>Ga0265293_10010839_pt1 | contig 12611 bp, 11 predicted proteins | sample Munlanlewell138R_FD_192505 | JGI IMG/M metagenome (GOLD analysis project Ga0265293, IMG submission 192505) | Leachate microbial communities from a municipal landfill in Southern Ontario, Canada - Leachate well 138R | ecosystem: Engineered > Solid waste > Landfill > Unclassified | place: Canada... | reverse complement strand
ATATTGAAATATAAGGAGTGAGTTAAAAGCTCTTGTTTATTACTTACTTCAAAGAGTCCTCTTAGAATGATATAATTGTGGGCATTTGCACCCGTAGCTCAATTGGATAGAGCAACACACTCCTAACGTGTAGGTTACTGGTTCGATTCCGGTCGGGTGCGTATCTTGAGATATTCATACTTAAGTTGATGTATAATCTCGATATGGTAAAGAATCCAAAAGTAGAAGATTTAAAGGCTCCAGATAGGCAGGATGGATATCCAGCACAGGCACCTAAGTGGCTAAAAAGAGTTCTAGAGGTTGTACCGGGTGCTTTAGTATGGTTCTTTGTCCTATCTCCAATTATCTTCGCATTGATTGGTTTAGAGGAGATCTTTATCTTCTATATTTCATTTTTAATCATATATTGGGTATTTAGAGGTATTAAGTTTGTAGTAGGTATAGCTATTGGTATTAGGAGAATGAATAGAGATTTGAATACAGACTTTATGGCTAAGATAAAGGCCGAGGGTAGTAAAGAGTTTGATGAACTTAGCTATATATATCTCTGCCCTGTATATAAAGAGGGGTTGGATGTTTTAGAACCATCTTTTGAAGCATGGAGTAAGAGTGATGTAGGGGCTGAAAAGATACATGTTGTAGTCGCTATGGAAGAGAGTGTTGCAAAGGATGTACAGATTCCTAATTATGAAATATTGAAGAAGAAGTATGGGGATAAATTTGCAAGTATGCAGTACTATGTTCATCCAAAGGGTATTGAGGGAGAGGCTTCAGGTGTTAAGGGAGCTAATATTAATTGGGCTGCAAGAAACTTCGTTAAGAAATTAGAGTCCGAGGGTAAAGATCTTTCTAAGTATTTACTTATTACTTGCGATTGTGATCTTCGACCTGATCCTAAATATCTCTCTGCAGTTACATATAAATATTTAACAGTGGAGAATCCAGAGAAGAGATACTATACAAGCGCTATATATACACTGAATAATAATATATGGAGAGTACCAACATTAATTAGAGTCCAATCTTCAATGTTAACATTAGTTACATTACATAACTGGACTACAGATAAGTATGAACATACACCACTACTTAAATCTCTCTTTAGTGCTAAGGAAACATTCTCCTCATATATTGTTAATCTAAAGACTCTTAAGAGTGTTCATTTCTGGGATCCTCAACTGGGTATTGATGATTCTACATTCTTTTGGAATGCATTAGTTCGCTTTGAGGGGGACTTTGTTGGAGAAGAGGTATATGTCCCAACCCATAGTGATGCAGTAGAGAATGAGAGTATGGTTAAATCGTATAAATCTTTTTATAAACAGCAACATAGGTGGGGATGGGGTGTAATAGTATTTCCTACAACTCTTGCAGCGTTGATATATGATAAGAGTATACCTTTCTTAAAAAAGATATATATTATAATTGCTATGTATCGTCAGTATATCTTCTTTATTACTGTAGTTTACCTTATGACCTTTGGGTTAGCTCTATTAGGCTTATTTAGTAATGATTATTTATTTAGCTCTGCATCTTACAACCTACCTAATGCAATGAGTTTCCTATTAACAATCTTGCTTTTCTGTAATGTCTTTATTGTATATTACAGGAGAAAGATAACACCTATACCTAAAGGGTGGAAGTGGTGGAGACATTTAATAGATTTCGGAGAGGTTGCCCTTATAGCTGTACAGATGCTTTCGTTTGGATTCATTCCATATCTACAAGCAGATACAGAGATGATGCTAGGTAAGGGATTCAAGAAGAACTTCTATGCTACAGATAAGGTGAAGATGAAGTAGATTAATGTATACTGTATCTATCTATAGAGATAGAGCTTGGAATTCCCTCAGTAGCCTCTGTTACAGTAAGTGTAAAGAGATTCTCTTTAGAGTATGTAATCCCTATATGTTTATATATATCTACACCCTGAAGTAGAAGAGCTTTGTTCTCCCCTTCTTTATCTGCAATATATACACTGTTATCCTGTATATACTCAATGTACAAAGAGTTAGGAAGCCATCCAAGTATTTGAGTATTCTCAGTAGAGATATCTTTAATCATTTTAGAACCAATTTGAACATGTGAATTACCCTCCTCTTTAAGGAAAGTAAATACTCCGAACTCTTTTTCATCCTTGTATATTAGTTTCCTATTATCAGGAGAGAACTGTACTAGCTCTGATTTATATGGAGAGATTAGATGATACCTTTTTGTCCTAATGTTATACCAGTATGACGAACTATCTGTTTGTATATATATACCTTGTGCATTCTGATTAACTCTAATATCTACAATCTTACCTACACTCTTTGTACTAGCAGTAGAGTTAGTGAATGCTGAGTATTTACCAAGAAGATCTTCATCTTGATATCTAGTTAGAAAATCTCTGTTCTTTTGAAAGAACAGATCACTAACTAATACCTTCGGATTAGAACCATCCATCTCTTCTTGGGTAAGTATGTATGCATACACTCGCTCATTCTCATTGTCCTTTGCACTCTCTACAGTATAGAAGTAGCCCTGTTCATCAGTACTCCATAGATATTCAGTATCTATCTCTTTCTTTATTAATAAATATCTACTCTGCCTATCTATATTAAATGATATTAAGTCTGAGTCTGATTCAAACATTAGATATCTACTATCTCTTGTCCATGTCATCTCATATGTACTGAACTGCTCTATATTTAAAACCGTTAGCTGTTCTAATGTAGAAGTCTTAGATATATCTAGAAGGTATGTAGTTGTTACTCCATCTAGAGTGTAAGTAAGCACTCCAAGTAAGCCGTTTGGTGATTGTAAAATATCTATATTAGGCTCTGTACTGTTTTGAAAAGAAAGAATTACCTTAGGGTTTGAACTTAAATCCCAGAAAGTAGTATTAACATTGTAGAGTAGTAGCTCATAGTTAAAGAGTAGGGTGGGTTCATCATATGTTTTAGTTAGTATTAGAAGACGATCTCTATTCTCATTAAACCAACTGTTGATATAATCTTTGCCCTCTATTTCAAACACACTGTTCTTAACTATATTCTCCTTAACCAACCATGGGAATACAGGAGTAGATTTCTCCTCTTTTATTTCAACTCTCTTTCTCCACTCCCTATACCCACTCTTTGTGACAGAGATATCATACTCTCCAACATTTAGACTTGTACTTTTCGGTGTCTTACCCTTACTCTTTCCATCTATGTATAGGTCTGCAAGGAAAGGGTCAGATTCTACTGTTAATACACCAGTTTTAATAAATTGTTGATTGAATGGATCTACTCTCCATCCATTTGCATATAGGTATACAGCAATAGCACCAAAGAAGATAAAAAGTGATGCTAGTAAGGATATTAAGGTAATAGCTCTTTTGTTTGCTTTCTGTTTTTTCATATTGCATTAGTATATCACAAGAGGATAATACTTTTTACTAAAAATAGTAGCTTAATGATATAATCGATTCATGCTAGGAAAGAAATTAGGTATCGATTTAGGTACTGCAAACTCTATAATATTTGTCCAAGGGGAAGGTATTGCCTTTGTAGAGCCAACTGTAGTAGCTATAGATATGAATAACTACAAGGTTATAGCTGTAGGATCAGAGGCTAAACATATGATAGGGAAAACCCCTGAGAATATCATAGCTAGAAGACCTATGAGAAATGGTGTAATTGCGGACTCTAGAGTTACAGAGGCTTTACTTAAGTACTTCCTTAATAAAGCTTTAGGAAAGTCTAAATTCTTAAAACCAGAGATAGTGATAAGTGTACCTGCAGGTATTACAACTGTAGAACAAAGAGCCGTTATTAAAGCAGCTACAAATGCAGGAGCAAGGCAAGTTACAATGCTACCTGAACCACTGCTTGCTGCATTAGGAGCAGGATTACCCATAGAGACATCATCTGGTAATATGATTGTTAATTTAGGTGGTGGGACTGCTGAGATAGCGGTTCTCTCTTTAGATGGTATTGTAGAGTATGATTCCTTACGAATAGCAGGTGACGCTATTAACGAGGCAATAATCAACTATATGCGTAAGAAGAAAGGTATATTAATAGGGGAGCAAACAGCAGAGAATATTAAGATAAGGATAGGCTCTGCAATAGAGGTTAGAAATCCTAAAAGTATGGAGGTAAGAGGTAGAGATGTAGGTGCTGGATTACCAAAAGCTATTAATGTAGATTCAAATGATATTGCATATGCTGTAAAAAGACCTCTATTGAGTATAATAAATAGTATAAAAGGGGTATTAGAAAAGACTCCTCCTGAGCTTTCTGCAGATATAATGGATAGAGGTATGGTTATGAGTGGTGGTACATCTAAATTAAGGAATTTAGATAAACTGTTTACAAAGGCAATAGGAGTACCTGCTCATGTTGCAGATGAACCTATGTATTGTGTTGTAAAGGGTACTGGTATAGCATTGGAGCTAATGGCTACAGGCGAGAGAGTGTTCTCTTTTAACAAGGGGTATAATTAATATAATAGTATATACATATGTTAAATCTTTTCTCTAGATCTGGACAATCTGCAATGAAGTTAGAGGAGGTAACTAAGTATCTTTCTTCACTGAGAATTCCAATAGGATTGGTTTTTACACCTACTAATTTAGAGATAGAGAAGAAGAAATTCTTTGCTTCTGATACATATGAACCTCAATTTACATATAGGGTTGTAAAGAATAGTAATGCAGAGATTCTTAAAAAGCTTTCCTCTTTAAGAGAAATCTCAGATGTAGATCCTAGAATATCAGATTTCTACATAAAGCTAATTGAATCAAAGAAAGATTCTAGCAATCTAATGCATGCTGTTGGTAATAATGATTTAGTAACAGAGATTTCATACAAAAAATATGGAAAACCATCCTCTATGCTTTTTCGCAACAGTGCGAGAGTACTAAGAGGAAAAGTAGATGCATACAATATTGTAAGTATGAAAAAAATATCTAAGGAAGATATGCTTGGGTATGAGGAGATAGTATCTGTATTTGAATCTGTATTTAATGAGTTAGGCTTAAATGATTGGTCTGTTGCTAAATCTATTAATATTGCAAAGAATGGTGCTAAGGTTGGTATAAAGAAGAAAGAGGTTTTGCTAGATCCTAACATTGAGAGATCTAAATTTAAGCTTAGAAAGACTCTTGTACATGAGGTAGGTACACATGTATTAAGGTCTGTAAATGGTGCTAACAGTGGCTTTAGTGCTCTCTCTAATGCAAATCTGCCTAGCTACTTAGATGTAGAAGAAGGCTTAGCAACATGGAATGAATCTAATATGGATTTACTAACTTTAAGATGGTTAAAGGGTAAGGCTGCTTTTGTATGGGCAATATATCTTGGTGAGCATCTCTCTTTTAGAGAGTTATATAACTCTATGTTAGCTGTATTACCTAAAAGGTCTGCATTCGATATCGTGTATAGAGTAAAAAGAGGACTAGAGGATACAAGTTATCCGGGTATATATGCAAAGGATATTGTCTATTTCAGAGGTTTTAGGAAGGTAGCGTATAGGTTAAAGAAAGATCCTACTCTATATGAGAAACTGTATGCAGGAAAGATAGGGTTTGAGCAGTGTGAGTGGGTTGATACAGGATTAATTCCTAAGGCCAAGATAGTGCCTAGTAAAGATTTATGGAGGGATATTTTTAAAAAAGTAGGTATTTAGTTACTCTCTAAAGGCTGTTACTATTGCCTCTGCTATATTAACAGGTTCTCCATCTATTTTACTCTCATACGCTTTAAATCCAGGATGTAAACTTATTTCCTGTAGTAATGGAGTATTTTTCATGTACATAATATCTACTGCAATAAAGTCAGCATCTAGCTTTTGTGCAACGTTCTCACAAAACTCCCTAATCTTCTTCTCTGGGTTGTTATACATGGTATATTTACCACCCCACACTGTCATGAAACCTTCCTTAGCTTCTCTCTTCCATCCTGCTACTACTTTACCCTGTTTTACAAACATTCTTATATCTTTACCACTATCTGAAAATTCCTGTATAAAGAACCTAGAGTAATCTAATCCCTTTAAATTCTCCTGTCTGTAATCATCCTGATTAGTAATCTTGAATACATTCTTCTTTATCTTCTCCTCGTTATTAATAACTTCAACTCTGTTAGCACCTGCATACTCTTTCATAATGAGAGGGTATACTTCTAATATATTTCTGTGTGCTAGATAGTTACCATCTGTTCTGTAGTAGGTATTAAAGTAGGGGATATCATTTAAAGAGCAGAAAAGAGCTAAGGCTATTTTATTATAGTAAGGAAACCTTTTAATAGCTTCACTATTCTGTACCAATATCTTACTGTTAGGATTCTTTTCGTTATATGCATCAATATACTCAACGATATATCTTTTAAATTGATACTCTATTTCTCTATGTAAAGCATGCCCTCTAAGCAGTATATGAGTGTATTTCCGTATGTCTTCACCTTTAGCTTTTATCACTGTTTCACCATCTATGAACTCAAACTCTAACTCATCGTTGTATGCTAAGGAGTGGGGTATACTTTTCTTATCCAATTCTTCCATCAGTCTTAGGTTGGCAGTAGTTACTCTGTCATCATGTCCTGTTTCTACTCTCTGTTTCTTATCTATTATTAGGTATCTCATATTTATATATATTTAATATTATCTATTAGCTTCATCCTTCTATATTTCTTTACAATCTTTATATACTCTTTCTCATCTTTCATATCTTTTGTTATATACAAAGTATTAATATGATCAAAACCTAAACCACTCTCTTTTACTGCATTCCAATCCCTATGGTGAAGTATTATGACGTCTAATAGTGCGTTACATTTAATAGCTTCAGTTGCATTCCATCTTTCTAAATCTTCATTAATTTGTATACCATTAATGTAGTATCTATCCTCTATTAACTCTCCTACATTTTCCTCCTTAGATATTTTCCTTCTTCTTCTTAATATAGTTGCGAGATCATTTGTACTTTGTCCTACAACAACATATTTTTTACAACTATTTTCTTTAAGTAATTCCTCAACAAAGGTAGTTGCTACGTACCCTCTCTGCTCACCTAGCACAGGATACAGATTAAGGTATGCCTCTGGCATTGTATTTACCTCTAATATGGCTCCGTTATCCTTTGTAAGAGGTTTAGAGAGATCTAAGCACATTACATCAACACCAAGAGTAAAGGCATGAATGGATTGAGCTATGCTCTCTACAAGTAGCTTTATCTCCTTACTAACATTATCTGTAAAATCTTGCGTAATTCCTCCCTGACTCATACTTGCAATATTGCGAACATATATCTTACTATCCTTTTCAGGTATAGAGTCTAGTGTAAGGGAGTTTTTCTTAAGCAGATCTTTTAATGGTTGATCTATGATTATTGGTTTTAATGTATGAGTTGGATTAGAGACATCTCTTCTAGGATCTTTATTCATTTCCTCTATGAGTTGCTCTATTGTATGTTTGTTATCTCCAATTACAAATGCTGGGATTCTCTTAGTTACAATCTCTAGTTTACCATTGATAACTAGAAGCCGATAGTCTTCGCCTTGCACCTGTTCCTGTATCATTATCTTAGTTTGCCATGGAGATCTTATCTGTATTCCTGCCTGTTCTTTTGCTCTCTTAAATGCACTCTTAGCTTGTTCTACTGTATCAAGATTAACTGTCACACCCTTACCACCTGTTAAACCAGTGGGCTTAATAACTACAGGCTTTTCATATTCGTCCCATATCTTCTCTATATCATCAATACTGTCTAATATTTGCCATTTAGGTAAGGGAAGTCCTAATCTCTCTATTACTGTATTTGTAGACCACTTATCTCTCTGAATCTTCTGTGCTATTGCAGCATCTTTAGAAGAAGCGATAGAGCCAGTTATTTGTGAACCCTTACCACATCCTAAAACATAGTATCTATTAAACATATTGCTATATCCTAATTGATATCCCTCTACTACTGATTTATCAAGTACTGCTAGTGAAGTCTCTATATTCTTATCATGTGCTGCATGTAATATGGGGATAGTGGACATAGATTTGACTCTCTTAGTTATTACTTTCTCTAAAATTAATTCTAGAGCTGTATCATATTTAATCTTTCCACTTGAGAGATTCTGAATGTATACTTCTGATTCTCTCCATATTGCAGGTAATTTAGATCTAATATATATTTCCTCAGGAGAGATACTGTACTCTTTGATAAAGATAGGGTGGAAAGAAGCAATCTTATCCAAAAGATTTGTTACTTGCCCTATATCCTTACCTTCTAGTTTAATTTTAACAGTAGTGAAGGGTGAATCTAGATTAAGTCCTTGTACAGTTTTAGCCATGATATGTATAGATCAGTTTAAATATGTTTTACTATATATTCCATTATTGGTATTGCTACCTTAACTGCTTCTCCTTTATCTACCTTATAGTGAAGCCTAAGTCCAGGATTATAGTTAATCTCATTCACACCACACTTAGCAGGTTTAGTAATATCTGGGGTTATAATATCTACTCCTCCAAACTGTGTACCTATTGCTTTTACAGCATTAATAGCTAAATCCTTATAGTACTGATGTGTTTCTTTAGAACACTCCTGTGTACTACCTCCTGTTGTTAGATTACAGTTATATCTTAGTATAACCTCTTCATCCTGTTTAGGTATGTATTTTAGATTTATTTTTAAATTCTCTAATCTTAATTTAACTTCGTTATCTATTAATATAGGTTTAAGTAACTCTTTCTTTCTTTCAATATTTTTATCTTCAATTAATTTCTTTAGAGTGTCCTTCCCGTTACCTATAACAAAGGCAGCCTTTCTTCTAACAACCCCTACAACAGAGTCTCCTACAACAAGAAGTCTATAATTTTCACCCTGTAAGAATTCTTCTCCAAGCACTTTTGCTCTATCAGAGGTTTTAGATTTAGAGTAGGCATATTTAAATGCTCTCTCTACCTGTCTTTTATTCTTAGGTAGTAATGTTATACCTATACCCCCAAGCTGTTGTGCAGGTTTTATTACAATATCTCTGTACTCTTCAAAGAACCTTACAGCATCTTTCCTATCTTTAAGTTGTATCTGTATAGGTACAGCTATACCTGCTTTCGCAAGTACTTCATTAGTTAAATTCTTTCTTTTGGCGATTGTAGTACTTGTGGTATTTGTAAGTGGAGTAGCTGTGTTAATTATAAACCAATGCTTACCGTTATATTCAAATCTTGCCATTAAAGATCTCTTAACTATTTCATATTTAATATTTAGTATGTCAGCTGCTTCAACGTAGTAGGCTAGATGGACATTACCTGCCTGTGCTAAATACTCTTCATATGTTTTTGCCATATTTCTTAAAGAAAAATATTAAAATGTATCACTTGTATCTATTAAGTATCCAGAGAGTTCACTTCTACCGATAACTACGGAATATGTACTATCTTGAGCATCTGTAGAAACAAACTCTGTTACTTTTACCGTATCAGAGAGTTTAATTGGAACCTCAAAAACCGGTCTTATCTTAATCTCGCCATCTTCTAGAATTTTAGCCAATCTTTTTACATCAGGAATCTGCAATATCTCTTTCTCAAACTTATCCAAATACTCTTGAGCCTCTTTAAAGCTACCAAATCTGTTAGGAATATTAAATTTCTGTATCTCTTTATTGGTAGTAAGAAAACCTATCCTATTAGCTAAAGTAGATGAGATTCTTGAGGTTAATATACCTGTATCCATAAAAGCTTTAACAATTTCTTTCTTTACAGTCCTTAATCTTTTTATCTTACTTATATCTGTACCTTTATGGTATACAGATATTCTCTCTGTAATATTTAATACCTTTCTTCCACTAATTGCCTCTATACTTTCCTCTATTTCTCCACCAAAGAGATTCTTAGCAACTCTAATACCGTGTGCAATACTCTTTATCTTTAAATCTTTAACTTTCTCTAATCTCCATCTTAAGCCTGTTTGATTAGCTACCTGAATACCAAGACCTGGTCTTGCATTTATCTCAAATACAACAGGACCTTTCTCACTATCTATTGCAATATCTACACCTATGTATCCTAACTTACTACTATTTTGACACTTAAGAGCTATCTTAAGCATTTCATTCCAGTAAGGTATTTGTATACCACTTAAAGGTTTGTTCTCTTGTAAATCCAAAGTAGAATCTATTAACTTGTATGTATCATTTTTAAATATGGAAGTTTGCATATGCATGGAGTAGGTAGTAATACCTGTTTCTAAATCTATACCTGTGCATATTGCTCCTGAGTGAAGGTTTGCAGTACCATTAGATCTTTTAGTAGGAAGCCTTAGCATGGCCATTACAGGTACCTGATTAAAGCATATGATTCTTATATCTGGTACTCCCTTGTATGAATACTGCTTAAGTAATGGATCTGTTTTTATCCTCTCCTCAATTATCGCTATATCATTTCTTGAACCCATTGAGAATCTTCCCTCTAGAATATTTTCAATATGTAAAATGATATCTCTTTTTGTCATAACGGAACCATTAGGTCTAATCCAAGCCTCTTGACCTTTCTTCTTACCGTAAAAGACTATTATCCCACTACCACCTGTTCCTTTATTAGGCTTTATTACAAAGCTATTTGGTAAGCTTTTCCAATCAAGAAACTGTAACTGTCTTTTACTTCTTATTAGCTTGTATACATCAGGAGTTTGTATTAGCTCCTTTTTTAAAATTCTTTTAGTAAGTATCTTGTTATCTGCGATAGCTTTAGAGGCAGAGGAGTTATACGGTCTTACATACTCTTGATTCCTTCTATTAAGTCCAAGGATTTTACTAAAACTGCTATTAGTTACTTGCATTTTCTTTTGAGATTCTAAATCTAAAGTACTCTTTTATTCTAAGACCAGAGAATTTCCCTAAAAGTAGATTTATTACTGTAAGTAAGGGTACTATCCAAAGGTTATTAAGCATATATTCAGATATTACATCTCTTGAGATTACGAACCAACCAACGATAGCGACAAAGATTGTACTAAGAAGGGGTAGTATAGAGCCTTTAAATGATTTCTTTATATACTGTTTGATGAAAAAATCAGAGAGAGCAGCTATTGAGATAAAGGCTAGAGGTGGGATATTAGACATATTCTCTAAATTGAATCCAAACCTATCTATTACTACAAAGAAGAGCACTAATATCATTGCAAGTATTGTGTAATTAGTCGCTATACGTGTAATGTAGTGCATTCTAATCCTTTTAAGAATACTGTAAGAAAGAATAGATGTAAGTATGACTACTAAGGTAATAGCTAAACCATACTTTAATCCAGTGTATGAGTAAGCAATAGCTAGGAGTATTGGGGCATATATACCGTAAGTTCTTGTCCCGAATATATATCTAGCAACACTAACTAGTGTTGCTAACACACACATAGCTATGAGTAATTCTAGTGCCATTGTTGATACTCCGTGATCAAAAAGCCACTGAGTTATACCTGAGGTCTCAAACATATTTGTGTGTATGAAAAATTAGAATATCTTCGACATCATTATACTTTGTATATGGATATATTGTCGAATACATAAAGAAAGTAGGGTAGGTGATTGAAAAAGAAAAGAGGTCTCATATGAGACCTCTTTAATATGATTCAATCTAAAGGGTTATGCTAACTCTACAGTTGCACCAGCCTCTTCAAACTTTACCTTTATAGCCTCTGCATCTTCCTTCTTAACAGCTTCTTTTACTGTTTGAGGAGCTGCCTCTACAAGATCTTTAGCCTCTTTAAGTCCAAGCTCTGTAATCTCTCTTACTACTTTGATTACACCAATCTTGTTTGCACCAGCCTCTTTAAGAACGATATCGAAGGCTGATTTCTCTACCTCTTCAGGAGCTGCTTCTGCTGGAGCTGCTGCTACTGCTGCAGGAGCTGCTGCGCTAACTCCAAACTTATCTTCCATTACCTTAACAAGGTCTGCAAGTTCTAAAACGGTCATCTTCTCAACCATTTCAATTACTTTCTGTGCATTAGCTGTTAATGTTGGAACTGTTTTTGCTTCGTCTGCCATGTTTGTAAATAAAATAAATTAAAATAAAATATAACTAATTATGATTTGTTCTCTGATATACCTTGTAATACTACTGTAAATCCTCTTACGTTTCCTGTAATAGCATTCATAAATCCACTTAATGGTGCATTCATAGAACCAACAAGCCTTGATAGTAAAACTTCCTTTGAAGGAATATCTGCTAATTGCATAACTCTCTGTGCTGTTAAGAACTCTCCTTCATATACACCACTTCTAGGTTCTAATAGCTCTGTTTCTTTCTGCATCTTCTTTACTAATTTTGCAGGTGCTGTAGGGTCTTGTTCAAATGCAATTATTGCTGTAGGACCATCAAACTCTTGTACCTGTAATGGTTGATCTGTCTCCTGTAGTGCAACTTTAAAAATGCTGTTTTTTATTACTGTAAAGTTTGCATCTACATCCTTAAGTTCAATCTTAAGGCCTGTTACTGTTGCAGTATCAATCTTTTCAGAGTTTACTAAAAGATATCCAGATTTAGATTCTATTAAATCTTTATATCTTTTTAACAGCTGTTCTTTCTGAGTACGACTTTTTGACATCGTATTATGTACTTAATTAATATTTTGAATTATCATTTTTCCTCGCATGGAT
>Ga0265293_10010838_pt1 | contig 12613 bp, 12 predicted proteins | sample Munlanlewell138R_FD_192505 | JGI IMG/M metagenome (GOLD analysis project Ga0265293, IMG submission 192505) | Leachate microbial communities from a municipal landfill in Southern Ontario, Canada - Leachate well 138R | ecosystem: Engineered > Solid waste > Landfill > Unclassified | place: Canada... | reverse complement strand
AGAGACTATTAAGTATAACCGGCGCTTCTGTTGAATAAACAACACCAAAACCAGCACCGCGCCCGCAGTAAAAACCGACACTGCCGTATCTAGATGTGCCATCTGCATACTTAGCCACCAGTCATAAGAGGTGAGAAAAACCAGAATCGCTAAAATCAGGGCAATCGTGTGAGCAGTTTGATTGTTTTGAGGAGCATCTTTATTAAACTTTTTAATAAAGATGATAACTATCACAATTCCCAGTAAACCAGCCACAAAACTTGGTAAACGATATGCCCACTCATGATCACCAAACAACCTACTCGACACAGCCATAGCATTAAACACTAATGGTGGACGTCCAGTTACCGCGCACAATGTTTTAGAGTTATCCTGAGAATAGGGAACTCTAAAAAGGGACTGATAGGGCGATTGTGCTAGCTTGACATCTGTTTCTAGATCCAAACTAGCACACCGATTATACGGACCGCCCACTACCGGAGCAATGAAAAAATTATGCAGACGCATGTTTCGTGCTCCCTCTGCCCGATGCGCTTCATCAAAGTCATGAAACGATGAGTTAACCATGCTGTTAAGGGAAATTCCAACAAAAAGCAGAAAAAAAATAATGAGCACCAGATTGGCACTGCGGAACCGGTGTTTAAGCATGAGTTAATTATAACCTTAAAATAAACAAATGGATTTAGGAAAAAAAAGAGGTTTGATTCTTTTTTCTCGGAAAAAAACTGACAAGATTTAGCAAAAAGAAAAAGCCATTGTTTGAGTGGGTCAGAGGAGTCTTGGGCTCGTCATTGCTGACGAGCCCATTTTTTTTAGATTTCTACATAAACAACCCCAGTTCCTTCACACAAGCTACATACCAGCTTTCGGAAAAAATATCCAACACCAAAGCATTGAGTACACAAACAGCGAAGTTCTTGAAAGTAAAGACCTCCTTCACCCTGACAGACTTGACATACCCCAATGATTTTAATTTCAGTACCTGTACCCTTACATATCGGGCAATCTTTTTTTTTGCATTTTATACTATTAGCATCATTCATTCTCTGGTCTTTTCCAAAACTTTGCATGATACCCACCCAGCCTTTCTGACAATCCTGCCTTTACCCCTATGGCAAAGGCTTATTTTTAACTGCTTTTTTAGTAATTAAAAATAAACCTTTGCCATTTTTCTAACAATGGCTTGTTAAAGAACTGTTTCTAAAGAAATATTATTCTGCTTTAGAACATTTTCTTTAGAAAACAACTTGAATTATATAAAAATCAGATTAATAGTCAATATTATAGGATATAACCTTGCTTTATTGTTACAGAATTACCTAAACTTAGCATTTTTTCTGATTTCCTCTTTCCTTTTTTTTCTCATATAATAAAAACAGTTTCCATAACTAAATTAAAAAACTCAAGTATTATTTAAAAAAAACCTGTTCCCAACTTAACATTTTACGCAAGATTCTTCATCTTTCATCTTTGAGATTATTACTATGCTTACCCCTAAACTCCAATCCCTAACTCACTACAAAAAGCTTGTTCAAGATTCTCTGGGTCTCAAGCAATCTGTTATCAATCTGGTTGGCTCGGTCATCGCCAGTGGTCTCTCTGCTGTTTCTCTCATCCTCCTGTCTCGTTTTCTTGGCCCTGATCATTTTGGTCAATTTAGTACTGCTTTTGCCTTGTTGCTCATTCTTGTTAGACTTAACGACTTGGGTTTGAGTGTGGCAACCAGTAAGCTGGTGCCTACTGCCAACACCCCTGAAGAACGGGACAGTTTGCTGGGTCAAATCTTTCGTCTAAGAATTGCCTATGCTGGGATCATTATTGTCGTTGGCGTGATCGTGACTCAATTTTTACCCAAATATCTGCTTGCTAGCAACCCCTCGCTAATCTTGCTGGCGTTTATCCTGAGTGGCGCCACTGCCTTGTTTGAGCATGCCCAGTTTAGTTTGCAGGCTTTGCATAACTTTAAACTTTCTGCCCTGATCAATGGTGCTCAAGGGTTTTTAAAACTAGTTTTTATCCTGCCTTTTGTCTTGATTATTGCTCAAAATAATGTCTCGCTTGAGGCTATGGTAGTAGTGATCTTTATTGTTTACACCCTAGCTCCTGCCTTGCCAGTGATCCTTGCCAAAACGATTAAACCTAAACTTCTGCCAGTGCATCTCAAACTAGATGAGTCAGTAAACTTGAGTCAGCTCCGTTTAAACATCTGGAAGATTGCCAAACATGCTAGCTTGGGTATTGTGTGTGCAGGTATTATCGAGAATATTGACATCTTGTTTGTCCAAGCCTCACTTAATGACTATGAGGCGGGTTTGCTGGGCGGTGTCTCGCGCATTGCCTTGTTGTTGTATGTCTTAGCCTACGCCTTAGGTAACGTGCTTAATCCTCGCGTTGCGCACTATCGCGACTGGCTTAATATGGACAAGTTTTGGCGTAAAGCATGGTTGATTGTTGGGGCCAGTGTGATCGGTTTTGTTTTTAGCATGTTCTTGGCTCAGCCCTTAATCCTTTACACAATTGGTAGAGAGTACTTGCCAGCCGTCGGGGTGTTAAGAATCATGTTTGGCGCTGGCTTTTTAACCATAGCAGTGATACCTTTTATTGCCATGTTTTATGCTTTTGACCTGCCATGGTACTTTTCAGTAACTGGAGTTCTCCAGTTGCTGATTGTCTTGTTGGGAAATGGTTTGCTTGTGCCAAGGTATGGCATAGAAGCCTCTGCCTGGACAAGAGTTGCCTCTAGAGCGGTATTATTAGTGTTTACCATCTGTTTAGCTAGACGCGAGTTTCAGAAGTTGGTAAACAACACAGAAAAACCAGCTCAGAAGGCTGAGATTGAGAGTCAGCACACTCAAGAACGCACAAAACAATAGTTTAGATTGCAAGCTTGTAAAAAGCTTAACTTAGTTTCTAATCAGTCTATTGAAAAGTGAAAAAGATTACTTAATCTTTTGCTCAATCTGCTCAGCAAACTTACCAAGTCCTGGAACCATGAACTTTTCTCCTTTGTAAGCCTTGATCATGAGCAGAATCCATAACACAAAAGTTACCGGAGCAATAATTAAGGTTAAAAAGCCAATAAAAGGAATTAGACCAATAATAAATAAAGCTCCAAACACGGCCACGCTTTGCGCAGCATGAAAACGAACAAACTCATCATCTTTTTCAGTAAATAAAAAGATCAGGCCAGTAACCCAGCCTACCAAATAGGTGAGTGCTGCCTTTGTGTTGCCCTCTTGTTGCACAGGCGTAGTTTCTTGAGTGGGGGTGGGGGGTGTTTGATTTGTCATATGTTACTATCATAACGAAAACTAAATTCGCTTGTCAATAAGGAAAAAGATTAAAAATTGAGGATATTTTTTATTTAATGACTTCTTGGCTAAATTTTTTAAAAGATGTTTTTTGTTGAGGCTTATCCCTAGAGTAGAAAAGGGTTATTCAGCTAGTTCTTGAAAAAACTCGATTGTTTTTTTCAACCCGATCTCAAACTCAACTTTTGGTTCCCAGCCTAACAACTGTTTTGCTTTAGTAATATCAGGCCGTCTTCGCGTTGGATCGTCCTGTCGCAACGGCAGATAAACCAACTCCTCTGGATTCAACTCCTCACCAATCGCTTTTTTAATCAATTGGGCTGTTTCTAGAACAGTGATCTCTTTTGGATTGCCTAAATTCACTGTTTCTCCTTTAAGGTTGGGTAAACTCATCATCAAGATCACACCTTTTATCAAGTCATCAACATAACAATATGATCTAGTTTGACTGCCTTTACCATAAATCTCAAACTTTTCTTTAGCTAACGCAAACTTGATAAAGTTAGGTATCACGCGTCCATCATTAATATCCATGCGTGGCCCATAAGTATTAAAGATACGAATAATACGTACATCAAGGTTAAAATTCCGCTCAAATACACCGCACTCTGTTTCTCCCAGGCGTTTAGACTCATCATAACAAGAACGAGGTCCATTGGGATTAACATTACCCCAGTAACTTTCTGGCTGAGGGTGTTCCAGCGGTTCTCCATAAACCTCACTAGTACTGGCAAATAAAAATCTTGCTTCAGAGTTAGTCTGTTTGAGATGTTCTAGCAACAGATGAGTTGCCCAAGCATTTACCAGATAAGTTTCGCAAGGATATTTCAGATATTTGTCTGGACTGGCAGGCGAAGCAAAATGAAAGATTGCATCTAGTTTTGTTTCCAAAGGAAGATAGTTTTGTGGAGGCTGATTGACGTCAGCTTGAATAAAGGTAAAATTATCTTTTAACTTGCCCACAGCTTGATTGATAGCTTCAAGATTTTTTTTACTACCGGTCAGGAAGTTGTCAACACCGATGACCTTTGCGCCTTGCTGAAGCAACTGTTGAGACAAGTGCGATCCGATAAAGCCAGCCGAGCCGGTCACCAAGACTGTTTTGTCTGAAAAATAGTTAGAAAAAAGGTTTTGCATAAACTGAATTGTATTGGTCAGCACACTATTTTACAATAGGCCTGTAGACAATAGAACTGTTTACTATAAACCTGCTGACAATCGGCCTGTTGACTGCAGAACTGTTATGAAAGACCTGCTGACTGCAGAACTGTTATGAAAGACCTGCTGACTGCAGAACTGTTTACTATAAACCTGCTGACAATAGACCTGTTATGAAATTAATCAAAAATAAGCCAATCTTAATTCTCATCCTTTTAGCCATCTTGTTGCGACTGCCCTTGCTCAACGGTTCGTTTTGGCTTGATGAATCTGCTCAAGCATTGGAAAGTGCGCGTCCATTTTCACAACAACTCGATATTGTTTCAGATTTTCAACCTCCGTTATTACATTATCTTTTACATTTTGCCATGCTGGTTAATCATTCAGAAGCATGGTTAAGATTATGGGGAGCCTTAATTCCTGGTCTAGTCACGATTTTAGTGTCTTATCTTATTGGTAAAAAACTAGTTAACAAAACCGTTGGACTAATAACCAGCCTTCTCCTCGCCACCTCTTCTTTTCATGTTTTCTTTTCTCAGGAACTAAGGCCTTATAGTTTAGCCTGTATGTGGGCAATGTTCTCCTGGTTATTCTTGATTGAACTCTGGCAAAAAAAAGCGACAGGGTCTAAACAAGATAAAAAAACTTGGCTGGTTTATCTTATGTCTAGTATCTTAGGTCTTTTCAGCAGTTATACCTTTCCCTTTGTGTTGCTGTCCCAGTTTTTAATGACGCTGGCTCTGTACCGCCATCAGCTTAAATCACATTTAATTGCCTTGGTTATTACCTCAACCTTTTTCTTACCTTGGTTGCCAACGTTTTTAAAGCAACTGTCAGCTGGCACAGTTTTACGCTCGAGTATGCCTGGCTGGGAAACCATGGTCAGTTTGCCTCAGTTGCAAGCAGTGCCGTTAACTCTTGGCAAGTTAGTTTTTGGAGTCATTAGGCTAGATACATCCTGGTACTTTTTAAGTCTCGTCACAATTATCTTGCTTCTGTCTGCGGTCTTACTGGTTTTTAATCTACGAGATAATAACCAAGATAAAAACATCTCCTCTGAATCAAAGAAAAAGCTACTCATGATTTTTTTAGCTGGAGCCCTACCACTACTTTCCAGTTGGCTAGTATCTTTTTGGACGCCGGTTGTTCAGCCCAAACGCCTGCTGTTTATGCAACCATTTATTTACTTGTTTGTTGCCACTTTAGCAACTCAAGCCTGGCGAACAAAACAAAAACTTCAGAAAATTTTTGCTACTTTTCTGCTCTTAATTTTTATAGTTATCAACCTTTTTAGTCTGCATCAATATTACACTCAGCCTCATCTCCAAAGAGAAGATTGGCGAGGCTTGCGTCAGCTGGTGAGAGCCCGTTTTCCAGACAATGACACGGTGCTAGTTTTCGCTTTTGGTGAACCTTTTGCTCCTTGGCGTTGGTATGATCATGAGCGATTTTCTACCATTGCTACTGGGCGCCTTAATCAACAAACTTATCCTCAAGTACAAGACAAACTTAAACCTATCTTTGAGTACCAATATGTGCTAGTCTTTGATTATCTTAGAGACTTAACCGATCCTGAGGATTTAATAACCAAAGCTGTTGAGGAGTTTGGCTATGAACAGTATGAGCTGATTAACCTTGAAAACATCGGGTTTGTAAGGGTGTACTTAAAAGATAAGCTAATTATTACCGGGTAATAACTTAACATGAAAATTGGGCTTGATATAACTTCCTTGATCTATCAACGTGGAGTGTCTCGCTACACATATAACTTAGTTCAAGCGCTTAACGATTACACCAACCATGATCTGTATCTGTATGGCAGTTCGTTGCGTCAATCTAGTTTTTTAAAAAAATCAGCTCTGGAATTAATCGATAAAAAAAACTTCAGGCATCAGTACAAGATACAAAAACTTCCGCCCTCGGTTTTGCAGTTACTCTGGAAAATCAACCTCAACCCAATCAGTTTTCAGTTTCCAGAACTTGATGTTTTTCACAGTTGGGACTGGGTTCAGCCTCCAGATAAAAACCTCCCCTTAGTCTCAACTATCCATGATCTTGCCATCTTAAAATATCCTGAAACCGCCCTGCCAAAAGTTCTCAAGGCTCATCAGCAAAGCTGGCGCATCTTAAAAAAACGACAAGCTCATATAATCGCGGTCAGCCAAGCAACCAAGCGTGATGTAGTCAAGATTTTAGGTTTTCCCAACTGGCGAGTCCATGTGGTACCAGAAGCTTTACCTGTGGAGATAGTTGAGGTAGATCAACAGCTAGATGAGGTCAAGGCTGATTTGATCAAACAAAAACTTAACTTAAACCGACCATATATTTTATTTGTCGGTGTGCGAGAACCGCGTAAAAATCTAGCAAGACTGATAAAAGCCTGGCAACCACTCTCAAAAGAGGTTGAGCTGATTGTGGCAGGTGATAAGGGTTGGGACGAACATAAGTTTCACAATCCACAGCTACGGTTTTTAGGCAGAGTCACAGATCAGGAGTTATGCGTCTTGTATAGCGAGGCTGAACTGTTAGCTTATCCCTCGTTATACGAAGGGTTTGGTTTGCCGATTTTAGAGGCTTTTCACCACGGCACACCTGTTATCACCTCAAACATCTCTGCCATGATCGAGGTGGCTGGCAATGCTGCAGAGTTGGTAGATCCTCATTCTGTTGAGGAGATCAGACAAGCCATTAAAAAAATTCTTGATGAAGATAAAGAGGCGCAACAGAAACGCTTGCAAAGGATGATCATTAGAAAACAGATGTTTGACTGGAAAAAGGTGGCTTTACAAACGGTTCAAGTTTATAAAAAAGCAGTTGAAGATTTTAATAATTAAAAAACCATGATAAAACTCGCCATCGATGCTAACGAAGCCAATGTCTCCAACCGTGTTGGGAGTAATGTCTATGCTTTCCATCTGCTTTGTGAGCTAGCAAGATTAATCACAGCCAAACAAGAGATAAAGGCAACGGTGTTGTTGGCTTCGCCTCCATTAGCCAGTTTGCCAAAAGAAAGCCGGTTTTGGCATTATCAAGTGATCTCACCAGCTAAATTCTTTACTCAGTTTGCGTTACCAATATATCTATTTAAAAACAAAGAAAAGTTTGACCTGTTTTTTACACCCGGACATTATGCACCACGCTTTTGCCCAGTTCCCTATATCTCAAGTGTTATGGACCTGGCTTTTTTACGTTTTCCTGAGCAGTTTAAAACAAGCGATCTCTTGCAACTTAAGCACTGGACAAAGTACAGCGTGGATAATGCAAAAAAAGTGGTGACCATTAGCGAGTTTTCACGACAAGAGGTGGTTAACCTTTATCATAAAAGGAAGTCTGATGTCCTGGTCGCTTATCCAGATGTGAGTTTGCCAAAAAACTCTGCTTCAAAAAAAGAACTTGAAAAGTTTTTTCAAAAACACGCGCTTGCAAAACCATATTTTTTATTTGTGGGCACGCTTCAACCGCGTAAAAACTTAATTACCTTAATTAAGGCTTATGAAAGTTTTTGTTTAGAAAATAAAGGATTTAAAAACAAATATTTACCTCAGCTGGTCATTGCGGGCAAGATTGGCTGGCTTGCAGAACCGATTTTAACCGCCATTAATCAAAGTAAAGTTAAGGACAAGATTGTTTTAACAGGCTTTATTTCAGATGAGATCAAGCTCTCGTTGTACCAGCAGGCGTTGGCCACTCTTCTTGTTGGTTTATATGAAGGCTTTGGCATTCCTGCTTTAGAATCAATGCAGGCAAAAGCCTTACCGATTGTTAGCAACCAGAGTAGTCTAGCTGAGGTGGTTGGAAAAGCCGGTTTACTGGTTAATCCGTATCAAGTAGAGGCAATCGCCACAGCACTAACTCAGGCTTGGAAGATGTCAGCTAGTGAACGCGAAAAGTATCAACGCGAGATGACTCAGCAGATCAAGAAGTTTTCTTGGGCAGAAACCGGCAAAAAAGTTTATCAGTTACTGGTTGAAACCGCGCAGGAGGTCAGAGATGAGAAACAAACCTAGTCTCACTGCTTACGAAACGATTCTAGGCATTGATCCCGGATTTGATCGGCTGGGTTGGGCAGTAGCCAAGCGACAGGGAGAGCAATGGAGTGCTGTGGAGTTAGGTTGTATTGAAACCAACCGGCAACAGTCTACCACCCAACGTTATCAACAGCTTGAAACCGACCTACAAGCTGTTATTAACAAATACCAACCCACCCAAACCGCTGTAGAGACCTTGTTTTTTGCTAACAATGTCACTACCGCGATGAGAGTCTCTGAAACTCGAGGCATTATCATTGCTCTACTGATGCGCAATCAGCTATTGATCAGTCAATACAATCCCATGAAGATCAAGGAAGCAGTCACCGGTGATGGTAAAGCAGACAAAAAAGCGGTTGAGAAGATGGTCAGGATTGAGTTTGGTTTAACAGATAAAAAGGTTTTAGATGATGCAATCGATGCTTTAGCTGTTGTGTTAACCCATCAAATCTTGTCTAAAAATTTAAAATATTATGCTTGAGATCAAAAACTCAGAACTAGTCTTGTATCTCTAGTAAAAATTTGTCAAAATATAAAAATATATGATTAACTACCTCAAAGGCAAACCATCATTGGTAGACGACTCGGTGATGATCCTGGTTGGCGGGGTTGGTTATAGGGTTGAGGTTGGCACTTTTTGTAGAACTCAGCTCAAAACCGATGAGGTTGAACTGTATATTTACACCTACGTTCGCGAGGATAGGCTTGAACTATACGGCTTTCTCAAACCTGAACAACTGAGATTGTTTAAACTGATGATCAATGTGTCAGGCGTTGGCCCCAAAACCGCACTTGAAATTGTTGACCGAAATCCAGAGCAGATTATACATGCGGTGCAAAATGCACAGGTTAATTTTTTTTCTGCTATCCCTAGGATCGGTAAAAAAACCGCGCAAAAGATTATTTTAGAGCTAAAACCAAAGCTAGGTAGTTTAAAAGAACTAAGCTTAGGACCTCGTTCCGAGAAAGAACAAGATATTTATGAAACATTATCAGCTCTGGGTTATGAAGAAAATGCGATCGAGGACGCGGTGAGCAGGTTAGATCTAGATAACTTAACTGTTGAGGAGGCTGTAAAAGAAGTCTTAAAAGGTTTTTAATTACAGAAATCTTTTATTTAATCTTTCTCTAGTTTAATCTGATATTTTTTTATGTCACAACAACCTAACCATCACTTTGAAGAAGAAATTCTGATTAACTCCTTGCGGGCCAGTACCTGGACTGATTTTTTTGGTCAAGAACTAGTTAAAAAATCTTTGCGCATTGCTATCAAGGCTACCAAGCAACGCCATGAGCCTCTAGATCATATCTTGTTATATGGACCTCCAGGTTTAGGCAAAACCACCCTTGCACACCTAGTAGCTAAGGAGCTTGGAGTTGATTGCAAGATCACTTCTGGTACTGCCTTGGCAAAAACTGGCGACCTCGCCTCGATCTTAACCAACCTAAATGATGGTGATGTTCTATTTATTGACGAGATCCATCGACTACCTAAAGCTGTTGAGGAAACCTTATATCCAGTAATGGAAGATTATGCTCTTGATATCGTGATTGGCAAAGGACCTTCTGCGCGTACTGTCCGCCTTGACTTGCCCAAGTTCACCTTGGTGGGTGCCACCACTCGGTTTGGTTTGCTGGCCGGACCATTCCGTGACCGTTTTGGCATTATCCATCGCCTCAACTTTTACAAACCTGAAGAGATGACTCATATTTTAACCAAGGCAGCGGATAAACTAGGAATCAAGTTACTGCCCAACACTGCCTTGACCATTGCCACTCGTTCGCGAGGCACTCCGCGCATAGCTCTAAAACTACTTAAGCGTGTTCGTGACTTTGCTCAAGTAAATGATGAGTTGATTAATGAAGAAATTGTTAACTCGGCTCTGGACATGTTGGCCATTGATCAACTTGGGCTTGATCAAAACGAACGATCGTTCTTAAGAAAGGTGATTACCAAACACAACGGTGGACCGATCGGGATAAAAACAATCTCTGCCACTATTCATGAGGATCCTGGCACTATCGAGGAGGTGCTAGAGCCGTACTTGTTAGAACTTGGTTTTATCAATCGCACACCTCAAGGCAGAGTGATTACGCAAAAAGCTTACCAACATCTAGGTTTAAAGTATAATAAAGAAGATAAAAAACAAACTCTTTTTTAATTAAGGTCAAGCTCGTCAAGGCCAACTCATCAAAGCTGGCTTGATAAAAACCAGTTTTATTAAAACTTGCCCCTGCCTTACAAACTATTAATATCCATGTTAACACCACTCCCTATTACAGATAAAACCGGACAGCAACTTTCAATAAAACAGGTTAAACTCAAGATAAAAAATAGAGTTAAGGCAATCTATTTAGAGTTTGTGACCGGTTTTCTTTGGTGGTTTGTTGGCTGGATTCCTTCTCACTGTGTTCGCAAGTTTTTTTATCGATTGTTTGGGATGAAGATCGGAAAAAACTCTACCATTCACATGCAGGCGCGCATTTATGACCCCTATCACATCAAGATTGGAAACGGCACCTTAATCGGCGAGAAGGCCAGTTTAGACGGCAGACGTCAACTCCCTAACTCTCGCGGGGGGCTTGAAATTGGCAACCATGTTGATATTGCTTCAGAGGTTATGATCTGGACTAGTGAGCATGACATTAATGATCCCTTTCTAAAACCAATCGAGGAAAAGGTTGTCATACAAGATTATGTTTTTATTGGGCCGCGTGCGATTATCTTACCTGGAATTACAGTCGGTGAAGGTGCCGTGATTGGAGCAGGTGCTGTGGTGACAAAAAACGTGCCAAGCAACACGATCGTGGCTGGAATTCCTGCGAAAGAGATCGGCCAAAGAAAAGTTTTAAACTTAAACTATAAGTTAGGTCGACCCAGACTGTTTCAATAAATCTTCTATCTTATGTCTGACAAGTCTTTAGAACTTTTATCTATTATTATCGTGTCTTACAACACGGCTGAGTACACCCTCAAAGCAGTTCAATCGGTAATCGCAGATATTGATCAAGCATCCTTGCTTAAAGGTCGATGTAAGATTTTCGTGGTTGATAATAACTCTCAAGACGACACTCTGGCTCAGCTAAAAAAACTTCAAGAAAGATGTCAATATCTGGATGTTATTCAAAACAAGACAAACTTGGGTTTTGCTCGAGCTAACAATCAAGCTATTGTAAAAAGCCAAAGTAAATACATTTTTTTACTTAACTCTGATGCTTATGTTTTATCTGGAACATTAACTCAGTTAGTAAAAACTTTTGAAACTAACCCAGTTGATAACTCCACAGCTCAGTTAGCCTCACAACAAGGAAAACTTGATCGGTTAGGAATTTTAGCTACCACCTTACTCAACCCAGATAATAGTTACCAACCTCAAGGTGGCGCACTCCCAACAGTTTTTAGTTTAACCACGACCCTCTTTTTACTGGATGATATTCCTTTGCTTGGAAAATTTTTACCGGCGGTTCAAGAAACAGGCCGATCACCCAAGGCTTTTTTGAGCAGTTCGCTCCAGCCTCAGCAAAAAGGCTGGGTTGGAGGCACTGCCATGTGCATCCGGAGAGAAGTGGTAGATGAGATCGGTTTGCTAGACGAAAACATCTTTATGTATGGGGAGGATATTGAGTTTTGCTTACGAGCTAAAAATCACCACTGGGATATCGCGATCGATCCTTTAGCAAAAGCAGTTCATCTGGGAGGCGCAAGCTCCACAGATAGAACCGAAGATAAAACTGGCAATAGAGCTGGCGGTAAAATCGGCGATAAAACCGGCAATAGAGCAGGCTATAAAACTAGCAACTCATATAGCGAAAACGCCATCTTGGGAGAGATAAAAGCTTTTTTATACATCTGGACCAAACACAAGCCACATTGGCAGATGTATTTTGTTAAAATGATACTCTATTTTGCCATTAAGTTTAGAATTTTCGTGTTTGGCACAGTTTTTAAGGATAAACACAGAAAACATGTTTATAAAAAAGCAAAACAGTTAATCTACGCACAATGACAAGTCTAAAAAAAGTTTTTTCTTGGCTCGATACCAATATTTTACTATTGATAAGCGGTTTTCTCATTGCGTTTATTCCTTTGTATCCAAAAATTCCTCTGGCAGACTT
>Ga0265293_10010837_pt1 | contig 12613 bp, 13 predicted proteins | sample Munlanlewell138R_FD_192505 | JGI IMG/M metagenome (GOLD analysis project Ga0265293, IMG submission 192505) | Leachate microbial communities from a municipal landfill in Southern Ontario, Canada - Leachate well 138R | ecosystem: Engineered > Solid waste > Landfill > Unclassified | place: Canada... | reverse complement strand
CCGACATATCAAGACGAACAATTTTTTCTTCTGACTTAAAGTATGTTTCTGCTAATGCTTTTGCTGTTTCAGTTTTTCCGACTCCAGTAGGCCCTAGGAATAGGAAGCTTCCCATGGGCCCCTTCCTTGTTTGTACCCCTGTTCTTGCCCTCCTTAGAGCTGATGATATTTCTCTGATTGCTTCTTCTTGGCCGACAACTCTTTTGTGTAGAATTGATTCTAAATCTAAAAGAACTTCTTTTTCTTGGCTTTTAATTTTTCCAATCGGCATCTGTGTTTTTTCTGAAACAAGAGAGTGGACATCTTCGGGCATAACAACTTTACTATCTTTGAGTAATGCTGTTTCTTCTAATATATTTATTGCCTTTTGAGGAAAAGGAAAATCAAATATATATTTTTCACAAATTTCAACAATTTCTTTTAAAGAATTAAAAGGAATAAACTTTTTATTGTCTGCTTCAACGCCGAAAACCTTTTTTTCAAGAACTTTAATTGTATCGTCCTTGCTCATTTCTTCTACTTCTATCTTTTGGAATTCTGCCAATATTGATGGCTTCTTTTCTATATATTTATGTAGTCCACTATATGAAGTTAGACAGATTGTTTTGAAATAAGGAGAGTAAAGGTAATTGCCTATTAGGCCAGAAACATCAACTATCCCAGCTTTTGTTTTTCCTCCCAAAAAGTCATGGAAATCGTTAATAATTAGAATAACATTTCTAGCATGAATTACCTCTTTAAAACATTGGTCTAGTATTTTTTCCATTTGCTCAAAAGAAGTAACGCTTGCAGACAATGAAACAATATCTAGCTCTACAAAACGGTTGCCATTTACTTCTTTTGCTGAACGATTAATTATACTTTTCCTAATTAATCCATGGATTATATTTTTCTTACCGACGCCTGGATCTCCAATAATTAAAGCGTTGCCAGCATTTTTCTTAGAAAGAATTCTTTCCAACTGAGAAACCTTTTCTTTGTGACCTACAACATCTTCAAATCCCCTTCTTTTAACAATGGCAGTCCAATCTATTGAGAAGCTATCTAATGTTGGAGTGTATCCTGCTGTCCAGTCGCTACCTAGTGACTCAACTCGCAAGAGATTTTCATAGTTCCACCACTCTCTCATCTTTTTTAATCTATTAGAGATTCTTTCTTGCCATTCATTTACTTTTTCAAAATCATCTTCTTCAATATCAGAATGAGTAATAATTTCCTTTAAGTGTGGTTCAGTTTTGGCTAATGCTGCTATAATGTCACCTTCTTTAATAATTTGACTATTTCTTTTCACTGCTATTTTCCCTGCTTCTTTAATAATATCAGCGGAGTCATCTCTTACCTTGTATTCCGCACCCTCTAAATCTTTTTTAAATGCCTCTAAATCAATTAATAATCTCATCATTATAAATCTAATTTTCTGATTTTTAGGTCTAAGAAATGATTTAAGTATTGATGTTTGGTCAAGCGCTTTAGAAGAAGTAATGTATTTAACTGAATTAAAGTTAAGATAATGCAATAAATCATCTCCATCTTCTAGGGCAATTTCTAATGGTTTTTTGTTTTTTACCTTTTTAAGATAATTTTCAAAAAATGATTTTAAATTGTTTGCTATTAAGATAAAAGCAAAAAGTATTATTGCTATATCAATATATAATCCGATACCATCTTTGAAGAAAAGGAAGATAAAGCCCAAAATAGCTATAACGGAAACATTTCTTAAAAACTTTAGTAATAAGAAAAACTTTTCCAATCTTACCGCCCTATATATGTCTGTTTGTTTGATATTGTTCATATAATACTAATTAGAATCCACAAAGCTATAAATGGATATGACAGGAAGAATAAAAACACTATTGGACCAATTATTAAAACCAATACTTCGTATATAATAAAAAAGAATAATAGAAATATTCTCATAATAAATCCCATTATTCTCGCAATCAGGTTGGAGATGAAGGCATCAAAATATCTCTTAATATCAAAACCTCTTCCATAGTCCCAAGTATATCTTTTCCATGGAGAAAATAGGTTCCCAATCGTTTCTTTTACTGAAAAAAGATTAAAACCAAAAACAATAAAGTCCTTAATTATTAGAATTAGTTTTTTAGGGGTCTCTATCAACTGCCAATAAAAATAACTCAAAATGATGTTCATATTATAATTATATTCTATTTTCAAAAAATGTCCACAATTTGCCCTTGACAATAATTTTTCTATTAATATAATGATAACATCTTAGAAAAAGGTCGGCTATTATCATTAATATTAATAAAAAACAAAATTATGATTTTTGACGAAGAAAACACACCAGAAGAAGAAACTACTACTGAAGAAGAAACTTCATTATTAATGGACGACGAAGAATCTTGTGAATCACTAGATGATGACGAAGAAGTTACAAGTGAACTAGATGATGACGAAGAAAAAGAAGAAGTAGAAGAAGAAGATGACGACGAAGAAGAAGACGATGACGAAGAAGAAGACGAAGAGTAATTCTTAATATTCTTAATGCCCCGGGAAACCGGGGCTTTTGTTTGATCTTTTTGAAATTAATTGATATATTGTTTGTATAATTATAATAAGATAAAAAAATGATGAAGAAGAAACTTTCTCTTGATAAATGGAAAATATCTACGATTATTCTAGCAATAGCTTTAATAGTTTCATTGGTATTTTTAATAAAACCATCTTTTGGATCTCCTCAGAAAATTGGAGAAGATACAATAAGCTATATCAATCAAAACTTATTAGGTGATGGAATAGTTGCCACCCTAGAAGGAATTGATAAATCAGAAACTATTAAGGGAATGTATGATATTAAGCTTAATATTCAAGGATATACATATAATTCATTTGTTTCTGGCGATGGTAGATATCTTTTTGTTGATGCACCAATTGATATGTCCGAAGGTCTTTCTGGGGGGACCCAACAAGAAGATCTTCCTGAAATGTTAGAAAAAGAATCAACGGAAGTTGAAGGAGGATTTAAAGAAATTACAGAGCTAGATGTATGTATGGAAAATGACAAGCCAATAGTTTACTTCTTTGGTTCTGAGACCTGTCCATATTGTGAATGGGAAAAACCATTAATTACTGATGTGGTTGCACAATTTGGAGACGAGATTGATTATCGTGTTAGATATGATGGAGCGGAAGATGTTGATGTGTTATTAAAGTACGGAAATGGAGCCGTTCCTGCAATCATTGCTGGATGCAAGTATTATAGAAGTGGAGCAGGTCAATCATTAGGAGAAGAAGGAGAAAAAGAAGCTCTTACAAAAGTTATTTGTAGGGCTACAGGAGGAATTCCATCTTCTGTCTGTGGTGGATAATAATAAAACAAACAAAAACTCCGCTATGTGTAGCGGAGTTTTTTAGTACAATAAAATATTATTTTAATTCTACTGTTGCGCCAGCGTCAACGAATTTCTGTTTGATTTCTTCTGCTTCTTTCTTTTCAACGCCTTCTTTAATTGTTTGAGGTCCTGTTGCAACTTCATCAACTAAATCTTTAGCTTCCTTTAGTCCTTTTTGAGTTAAATCTCTAACAACTTTAATAACTTCAATCTTCTTATCTCCTGCGCTAGTTAATACAACATCAAATGATGACTTTTCTTCACCAGCTGGAGCTGCGTCACCACCTGCTGCTGGAGCTACTCCTGCAACCATTTGAGGTGCTGCTGATACGCCAAACTTATCTTCTAGAACCTTAACTAATTCTGATAGGTCTAGTACTGACATTTTTTCGATTTCCTCAACAAGTTTTTTAAACTTTTCAGGAACCTCTACAATTTCTTTTTCTTCTGACATGTTTTTGTTCACATTAACTATACTAACTAATGAAACCTTGTTTTATTAGCTAACTATATCTTAATGTAGTGTTATGCTTTTTTATCTCTAATTTGGGAAAGTGCGTAAACTAATTTTCTTGTATTTCCCGAAAGAACTCCTACTAGATTTGTTGTTGGTGCATTAAGTGTTCCAACAAGCATGCCAAGTAATTGTTCCTTATTTGGTAATTGTGCTAACTTGATAACATCGTTAATCTCGTAAAACTTGTTTTCTAAAAATCCTCCTAAGATTTTAATTTTTTCATTCTTCTTAGAAAAATCATAAGAAAGTTTGCTTGGAGCGATCTCATCTTCGTAGCCAAATACCATTGCTACTTCTCCTTCTAATTCTTGTGGCTCAAATTCAATGTCTTTGTTTTTTAGAGCAATCTTCATTAAACTTTTTTTAGCAACTTTCATTTCGCTGCCTCCATCCTTTAATAGTTCTCTAAATTGAGTGATTTCTTTAACATCAACTCCGTCAAAACCAACAAAGACGATTGATTTTTGTTTTTCTATACTTTGTTCTAAATTAGAAACAATATCTTGTTTTTGTTCTTTTGTTAAAGCCATAATTATTAATTAAAAAAATCTGTGATTCCACAGACGACCTAAAAAACTTGCGTTTTCCTCGGCAGGTCTTACTTTTGTGCCCGCTTTCTGTGGAATATTAACTTATAATTAAATACTACTTGTTTTTAAGATTTTGTCAATGCTTAATGCAAACTCTTCTGAAGCATCTGGGCCATTTGCTGTAACGATATTCTCATCAACAGCTACCGGCCCAGAGCTATAAATAGCCCCGTTCTCTTCAAGCATAGAGATTGCTGATTTATCCATATTAGAAGACCAGACAGAGGCCTTTTTGCCCCTTAGAACGCCTGATTTAGCAAGAATAACGGGAGAAATGCATATTGCTGCTAGGATTTTATCTCTTTTAATACATTCTTTACATATATTGTATGAAATATCATTGTCTAGTAGCTCTATTGCTCCTGAACCGCCAATAAATACAACTGCATCAAAGTTATCTACTCTTAATTCATTAATTAATGTGTCAGCAATAACTTCACCACCAAATCTGCCAATGGCCTTTTTATCATTAGATATAGCCTTAACTTTATTTCCCTGTTTTTCTAGAATCTCTTTAGTTACAAAGTATTCCTCGTCTCTAAAATCTTTAGAGGCGAGGACTATTGCAATGTTATTCATTTTCTCTTTTTTCCCTTCTAATAATCATCCAGTGGAAGATATATAGAGGAAGAGCAATAATTATCATTGTTAACGAATCAACCATTCTTTTCTCTCTTTCTGATCTATAGCATGCCTCTCCAGTGTTTCTTTCTTGCCATGAATCATAGTCCCTTATCATTGCTTCTATTTTCTCAGTTTGATTCTCAGTTGCTCCTTCTAGGGATTTTAAATCAACTGAAGAAACATAATAGGGATAACTATAACACACGCTATAATCTCTTTTTTCTGCTTCTTTAAATATTGTTGCCTTCAATGTTGTATTAGCTAGGTTCCCTATTCCCACTGCTAAAAATATTAAGCTTAATAAAGCTACGACATATAAATAAAAAGTTCTTACTGTTTTTGTTGTTTTGTTCATATAACTTATTCTACCACTTAGGAAAAAAGTTGACAAGATAAAGATAATTTATGCCGTTAATAAAACGTCATCACAAAAAAAGAGAGCCATTGGCTCTACTTTTTCTTTTTAGGTTTTGCGTCTTTTAATATTTTCTTCCAATTACTTTTTAGATCATCTATAACTACTTCAAGCTCTTCTTTGTCAACATTCTTTAATTTACTGTATTTCTTAGAAACTTCGTCAACAATTTCATGATATATTGGTTCTGTTATCTCTTTTGCTTTTTCAAACTTTTCTATGATCTCACCTTTCATTTTTACAGACCAACCTGATATGGCTTTACGATTCTTTTTACCGTCAGGGCCAAATAGAAGGTATGCTGCGGCTGTTGCTGCTGCGATTCCAACTCCTATTCCTACCGCTGCCCCAAGTGAACTTTTTTTAGGTGTAGCTTTTTTAGGCATATTTTTTATTTATTATAATTATTAGTGTTATTATAATTTTCTTGCTACTTCTTGTCAAATAAAAAAAGCAGTTTAGAGTCTTGCTTGGACTAGTCGCACACTATATCAATAGGTGCTTGTTTGTTTCTTTTTTGGAGGTTAGCCATGTTTTTTTTATGCTGCTCCTCATCGGCATCGATGATGCCGAGTTCTTTTTTTAAGTCCTCCTGTTTCCCGAGGAGGGCTTTTTGCAGAGAAATTTCTTTCTCTATTTTTTTTCGGAGAGAAATTCTTTTTTCTCCGCTCGATTCCTGATATCTTTCAATGAGAGATATCATTTTTTTTGAGTGGCTATAAATCCACTCAATTTTTATTTCTGTCGTCATAGTAAACCTCTCGCATGGTTTATTAAAGCATAAAACAAAGATATTAATTTGTCAATGGGTATAAATAAAATCACTTGGTTTTATTCAAGTGATCTTTTGTGTGCCAATGCTCTCCTTCTATAGAGATCATCGAAGTATTTAAGTTTTTCCTCTTCATTCATGCATATTAATGCATAAGGGTCGATTGTCAGAGATTGATGAAATTCATCTTTCCTAATCCACAAGCGGTACCACCACAGGAGAATTCTTTTGTTCCATATCCTGCGTTTCAAATCAACGATTTTGCATATTAAACACATATTACTACCTCCTAAGAGCTAATTACTTTATACAACCTAAGCCCTTAAAAGTCAAAATAATCATTTTACATTAAGTCAATTTCATTATATATTATCTTTATAACTAATTAATTTTAAAATATGAACCAAGAAGAAACAATTTATATCGTTGGACACAAATCCCCTGACACAGATGCAGTTTGTTCAGCTATTGCATACAGCGAATATTTAAGACACAAAGGGATAAAAGCTGTTCCAACTATTTGCGGAGAACTTAATCCAGAAACAAAATATGTTTTAGAACATTTTAATGTTGAAGAGCCGATAAGTATGTGCTCAACTGAAGATAGAAAAGTTATTCTTGTAGATTATAATGAAGATAACCAAGGTTATGCTGGTCTTGAGAATGCTAAAGTTGTAGAAGTGATTGATCACCACAAGATAGGATTTTCTTCATCTGATCCAATAAGGTTTGAAATAAAACCATACGGATCAACGGCGACAATTATTGCTAAGAGAATGTTTAATAACGCTGATTTTAAGATAGCTAAACCAATTGCAGGTATTTTGCTTTCTGCTATCCTTTCAGATACAGTTATTTTTAAATCAAGCACAACAACAACAATAGATGTTAAAATAGCAGAACAGCTTTCTAAAATTGCAGAAATAGAAGATGTTCAAAGATTCGGCATAGAGCTTAAAAAGAAAAAGTCGTCACTTAATGGAATGACATCAGGGCAAATAATATGTTCTGATTTTAAGACCTTTGAAGTTGGTAGCAATGGTTTTGGAATTGGACAAGTAGAAGTGGTTGATCTATCTGAAGCAAAGCAAAGAAAGGCCGAGTTAATTGAAGAATTAAATAAGATAAAAGAAAAAGAGAATCTACTTTTTGTTATTCTAATGGTTACCGATATTATTAACGAGGGATCAGAGTTGTTGTTTAGTGATGGTTATGAATCAATCTCTTTTAACGGAGAGATAAAAGATAATTCTATATATATTAAAGATATGATGTCTAGGAAAAAAGATTTAGTTCCTCAAATTATGGAATCTATTAAATAATCGATATCTATATCGTAATTTGATGATTAGCCAGTTCGTAGAAGTGTCCTTTTTTATTTATTAATTCATCAAACTTTCCTTCTTCAACAATTTCTCCATTATTAAAAACAAAAATACGATCTGCTTTTTTAATAGTAGATAATCTATGAGCTATAATAATAGTGGTTTTTCCTTTTATTGCATTTGATAGAGCTAATTGTATTTCATGTTCTGTTTTTGCATCTAGTGCAGAAGTTGCTTCATCTAGTATAAGGATTGGAGTATCTTTTATAATCGCCCTAGCAATACTTAATCTCTGTTTCTCTCCTCCAGAAAGCTTGATTCCCCTGTCTCCCAATACTTGCTTTAATCCATCCTTACTGCTTCTAATTTTATCCCAAATATATGCCTTTTTGCAGGCATCTTCAATCAAATCTTTATTGATTTCTTTTTCCCCTATTTTAAGATTTTCTTCAAAACTAGCATTGAAGAAGGTATTTTCTTGAAAAACAATACTAATATTTTTTCTTAATGAATCAATATCAATTTTTTTAATGTCCACTTCATCAATTAATATTTTCCCTTCTGAAGCATCAAAAAATCTTGAAATTAAATTAGCGGTAGTTGACTTTCCTGATCCCGTATGGCCCACAAAAGCGATTACTTCTCCTGACTTAATATTAAAAGACAGATTGTTGATGGCATCGCCACCATCCCTGTAAGTAAAAGAAACATTTTCAAAAGAGATATTTCCTTTCAATCTATCAACTTTCAAAGCATTTTTATTATTAATAATACTTGGTTTAGTTTCTATAATATTAAAAAGAAAATTAATCTTTTCTCTTTGCCATAAGTATTCTGTAATGTTCCAGAAAATAGCATTGAATGTACTAATTAATATTGTGCTAAAACCGACAAACATAATGATGCCTCCTATTGTGATCTCGCCGTTTATAAAAAGCATTCCTCCGACAAAGAAAACTAAGATGTTTAATACTAATCCAATGCTTCTAGAAAAGCTAGCGATAAATCCCCACCATTTTATGGCCTCTACTTGAGATTCGTAAGCCCTAGAACTTCTTTTGAATATTTTATCTGATAAAAAATTCTTTAGAACAAAACTCTTTACTAAAAAAATATTACTAATTGAATCATAAGCAATTCCTGAAATTTCAGACCATTCATTGTCTGCCTCTCTTTGTCTGTCTATAGTCTTTTTTGATCCATAAATTGTAAAAACAATTAGAATTGGGACACTAGCTAAAAATAATAATGCCATTTTAGTATTTAAATAGAAAATTATGGGAAAAAGAATTATTATGATTAATAAGTTAATTAAAATACTTCTAAAAAATCCCATATGAAACATATATAAATTGTCTAGCCCCCTTTCAAAATTTCTTATGACCGATCCCGTCTTGTTTTCTTGGAAAAAATCTATAGAGAGACTTAGTAAGTGATTAAATGTTTTTATCCATAGCTTGTGATATATTTTATTTGCAATAAAAGATGCAAGGAAGGATACCCCGACTAAAAGAACAATATTAATTAGAACAATGAATATCCAGATGGAAAATATTTTTATTATTCCATTATTTCCTTGGAAATTAATTAATCCATCTATCACCTCCTTAAAAAAGAATGGCTCAACTAGAGTAAAAATAGATAACAAAATACAAGCAATTATAATTCCTATTGCTATACCTTTTTCCTCTCTAATTAATTTTAATGATTTTAAATATGTTTTCATTTTTATTGTATCCCTATAACATCCCATTAACTTCCTTGTCAAATCTTTCAAAGAATTCTTTCATATAGTTATGTCTATCTTGAGCAATCTTTTTAGCTGTCTTGGTTATTATCTTATCTTTAATTTTATTGAGCTTATAATAATACTCTAATAGCGCTGTATCATCTCTTGTGTATGCATAATTATCAGCGTTTTTAAGTATTTCTTTTTCTCTACCTGTATATAGTGGAGCATTATATATTCCTGCGAATAAAAAATCTCTTGCTATGCCTACTGCCCCAATAGAATCTAGCTTATCAGCGTCAAATATAATTTTAGCTTCAATTGTCTCGGGCTTATAATTATTCCTGTTTCTATGAGATAAAATGCAGTGAATTATGTTTTCTATTAATTTTTCATCAATATCATATTTAGACAGTATTGTTTTTGCCATTTCTGCTCCTTTTTCTGCGTGGCATATTTTACCCTCGCTCTTAATCTCATCATTTCTTCCAATGTCGTGAAGATATGCCGCTATTTTTATAACATCTAAATTAGCATTCTCTTCTTTTGCTATTTTAATAGCCGAATTATATACTCTTTCTACATGGCTCCAGTCGTGAGAACTGTCTCCCTCATTGAAGTATTTCTTAGCTTCTTGTCTTATTTCTTCAATTATTATTTTATCTATCTTCATGGTTTTTCTTTAATTCTTTTATTGAGTTTTTAACAAACTTTCCAAACTTACGATCTTTTTCTTTTTTTTCTATGCTATTCATTTCGTAATGTTCTGATTCCTTTCTTAGTTTTATATAATTAAGGTATCTACTTTTGCTTATGTCCCCTCTTTTAACAGCAGATAAAACTGCACAATTAGATTCATGTGTATGTGTACAATCGTCATATTTACAATCTTTAGACAATAAAGATATTTTATCAAAGATATTTTCCACGCTTGTTTTAACATTTGTTATTCCCACCCCTCTTGTTCCTGGATTATCAATTACAATGCCTCCATTTTGGAGGAAATACATTTCCCTATTTGTTGTAGTGTGTTTTCCTCTTCCCGTTGAATCGCTTATTTCCTTTATTTTAATTTTACCTTTTCCCAGTAGGTTGTTTATTAAAGATGATTTTCCAACGCCAGATGATCCTACAAAACAATATGTCTTCCCTTTTTCTATATAATCCATTAATTCTTCTATTCCCTGCTCGGTAATTGTGCTAGTTGAGATAACATGGATATTATTAAATCTCTCTTTTATTTCTTTAATTTTTTGATTTAAATCCTCAATTGATATTAAATCCACCTTGTTTAGTATAATGGCTGGTTTTATATCACCTTCGTTTATTAGAACAAGATATCTTTCAAAGCGGTTAAGGTTGTAATCTCTATCTATTGACTCAACAATGAAAGCCACATCTATATTAGTAGCAATAATTTGATTATCTTGCCTTCTACTATGCTTTTTTGTAAGCATAGTTTTTCTTGGCAAAACAATATGGATAGTAGCCATTTCTTTATCTATTTTAGTTATTGCAACCCAGTCGCCAACAGCGGGATAGTCTTCCCTCTTTTTAGCGTTAAATGCTTGTTTTCCCGTTATTTTCGCTAGATATTCTCCTTCTGTATCTTTGACCTTGTATGATTCTTTATATTCAGCAATAACTCTGGCTATTGAATAACCCATTGATTCCATATTCTCCTTTTCTTCCGAAAAGAAATCATTATATCCTAATTCATTAAGATCTTTCATTGATTTAATAATATCACAATTTGACAATTTATTTAATTAATCTTCTAAGTCCAAACATTTATCAATACGAATCTTATCTACAAAATCTGATACATGACTAACGATTATCATCGCCCCATCATATTTATTTAACGCTTCAGCGATAACATTAATATGACGGAAGTTCATGTGATTTGTGGGCTCGTCTAAAATGAGAAGCCCTGGTTCTTGCAGGACAAGTCTTGCAAAAGAGAGTAGTCCTTTTTGGCCCTCTGATAGATCTCCAATTTTTGAATTAATTACGTCTCCTGTGATTAGGAAATTGGCTGCTATTTTTCTCATTTCAGCTTCTGATTGTTTTTTGGCTAGCTTTGAAAGAGACTTATATGCTGTTTCATTAAAATCTAATGTTGAAAAATCTTGACGATAATATCCAATATTTACATTAGGTGTTATTTTAATTTCTGTTGCTTCATTTTTTGCAATGGATTCTAAAAGAGTGCTTTTTCCAATACCATTTGGGCCCTTTAATAAAAGGTGCTCATTTCTTCTAAGTTCTATGTTCGCCTTCTTTTGAATAACCTTATTATTTTTTATAACCTTGAAGCCAGAGATCTTAACTATTTCTCCCTTAACGTCTTTTTGAGAAGGAATAATAAATGGACGAATGGACTTATCTTCTCTTTTTAATTCAACAATTCTTGTTTCAGCATCTTTTGCCTTTTCTCTCATTTTTTTAGCAACAAAACGCAGATTACCTCCCTTTTTAGCAAAGAAATTAGCTTTCTCTTTGTTTTCTATTATTTCCTTTTTTAATTGAGCATTCTTTCTGTTTTCTTTTTCTTGACGAGCAGTAATTTGTTCTCTTACATCAAAATAGTTCCCCCTATATTGTTCTATCTTTTTAGTGAAAATATCTAAATACAAAACTCCATCTGTAAAGCTATTTAGAAAATCAGCATCGTGGGAAATAACAATACAGGTTTTATCATAATCAATTAGAAACTTTGTAAGATGCTCTATCCCTGCTTTGTCTAAATTATTAGTAGGCTCGTCTAATAAAAGTAAATCTGGGGCTTGAATAAGGGCAGAAGCAAGAAGCAGCCTTGCTTGTTGTCCTCCAGAAAAAGATCTCATAATCTTATCATGCGAAGCTTTAAAATTAACTGCTTCTAAAATTTCATCTATTTTAGGATCAATATTGTATATCTTTTCTTTGGCTTGTCTTGACATTGCTTTTTCAAAAAACTCTCTGACAGTAAGATCTAATTCTTCTTGTGGAATTACTTGACGAGAGATAGCAATTGAAAGATTGTTTGCAATGTTTACTACTCCATCTTCTGGTCTAATCTCTTTAGTAATTAATTTAAATATGGTGCTTTTGCCTGCACCATTTTGTCCCATAATGGTTGTTTTTGTGCCTCGGTGCACAGAGAAATCAACCTCGTCTAATAGGGGCCTACTTTCTACATACCCAAAAGATACTTTCTTAAAGCTAATAATTGATTCATTAGAAGTCATGTTTTAGAGGATACTATACTTTGAGGAAAATAGAAAGTGTAATTAATGAAAT
>Ga0265293_10010836_pt1 | contig 12613 bp, 7 predicted proteins | sample Munlanlewell138R_FD_192505 | JGI IMG/M metagenome (GOLD analysis project Ga0265293, IMG submission 192505) | Leachate microbial communities from a municipal landfill in Southern Ontario, Canada - Leachate well 138R | ecosystem: Engineered > Solid waste > Landfill > Unclassified | place: Canada... | reverse complement strand
AGCGCCACCACGCCCACAATAACGCCCGCAATTAAATCAGCAATAAATTGTTCGCGCGTGTAATTCCCAATCGTCGTAATTATCTTTGGATAAAACACTTGCTTTACAGATTTCACCCAGTTTTCCCTGATCATGGTTCTTCAATTATTAAAAGCTGCAAAGGTAAGGAGGACTTTGGACTGTTGTCCTCTAAAACCTGAATATATTTAAAACCATGTCAGTCAATGGCATAACTTTCGTCAGCAAAGCCAAAATCCTGTTTCAAGCCATAATTTCAGCTTTTCAAAATTCTTGTGGTCTGGTTTTTGTTACCTTCGCTAAGTTTAAGCCAGAAAATCAATCCACATGAATTCAATACCCAAACAGTTCGGTACAATTTTAGCCATTATCTTATTGGCAATCAGCCATCAAGGTTTTTCATCAGCTGCCGAAGCAGATTTTGAGAAAGAATGGAAAGCCATTGATCAGCTATTTCAAAAAGGACTGCCCAAGTCGGCTGCCGAAAAAATAGAAGACATTAGGGCGCAGGCCATCATGCAGCAAAACCAGCCACAGCTGCTCAAAACGATTATTTATCAGTTTAAAGTTATTGAGCAAACCGAAGAAAATGCGCTTCCTGCTTCCATTGATTTTGCGAAAGCACAATTTAAACTGCTCGACGCGCCTTCCACGGCGGTTTTGCATACGCTGATTGGTGAACTTTACAGCAACTTTTATCAACAAAACCGCTATCGACTGCTCGAAAGGCAATATGAAATGCCCGCGCCCGGGAATGATTTGATGCTCTGGAACCTCAACCAATTACGCGATACCATCCAAAAGCACTATAAGAAATCACTCCCTGAAATGGCTTCTTTTGATACGATTCCACTCAAAAAATACGCCGCCATTTTGAATAATACAGAAAAGGAATCACTAGAATTGCAGCCTACTTTATTTGATTTCTTGGCACAACGCAGTATTCGGTTTTACCTATCGGATGATGCCGGACTCAACGATTCCAAAGCCGTTGATCAGAAGATTTTTGAGCAATTATGGCTGCCTGCTTCTGATTTTGCCCTGGCAAAACTTCCATCAACTAATTCGGATAAACTACACGCCCTGCGGCTGATGCAACCTTTGTTGCGATCAAATTTGAGCCACCGCCATTACGAAGCCTATGTGTATAATGATTTGAAGCGGTTTGAAACTGTGTACGCTCTTTCAAATCAAGCTGATGCAGATAAAAAATGGTATGAACGGGCTTTACAAAATTTACAGAATTACGCCGCTGCAATGCCGGTTTCTACTGAGATAACTGCTGTGCGAGCTGCCTTTTTGATGCAGCAACAAAACACGAATCCGCAGGATAGCAGCTTGTTAACTAATAAAGCAAAAGCCTTGGAATTGTGTGAAGCGGCGATACAAAATTTCCCGGAGAGCAAAGGTGCAATCAAATGCAAGCAGCTAAAAGCGGATATTCTAACCAAATCTCTTCAGGTAGAGACGCAGGCTGTTGTTTTGCCTAAGCAGGCTATTCCGGCGAAATTGGAATACAGAAATATTCAGCAGGCCTATTTCAGGCTGATAAAAATTAGCTCAGAACGGCTTGCCGAAATCCGAAAGCAAACAGAAGTATTACAGCAAAATGCCAGCCTTAACAAGCTCGCTGTGCTGAAATCCTGGCATATTTCACTGCCTTTTGAATCGGACTATAACAGCCACAGCAGCTTGATTGCGCTTCCTGAATTAGAACGGGGTTTGTATGTATTGTTGGTTTCTTATCAAGAAGATTTTGCAGCAGAAACAAGTGTTTTCGGAACTTTTCAAGTGAGCAAATTGAGTTTTGTTCAGCACAAACAAGCTGGTCAAAATCGCTTTTTTGTACTCGACAGAAATAGTGGAAAGCCTGTAAATAAGGTAACAGCAAACATCATGGTGCGCAATTATGATTATCAGTTGCGCGACTACGTGATTGAAAAAGTTCATACGGCCGAAACTGGAAAAGACGGCAGTTTTGTTGTAACGGAAAATGATAAAGTACCTGCTAACAGGGCGTTTTACGTAGAGCTATATTACAAAGGTGACACCTTGTACAGCGATAATTATTTTGATTTATACAACCGCAAAACAAACGACCGCAAGCAAACCAAAAGCTGGTTTTTTACTGACAGATCCATTTATCGGCCAGGCCAAACGGTTTATTTCAAAGGAATTACGCTTGAAAAGCGAGATAAGGATTTTGAAATTGTGAGCGGGCAGCAAACAGAAGTAGAGTTATTGGATGCCAACAGTCAAAAAGTGGGTGCTTTACAATTGACTACCAATGATTTTGGAAGTTTTGACGGGCAGTTTGTGCTTCCCCTTTCCGGCCTCAATGGTCAATATCGCCTGCGCAACAGCCATGGTTCTGCATCCTTTGCCGTTGAGGCTTATAAGCGACCTGAATTTGAAGTGTTACTAAAAGAACCCGAAAAGCAATTTAAGCTGAACGAAACAGTCATTATTGATGGTGAAGCGCGTGCTTTTGCCGGATTTGCGCTGGATAGCGTTTGGGTTAATTATGTGGTGGAAAGAGCTGTTGATTTCCCGTATTGGCGCTATTGGTGGGGCATGCCGCCCTTTGGCGGACAGCCGGAAACCATCGCTTCGGGCAGCTTGCAAACCAATCAGGAAGGTAAATTCAAAATTCCGGTTGACTTGCTTCCAAAACCTTCGGTGAAGGCACATGAGCAACCGATTTTCAACTATACTATCCGCGTCGATGTGCGCGACAAGCAGGGCGAAACCCATTCGGCCCAGCTGCAATTGCGTGCGAGTTATCAGGCTTTGATGCTCACCACAAATCTGGAGGAACTGGTGAATCAGCAAAAAGCAGAAAAATACCTGCTTCATGCCCGCAACCTGCAAAGCAAAGCAGTGAAATCAACCGTTAAACGTAGTTTTTACCGTATTGATGCAGACAGCCGCTTTGAAACCAGCTTATGGAAGTCACTCGACCGGCAGTTGATTTCTGATGACAGTTTGCATCAACTTTTTCCACAAAAAAACTTTTATCCAAAACCCCTTGAAAAACAATCCAAGATACTGATTTACAGTGATGAAGTAAGCATTGACGGACAACACTTGCTTTTCCCTAAAAACGTTAAAGGCTGGCAGGCAGGCAGCTATATGCTTGTTATGGAAGCCGAAGACAGTTTTGGCGCTGATGTAGAAAACAGTCAGCAATTCACACTCTTTAATCCGGAATCAAAAAATGCTATTCCTGATCAGCTTTTTACAGCCACCTTATCCGCTGATACTGCCCAACCCGGGCAGGAAATACAATTTACAATCAGCACGGACGCTCCTGATAGCAGGGTTTTGGTAGAAATCTGGTCAGCTGATACTTTGCGTTTTGCCGATTGGATAAAAGCCGATCGTAAAATGGTTCAACTGCCTTATAAAGTGCGAGAAAGCGATCGGGGAAAGCTGAGTTTTCAGGCTGTTATGCTACGCTTTAATGAGGTTTTTACCATCAATGAAGGCGTTTCGGTTCCTTTTGACAACCGCAAACTTGATATTGAACTGCTGAGCCTGCGTGATCAGTTACAGCCCGGCGCGAACGAAAGCTGGGAGCTGATTATCCGCCAAGCCAACAATAAAGCGGCCAGTGCTGAATTGTTAGCGGGAATGTATGATGCCTCACTCGATCAAATCATGCTGCACAACTGGTATTTTGATTTGTTGCCGGCAGTCCGGCTTCAACGCTCCTGGTCTGCGGATCAGGGATTTTTCGCCAGCGGAAGTAACATCCTCTACCAGCCACGACCGCAGATGGACTATTGGCAGCCCGTTCCCCTTCCTGAAATCAATTATTTTGGGTTATATATGTATTCTGGGCGTCGTTTTAAAAATCAGGGCAATATTGCTTATGGCGGCAGAGATGTATCCATGAGTGCGGTGCTGGAGTCTAATGTAGATGGCGAACAACTACCTGTGAATGAAGAAGAAGCTATTTTATTTGATGCTGAAAGCAACGATGAAAGCACAGTAGAAACAACTGATGCTGAGCCGCCTTTGCGGACAAATTTCAATGAAACCGCTTTCTTTTATCCGCAACTTACTACTGATAAAGAAGGACTTGTGCGAATTAAATTTACTACGCCAGATGCACTCACCCGCTGGAAGTTGATGCTGCTGGCGCATGACAAAAACCTTAATTTTGGGCAAAAAGAATACAGCTTTACAAGTAGCAAACCCTTGATGATTATGGGAAATTTGCCACGTTTTTATTACGAAGGCGATACAGCTTTCCTGATGGCGCGAGTGGTGAACACCGGCAACGAAACCATCACCGGAATTGCCCGACTCGAATTGTTTGATGCCATCAGTATGGTACCTTTGCAACTGCTTGCTGATGCGGCTCAGAAGCCTTTTGTACAGCTGAAACCGGGTGAAAGTCGGGTAGTTAGCTGGCAGATTCAGCCGAAGGGTGACCACAACCTGATTGCGCTAAAATTTAGTGCCACAGCAGGTCAGTTTACAGATGCCGAGCAAAAAATCTTACCGGTTTTAAGCCGCAAAACCCTTGTTACCGAAACAAAAGTAATTACCGTGAAAGGCAACAGCAGCGCGGATTTCGTGCTTGAAAAACCGCAATCAGATGAGGCCGCCAGCAAACAATTGATACTTAACCTCAGCAGCAATCCGGTTTGGTATGCTATTCAGGCTTTGCCTTATTTGGCCCAAAATAAGCGCGATAATGCTGATCAGGTTTTTTATCGCTTATACACCAATATGTTAGCGACTCATATTGCCCAACAAATTCCGCAATTGATGGCTACCATCGAACAATGGAAAAACCAGAGTCCCGAAGCTTTCCTTTCGCAGCTTGAAAAAAACAGCGAGCTGAAAAATATTGTATTCAACGAAACGCCCTGGGTACTAAATGCCAAAGATGAAGCTACCCAAAAAGCGCAAATTGCCTTGCTTTTCGACCTGAATAAATTGCGTTATGAGCAACAGCAAAGCCTGAAAAAACTAAGGCTTTTACAGCTTAATAATGGCGCCTGGCCTTGGTTTGAAGGTATGCCGGAAAGCCGTTTTATTACCCAAACTATTCTGCAAGGCTTTGGTCAGTTATTGCATTTAGGACTGGATTACAAACAGTTAGATGCTGATAGTCGTCGAAGTATGGAACTCATTTCGCGCAAGGCGAGAAGTTTTGTACAAGGCGAGCTTACCGCAGATTATGCGAAGCTTCGTGAAAAATCCAAACTTGAAAATTATACGCTCAGCAGTACGCATTTGTCGGCACTTTATACGTTGAGCTTTTTTGAAGTAATTGCTCCTGAGGGAGATACGGACGATGCACAGCGGTTTTTCCTGAAACATACAGGCAGCGACTGGCTCGATTTAAACCCTGGAATGCAAGCCATGGCGGCTTTGGTCTTGAATAGAAATGGCCGCAAAGCAGATGCAGAAGCAATTTTGGCTTCGTTGCGTGAGCGGGCTTTGGTGCAGGAAGATATAGGAATGTACTGGAAGCAAAAGCCCGGCTACTATTGGTATCAGGCACCTGTAGAAAACCAAAGTATGCTGATTGCTGCTTTTGATGAAATTGCCGGAAACAATGCCGAAACTGATCAAATGCGCCAATGGCTGCTGTCGCAAAAGCGCACCCAAAGCTGGGAAACTTCCCGCGCGACCGCAGAAGCCATTTACGCCATTTTACTGCGCGGAACAGATTGGATCGCCAACCAGAAAACGCCTGTGGCAAGCCTTAACGGCAATGCTATATCATTCAATAATAGCGAAGCCGGAACCGGATTTATCCAAAAAGTGTGGCAACAAAATGAGCTCAAGGAAAACAGCTTTAGCCTCGAAATAGAAAACCCTAATCCCCAGATGATATGGGGCGGCTTATTCCACCAATACGAAGCGGCGGCTGATGCTGTTCTTGCTTCCGGAGGACCGTTAAAAGTAGGTCGAAAACTCTTTAAAGAAGTGGTTTCAGGAACGGAAATAAAGCGTGAGCCTCTTACAAAAAGTAAGCTGAAAGTGGGTGATTTGCTAGTTGTTCAGCTTTATGTAGAAAGCGATCGCGATATGGAATATATCCATTTGCGCGACCAGCGAGCGGCGGGTTTAGAACCGATTGAACAAGTTTCGGGCTATCAATTTAAGGACGGATTAGCTATGTATCAGGCTTCCGGCGACAGTGGAACTGACTTTTTTATCAACTGGCTTCCAAAAGGCAAATACTTGTTGGAGTATAAGTTACGCGTCGGACAGGCTGGAAGTTTCAACAATGGATTTGCTAAATTACAGTCGTTTTATGCACCAGAATTTTCAAGTCATTCCGAAGGGGTGCGGCTGAAAATAGTAGAGTAAAACCAGGCTGGAAGTTGTTCAGTAGAAAAGCTAAAATCCCACAATCATTGAAATCAATTTCAGTGATTGCGGGATTTGTTTTTCTGGAATGTCTCGTGAAAATCCAATAGAAAAAAACTGTATAAACCCTATTATTTTAACCTTTTGAGCGTTTATGGTTTTATCATCAATGAGGTCAGTCTAAAAAGCATCTTTATCGTTCGGCTATTCGTTGCTCTTAATATTTAAACCCTTATTAACAATCTGTTAACTGTGGTTTAAATCCAGTTAGCTATCGGGACGCTCTCGCCTATATTTGAACGTAAATATTACTTTTTAGACACGGCACATCTATTTATTGTTTTTGCAGATACCAGCTTACTGAATCGCTTCAAACTGCTGTAAAAACCGCAAATCATTTTCAAAAAACAGGCGCAAGTCGTTGATTTGATATTTCATCATGGTGATGCGCTCGATGCCCATCCCAAAAGCAAATCCTGTATAAACATTACTGTCTATCCCACAGGAATCCAACACATTGGGATCGACCATGCCGCAGCCCAAAATCTCGACCCAGCCGCTATATTTGCAAATATTACACCCTTTGCCGCCGCAGATATTGCACGAAACATCCATTTCGGCAGAGGTTTCGGTAAACGGAAAATAGGACGGCCTGAAACGGATGCGGGTCTCTTTGCCAAAAAACTCCTGCGCGAAATAATAGAGGCTTTGTTTAAGATCGGCAAAGGAAACGTCTTTATCGATATACAAGCCTTCAATCTGATGAAAAATGCAGTGCGCCCTGGCGGAGATAGCTTCGTTGCGAAAAACCCGTCCGGGAGCTATTATACGCACAGGCAGATTCCTTTGTTCCATCACGCGCACCTGCACGCTGCTGGTGTGTGTACGCAGCGCGATATCCGGGTTTTTGTGAATAAAAAAGGTGTCCTGCATATCCCTGGCCGGATGCTCGGGCGGGAAATTGAGGGCTGAAAAATTATGGAAGTCGTCTTCAATTTCAGGGCCTTCGCTGATCACAAATCCCAAACGCTCAAAAATACTGTTGATTTCTTTTCTGACGATAGAAATAGGATGACGTCCACCTTTAAAATGGCCCGAAGGCAAGGTTGTGTCGAGCGTGGAGGCGGCGGCAGTAGTTTGGTTTTCAAAGCTTTCCTGTTTCTCTTTCAGAAAGTCCTGTGCCTTGTTTTTGAGTTCGTTGAGCAGTATCCCGATGGTTTTGCGCTCTTCGGGAGCTACCGATTTAAAATCGGCGAACAAGGCCGGGATAAGTCCTTTTTTGCTCAGGTATTTCAGCCTGAAATTCTCCAGCGATTCGGTGTTACTCACCTCAAAATGCTCCATTTCGTGAAGCAGCGCATCAATTTTTTCCTTCATCTGTTTGTTTGGCTTTATTCCAGAATTTCTATTGTCATGCTCACCTCTTCTACCGGCACATCGCCGCGTCCGGTTTGCACGGCGGCAATGGCATCAATCACTTCAAAGCCCGAAACCACTTCGCCAAAAACGGTGTAAGTTCCATCGAGATGTGGTGTTCCGCCGCGGGTAGAATACGCCTGTTTTTGTTCGTCAGTATAGCTTACTTGACTGCGTTGACTCATCATTGCCAGTGTGTTAGCATCGTATTTTTGACCTTGTACAATATAAAACTGTGATCCGCTGGAACGACGTTCGGGATTTACATTATCGCCCATTCTGGCTGCAGCCAAAGCACCTTTTTTATGGATATAATGAGGCAATATTTCAGCTTCAATGGTGTAGCCTGGATCTTGTTTCCCATTGGCACTGCCGCCGCCCTGAATCATAAAGTTGTTGATAACACGGTGAAAAGGAGAGCCTTCATACCAGCCCTGCTTGATCAGCTTGATGAAATTATCGCGGTGTTGCGGGGTGTCGTTGTACAATTTAGCGGTGATATCGCCTTTTGAGGTTTTGATAAGAATGAGTGTCTCGGTGTTTTGCTGGGCGGATAGTCCCATTGCAGTAAATAAAATCAGGAGGAGAAAAAGTTTTTTCATGGTGTTATGATTTGCGGTAAATTTCATATTAGATTTTTCAGGAGGCAAAAATACAAAAAGCAACTGACAGCCGTATGGAATGATTTTTTGTTTGATTTTTAGGCTTTAGATTTCTGTGCTTCGGCAAAGCATTTGCGACACAGCGGCTCATAACTATCTGTTTCGCCAAGCATTACAAGTTTTTCGCCAGCAATGATGCGGTGTGAATAATGTGCCAGATTGCCGCAGCGCATACAGATAGCGTGTACTTTGGTTACGTATTCGGCGCGTGCCATCAGCTCGGGAATGGGACCAAAAGGTTTGCCCTGAAAGTCCATGTCGAGGCCTGCTACCACAACGCGTATGCCGTTGTTAGCGAGTTCGGTGCAAACTGAAGCCAGCGCGTTGTCGAAAAACTGGGCCTCATCAATGCCTATCACTTCCATATCGGCTGCATAAAATAAAATTTGGCCGGCACTTTCTACCGGGATGGAACGGATGGCTTTGCTGTCGTGCGAAACAACATCTTCCTCGCTGTAGCGTTTGTCGATATGAGGTTTAAAAATCTCAACACGTTGTTTGGCAATGCGTGCACGGTTCAGGCGTCTGATCAATTCTTCGGTCTTGCCCGAAAACATAGAGCCACAAATGACTTCTATCCATCCTGTGCGTGATTTACTGTTGGTATCTTTTTCAAGAAACATGCCGGTTACTGTTGGGGTTCTTTGTAATTTTATGCCTTCAAAGCTGCAAAAATACCAATAAATTAATACGCATTAAGCAATGAATTTGTACAATCCACAACAAAATCAACTCAAAACGATCAAACTGCTGCTGGAACAGCTGTTGCACCAAACCTCGCTATTGGAACAGCAAGACCAGCCTTTGCGTAGGCTCGACCTGGATGTGATGCTCAAACGCACCCACAAACTTTACGAAACGCTCTGCGATATCCCGGTGGGTTACGAAAGAATTGAATTGCAGGAGGAAAGACAGGCTCGCCCAATTACTTCAGTTGCTCCAGAAGTCAAAAAAACTGAGACTATTGAACCAAAACGAGAAGAAAACAGAGTCGAACAAGTGTTTGATAAAACCCCTGAAGTCAGGTCTGATATCCCTGAACCCGAGCGACTTCCGGAACCAGCACCTGTTGAGCTAAAACCAGAGAGAGTTCCGGAACCTATTCCCGAGACTGAGCCAAGAGCAGAGCAGCCGCCTATGCCGCCACCGCAAAAGCCCCATGCCGAAACTCATACAGCAGCTGAGCCAAAAAAGGAAGCTGAAAAACCCGTGAAACCGCGAAATTCGGTCACGCCACTCGATTTATTTGCCGAAGAGGCAGCACCAAGCATAGGAGACCATTTGCAGCAGCAATCGGATAAAAGTGTTGGAGAAAGAATTGGTCGTCAACCCATTGAAGAAATCAGGACGGCGATTGGCATCAACGATAAGTTTTTGTTTATCAACGAGTTGTTTTCGGGAAGCTTGGAAAATTACAACAAGATGCTCGACGAGCTTAACGAATTCAAGAGCTTTAACGGTGCAACTACTTACCTGATCGAGCTCAAGGTGGTGAATCAGTGGGACGGCAATTCGGGGGCATGGCGCAAACTGGTTGGCTTGATTGAACGCAAATTTGATGTAAACCCAGAAGATCATGCGTTATAAAATAGTGTTGCTGCTTGTTGGTCTGTGGATTTTTTCGCCGCTTTATAGTCAGGATAAAAACTATGTGAAAGCGGTTGTAAAAAGTCTTACTGCTGCTGATATGCACGGACGCGGCTATGTGAACGACGGTGATTGGCGCGCTGCAAAATACCTAGCCAAACAAATGAAAAAGGCAGGTATTCAGTCATTTGGAAAAGATTATTTTCAACACTACGATTTTCCGGTAAACACTTTCCCTGGTAAAATGACTTGCGCTGTCGATGGCAAACAATTGCAAGTCGGCAGCGAGTTTGTGGTGCATCCGGCGACAAAAACCACTCAAAAACACTTTGAATTGGTTTGGCTTCCCGACACGCTTACACAGCTCAGTTCGGTTTATGCTTTAGTGGATACTACCCAACTGGCCGGCAAAATGCTGGTGGTTTCCGAAAGCTTAAAAAATGCTTATCGGCGTGGTATTCCCGGCGTTCCGGCATTGATGCAAACCGTCGAAAAAGCGATGTGGTGGCATGTTTCCGGCGCTACCAATCCGAGCGATAAAGTGATGCTGAAAGTGAGAAAATCCAGCATCACGGCCAATGCCAAAAGCTGTGAAATAGATTTGGAAGCCGTTTTTAAACCCAAACATCAGGCGCGAAATGTGGTGGGTTTTGTGCCGGGAACTGCTGTTCCTGATAGCTTTTTTGTGTTTGTAGCTCATTACGATCACCTCGGCAAGATGGGCGAAAATGCGATGTATCCTGGAGCCAGCGACAATGCCAGCGGAACAGCTACTGTGCTCGATTTGGGACGCTATTATGCCAAGAATCCTGAAAAAGCCTATTATAGCATGGTGTTTATCTTGGTTTCGGGCGAGGAAGCGGGTTTATTAGGTTCCACTCATTTTGCCGAAAACCCATTATTTCCGCTAGATAAAACCCGTTTCGTACTGAATTTTGATATGGTTGGCTCGGGCAGCGAAGGCTTGTCGGTGGTCAATGGAAAAGTGTTTCCGGAGCTAGCTGAAATCATCGAAAAGACAAACGTGGAAAAGCAGTATTTTGACGATATCCGCTTAGGCGGAGAATCGTGCAATAGCGATCATTGTCCGTTTTATCAGCAAGGTGTTCCGGCATTTTTCTTGTTTACCCGAGGGCAGGAAAACCAGGAATATCACACCATTACAGATACTTACGATAAGCTTCCATTTACCAAATATGAATCGCTGTTTGGTATTGTAACCGACTTTGTGAAGGCCAGCGAAAGCTCAAAATTCGACCGTTAGCATGGAAACTTTATTGATAATTTTTACTGTAATTGTTGTGGTTGGCTTTACGATTTTATCGTTTTACACTTCCATCAACGGAGGTGCAGAGAAATTTGAAAAATGGCTGAAACGCAGAAGCAAAGACAACTTTTAATTCCGCTTATGTCAAAATTATATTTGGTTCCAACGCCCATCGGCAACCTAGAGGATATCACGCTGCGGGCGTTACGTATTTTGAAAGAAGAGGTGGCACTGATTCTGGCCGAAGACACCCGCAAGACGGGTATTTTGCTCAAGCATTACAGCATCAGCAAACCAATGTCGGCTTTTCATCAACACAACGAACACAAGCAAGTAGAACGCCTAATCGATCGCTTACACGGTGGCGAAACGATGGCTTTGGTTACCGATGCCGGAACACCGGCCATTTCTGATCCCGGATTTTTGCTTGTACGTGCTTGCATTCAGCACGATATAGAAGTAGAATGCCTGCCCGGTGCTACTGCTTTTGTGCCGGCTTTGGTCAATTCGGGACTGCCTGCCGACCGCTTTGTTTTCGAGGGCTTTTTGCCACACAAAAAAGGCCGACAAACCCGCGTTAAAGCTATTGCAGCAAACAGCTACACCAGCATTCTGTACGAATCGCCGCACCGCTTATTGAAAACTTTACAACAACTTTCTGAAGAAGCCGGTGCTGATCGCAAGGCAGCCGTAGCCCGAGAACTGACGAAAATTTATGAGGAAACCGTGCGCGGTACGCTGGCCGAATTGATCAAGTATTACGAAGAAAAAGGCGTGAAAGGGGAGATTGTGATAGTGCTGGAGGGAAAAACTGATAAGTAAGTGTTGTTGAAAAATACTAGGAGATTAGAATCAGAAATATGTTTTTTTGGCCTGTTCTTGCTGGCGATTCAGGTAGCAGTCTCGTTTTTGGGACGAGACTGCATGATAATTCCACGAAGTCCCGCCCAAATGCGGGGCTCCGCGGAACGAGCAATAAGAATTAGAAAAGAATATTTCGACAACAAATAAAAGTTAATTATATGGCAACCATAAAAATAAAAAGTTATTCGCTTGCCGAAATGAAAGATAAATATATCGGTGAAGTTGGAACAACTGAACGCGACGAATACGAGTATGAACTTCGCATGGATGTTTTGGGCAAAATGATTAAAACAGCAAGATTAGAACGAAACTTAACTCAAGAAGAACTTGGAAAACTTGTAGGGGTTCAGAAGGCTCAAATTTCAAAACTTGAAAGGAGTGCTAACAGTGCGACAATTGACACGGTTTTAAAAGTGTTCAGGGCCTTGAAAGCGGAAATCAATTTCAATGTAAAAATAGAAGA
>Ga0265293_10010835_pt1 | contig 12614 bp, 10 predicted proteins | sample Munlanlewell138R_FD_192505 | JGI IMG/M metagenome (GOLD analysis project Ga0265293, IMG submission 192505) | Leachate microbial communities from a municipal landfill in Southern Ontario, Canada - Leachate well 138R | ecosystem: Engineered > Solid waste > Landfill > Unclassified | place: Canada... | reverse complement strand
TCCGGCTGTAAAGTTTGGGAAAAGAGAGGGAGTGAGACTTTATGAATTCTTGAAAGAACCGTTGATTCGGAAGTTTGGTGAAGAATGGTATGTAAAATTGCAGGAAGCTGTGGTGAACAGTGAACTGTGAACAGTTAATAGTGAACAGTGAACAGTGAACAGAAGTTAATAATAATGAGCAGTTGATTTTGACCTAATCACTAACTGCTAACCGCTGATTGCTGACTGCTGATTGCTCATCGCTGACCGCTAACCACTATAAAAACAAACTTATGAAAACAAAAACACTTACCATCGTCGGATGCGGAGGATTAGCCAATTTAGTTGTAGATGCGATGATAGATGGCTTACTGCCAAATTATCAGTTAATAGGCACAATGTCGCGCACGCTTGCTAAGGCAAGTTATTTAGCTGATAAAATAAATAGCGCCCAAAATGAATATCGTTGCGAAGCATTTGATGATACAGATCAACTGTTGGCACTAAAGCCGGATTACATAGTTGAAACTGCATCGCCGGATGCTTTTAAAGGATTTGCTCTGGATGCTTTAAAGAATGGTTCATCCATAATTACTTTGTCAATAGGGGCATTTGCAGACGAGGAGTTCTACAAAAATGTACAACAAGTAGCAGATGAAAACAATGTGAAAGTTTATATTGCATCAGGTGCAATTGGTGGATTAGATGTTCTGCGAACAGCTTCATTGATGTATAAGTCCAAAGCTACATTTACAACACAAAAAGGACCTGCCTCTCTTCGTGATTCAGAGGTATATGATACCGCACTTGAAAACGAAGAAAGGGAGGTCTTTAAAGGTAATGCAACCGGAGCAATTGCGCTTTTTCCTCACAAAGTAAATGTCTCGGTCGCTGCATCGATAGCATCAGTTGGACCGGAAGAGATGGAGGTTTCAATTAACTCTATCCCAAATTATGTTGGTGATAGGCATACAATTACTATAAAAAATGAAGAGATTGACGCTGAAATTAGCGTTTATAGTAAAACTGCAGCAATAGCTGGCTGGAGTGTTGTAAATACGTTACGCAACATAGCGTCACCCATTGTATTCTAAAAGATTTTGAATAACTTTTTCACTTAACCTGTCGAAGGCTTGACGCGTTCTACCCGCAGAAACATTCATAAATCTAACATTCGTGTGATTCTGAAGCTCTTCGTTACCTAAAGCACCCGGTGAGTCGCAATAACAACGGTTGTTGCGATTGACCCATTGGGTGAAAGGTTCCATATCCCATGCCGGAGATAATCCCACATTGAATAATATTTTGTGATTGCCGAAGCTTTCAAATTCTTTTTCGTGCAAGAGTACCGTGTTTTTATTCAGACAACAAATCACAACATCGTTTTCAGCCATCAATTCATTTATAGGTTTAAACTGATAACCTTTTTCTTGGGCATCTTCTTTTTCACTTCGTGCAAGATAATCGATTTTTGCACCAAAAAACGACAATGCATCTGCAATCATTCCTCCCAGCTTTCCTAATCCAACTATACCACACTTAAGGCCGGTTATTTCTTCAGGCATATTGTTCCATGGTGCTACCTTAGTACCATCGGGATTTGTTTCAAATCCATGCAAGCAACGAACCAGTTCACTTACAACGTATTCAACTACGCCCTCATCGCCGTAATCTCTGATTCCTGTTACGACAATGTCGCGCGAATTGGCGTATTTTATATCCACATTGGCACTTTCGGGAGAATAGAGCGAACATGCCATGCCAATATATTTCAAATTGGGACATTTTTCCAATATCTTTTTATCTAAGGTAGATGTATAACTGAGTAAAACAGCATCAGCATCTCCTATGCGTTTCACAATTTCATCAGCGCTGTTAGGAATATCGTCATACATAACTACCTTATTGGCGAAGCTATGAAGTTTTTTTTCTGCCCAATCCACCAAACTTATGGGTTCGATGGCTACAAGTTTTTTAAACATAGAATTAAGAATTAAGAATTAAAAATTAAAAATTAAAAGTTGAAAATGACAATATGGAGAGGTTTGAGATAAGTTGTTTGATAAAGAGGTGCTTACTGCCTAACCGCACATCACATGCAACACTCCGTCTTATCATTCCGACACGCTGGAGGAATCTTTTGAAGAGTATGCAAATATTGATGAGATGCTTCTCTACGTTCAGCATGACAATAAGAATTCACACATCTCACATCCTCACATCAACATATACTCATATCAACACATCCTCACATCAGCATATCAACACATCAACACATCAACAAAAAGTTTGGTGTATTCCTTTCTACGCAATTGTACCAAACGAATATCCTTGTTTCATCAGCCACTCAATGGAGCGGGGTAGTGCATAGCGAAGATTATTTTCTGCTCTGAGTGAATCGTGAAACACGATGATGGAACCATCGCGCGTATATTTTTTCACATTGTTATAAACTTGGGGTGGAGTCATTCGTTTGCTGTAATCGCGCGTTACCACATCCCACATAATGGTTTTGTATCCCAAAAAATGAAGATGTGTGAGTTGGTAAATAAACATATGACCGTGAGGAGGTCGAAACAAATTGGAATTTATGAAGTGGCTGCTTTGTTTTACGTTATTAACAAACTTTTTACCAAATGTTTTCCAACCTTGAAGGTGGTTGTGCGTATGGTTTCCCACTTGGTGTCCACGTTTCAATATTTCAGTATAAACATCGGGATATTTGCGTACGTTATCTCCTACACAAAAAAAAGTAGCTTTAATGTTGTATTTATCCAACAGATCTAAAACCCACGGTGTGATTTGAGGGATTGGTCCATCGTCAAACGTGAGATAAACCATTTTCTTATCTTTATGAGGAATTCTCCAAATGCTTTTTGGGAAAAGCATTCGGTATATTTTGGGTGGTCGTTCAATTAACATAGATTAGAAATACAATAAAAAGGGAGTGTTACTTCAAAATTAATCTTTGTAGTAGACATCCCCTATACTATATGGTTTATTCTTGTTGCGATTTATTATAATGTTGTAGTAGATCAGGACTGTATTGTTGCATCAATTGAAGTGATTTTTGCATAGCTTGTTCTTCAACAGTTTGCCTAACAGTATCGTCACCGGCCATGTAATATCCGCGAATTGAACCATCGGTTATCTCTTTTACAACCGAATTGGCCATTTGCCCCAATCCCTGTGTATAATAAAATTGCGAACGACTCAAGAGGTCGTCTATTCGTTCTGCGTATTTATCTTGATCGTACGTTTGATACAACGTGGTAATTCTTACCAGTACACCTAAGTTATAATTAAGAATATCGGAAGCTACGCTTGACATTTGTCTGGGTGACAGACGGTCGTACCAATCTAAATTTAGGTATATTCTATTTTCAATTTCATTAATAATCGCTTCCCCTTTTGCTGTTTCGCCTAAACGCAAGTATGCTTCGGCCAGCGGAATCGATTCATATCCAAAAGGCATACTTGAAGAGGGTAGAACTGTTAAGCATTTTTCCAATGCTATCAGTGCTTTTTCATTCTTTCCATCTGCGATAAGAGCGTCAATTAACATGGCAAACAAGTTGCGGTGTTGACTAAACATGCGTCGGTTGTTTTCATCTAAATAGACCTTTGGATTATCAAAACCTCCCCATTTAAACTTATTGATCATATTATCAAACATAACATCTATGTTCACACCATTATGTAATGGCTGACCGGGCGTTACGCGATAAGTTAATCCTTCTAACGAAAAATTGGGGGTCATATTTAAATGAGTATCGTGTCCTACTGTGGTTGCATAATAGAGCGGTCTATCCCAGTTCTCTTTGTTGATATTGGAGAGAAGCTCCAAAATCATCAATTCCTGACGATAGAGACCGGATTTTCCTTCCAGATTGATGGTCATTCGTTTCCTTGGCGATGCATTTAATTCTGCCCAATTTACGTTTGCAGAATCAACATTTAAATATAGCTTGTCGGATGGAATAACGCCTCCACTGTCAATAAATGGATTTGCGGGCGGTTTCACCCCGTCGCGTAAATTAGTGATAACGTCCGTAAGTGGCAATGAATCTTTAAATGCGGATGCATCGTAGTAAGATGGATATTGAATGGGGGGAATTTCATTTCTTTGTAGCATACTCTCAATTTGTCTACGCGTAAACAGATATGCGTGAGTTCCCCGATCACCAGCATATTGCTTTCGTGTCCAGGAAATTGGCATGGGTTCCGATTCATATGCCTGACGAACCATTTGGTCCACATACCACTCGGTTTGCAAATAGCTTAAGTTGCAAACTCGAACATCCGTTCGGAAACCTTCCACTTCTTGAGCATACCAAAGTGGGAAAGTATCATTATCTCCATTACAAAATATAATGCCATTGTGAGCAACGCTCGTAAGGTAATTCATGCCAATGTCGCGCGCTGTGTATCGTTTAGATCTATCGTGATCGTCCCAGCTCTGACCTGCCATTTGAATGGGAATCAGAATTCCGATGAAAGCGGCGAGTCCTGCAGCCAATGATCTGTTTTTAAAATATGCTTGAATAAACCGGGCTATTCCCGCTACACCCATTCCAATCCAAATGGTGAAAGCATAGAAAGAACCTGCAAACGCATAATCTCTTTCGCGTGGCTCAAAGGGAGTTTGATTCAGATAAATTACAATGGCAATGCCTGTCATAAAAAACAGCATAAATACTACCAAAAAGCTTTGCAACCCTTTTTCTTTAAGTTTTAATTGATAGATAATACCAATTATTCCCAATATTAGCGGGAGCATGTAGTAGACGTTTCGGGCTTTATTATCGGCAACTTCGGGTGCAATATCTTTTTGAGGTCCTAAGCCCAAAACATATTCATCGATAAATGAAATTCCGGTAATCCAATTTCCTTTCGTAATACCTCCATCTCCTTGAATATCGTTTTGTCTGCCGGCAAAATTCCACATAAAATATCGCCAGTACATGTAATTTAATTGATAAGAGATGAAAAAGCGAATATTATCGATCATTGAAGGTGTTTGTCTTTCATTTTTTACACCTCCCCACATCTTATAACCAATTAAATGATTGCTAAAGCTTGGATTTCCACTGTAGGAATGCATGCGTGGGAAAAGCATGGAGTTTGTATATTTATAATCTGAAACAGTAGTAGCTACATATCTGTCTTTCTCTTCCGGCGAAGATTTGATGACTTTGCTGTAGCGTTTTTTTTCTGATGCAACTACCACCGAGCCATCGGCTTTTCGCTGTACATCCGATGCAAATGTGCGTCCATATATTAATGGTCTGTCTCCATATTGTTCGCGATTTAAATAACCGGCTAAGCTGAAAACATCTTCCGGTGAATTCTGATCCATCGGCGGATTGGCGATTGATCGTATAGGTATTAATGCAAATGAAGAATAGCCAATCAGAATAACCAAAAGAGAGGACATGGCAAGGTTGATGAATTTGACATTGGCTTTCTTCGATTTAAATATAAAAATGGAAGCTGTGCCAATAAGTAAAAGCCAAAACCAGATACTGTCTCCAATAAATAATACACCTGAAAGCATCAGGCTTAATAAGAAGGTTAATCTAATGCGTGAAAAATTGGGTTTGGAAGACATTGTTTCGATTATACCCCAAACAATTACTCCTAATAGAGCGACAATATAGACAAATAGCCCGGAGTTGTAAGAAAATCCCATTGTATTTACTGCTAATAGTTCAAACCATCCTCCCACTTTAGTAAATCCGGGAATGATGCCGTACATTAAAATAACAATCAGTCCAAATGAAAATAACAAAGCCAACGTTGTGCCTTTCCAGTTAACATTTTCCTTTTTCTTGTAATAATAAATTAAAACAATGGCAGGAATACAAAGCAAATTCAAAAGGTGAACTCCAATAGAGAGTCCCATTGTGTAAGCAATTAAAACAATCCATTTATCGGAGTGTGGCTTATGTGCATTGTCTTCCCATTTCAAAATGAGCCAAAAAACCAACGCGGTAAACATGGAAGAGAAGGCATACACTTCGGCTTCAACTGCAGAAAACCAAAATGTATCGGAAAAAGTATAAGCTAACGCTCCAACTAATCCGCTGCCTATTATAATAATGAGCTGATTTGTTGAGAGTAGTTTTTGATCAGGTCTAATAACAAGTTTTCGCGTTAAATGAGTTATGGTCCAAAAAAGGAACAGAATAGTGAGTGCGCTCAACAAAGCTGACATGGCGTTAACCATAATGGCTACATTTGCAGGATCAGATGTGAGCTGTGTGAAAAAATTGGCTGTCAACATAAAAAAAGGAGCCCCTGGTGGGTGACCCACTTCCAATTTGTAGGCAGAGGTGATAAATTCTCCACAATCCCAAAAGCTTGCTGTTGGTTCAATCGTCATCAAGTAAACAATAGCTGAAATCACAAAAACTATCCAGCCCGTAACATTATTGATTAACCTGTATCTCTTCATGAAAATATATTTAAAAACGTGTTCTACAAAGCGTAGATTTTATGGATTATCTCTATTTTGCTGCAAATATAGGTAAAAGTATGAAGAACCTAAATAGATTATGGCAAATTATGGCGAAATATGGTTTGCTATCATTGTAAAAGATGAGACTGGTCAGTAATCCTCATTTTCTCTTACAAAGCCTTAGATCTGCAAAGCATCAGATGTGCAACATATTTATCCATAGCAATTTGCATGGAATATCGAAAAATTAAAACTCAGGAACTTTATCAAAAATTTTTTCGAAAGAGGTTGCAAGACAATAAATAAACATTACACTTTTTCACATACGTGTGTATGCTAAAAACATCTATCAGCTCCGTTCTTAACACTTTTACTATTTCTTATTAAAGTGCTATTCTCTAAATAATTGCATTGGATTAATTAATGCTTAAAAATATTAAAAAATGAAAAATATGTTTTAAAACATGTTTTTCATTAAATAGTATTAAATCAGATAGTTAGGGTGTCTATTTGATACTTTTCATTTTTAGTTGTAATCTCTTACGATAATTTACTTACTAAAAGTTTGGATAAATAGAATGAAAAAGTTTACTTTGGAAGCAAATAAGGAAATAAATCAGCATTAAGTCAATTTTCTATCATCATTTCCATAACTCGTTATGCAAAAAACCTTGGTCATTATTAAACCTTCCGCCATTCAACGTGCACTTGTCGGAAAGGTTATCTCTCGTTTCGAGAAAAAAGGATTGCAAATTGTTGGTTTTAAAATGGTTTATTTAGATGATAAGATGTTAGAGATTCATTATGCTCACTTAAAAGAGAAGCCTTTCTTTAAACGAATAAAAGAGTCTATGCAGGTTACTCCGGTTCTCGTTATTGCCTTAAAAGGATTAGATGCCATTGAAGTTGTCAGGAAAATGGCCGGATCAACCAATAGCAGAAAGGCAGAGCCTGGAACAATTCGTGGAGATTACAGTATGAGTATTCAAGAAAATATTGTGCATACTTCAGACTCAGTGGAAAACTCAACCATCGAATTAGCCCGTTTTTTTAAAGAAGAGGAGATGTTTGAGTACGATCCTCTTATTCTACCGCATTTATATGCAAATGATGAGTATTAAGAAGACTTAAAATAGAAGAGTAAAAACTTAACTATCAAAAAAAGCTTATGGCGATTAAAAAATTAGTATCGGGAATTAAGATGATTGCACTTACAGGGTGCCTATTTTTTACTACCACAGCATTCTCACAAGCGAAAGACACAGCAGACGAGCCCGACAATTCGAGAGCAAAGTTGATGTACAAACAAACTCACGGAGTAAACAATTTTCAAGAAAGCGATTTATTAGCCGATGGATTTAAGCTAAAAATGGATATCTCTGTTTTAGAAGAGGCAGTGAATGAGAGAGAAGCTATTGATATGGATGCAATTCCATCTGAAGATTTATACGGAGGAATATGGTCGAACAGTCATGTGAACGCATATGGTTCAAACATTAATGGTCCGGCAGAATTTGAAGTTGATTTAAGTAATTTTACAATGCCTGTAATTGGTCATGTAACTTCTAACTTTGGCCGTCGCGGAAGTCGCCGATATCACTATGGTGTTGACATCAAAGCACAAACCGGTGATACCATCTATGCTGCATTTGACGGTAAAATCAGAGTTAAGCAATTCGATAGAAGAGGTTATGGGTATTACATCGTAATTCGTCATCTCAATGGATTGGAAACCGTATATGGTCATTTATCTAAATTTTTGGTAGCCGAAAACGATTTTGTAATGTCGGGCGACCCTATCGGCTTAGCCGGAAATACTGGTCGTTCTTTCGGTTCACATCTTCATCTTGAAACTCGTTTCTTAGGTAAACCCATTGATCCAAACTTCATTATCGACTTTGATAACAAAGTGTGTCATCGTGATACCTATCTGGTTTCAAACGAAAGTTATCGAAAAACTACCCAAAGCAGCAGAGTTCTAAAAAGAGCAACGGCAACTAATTATGTGAAATCTTCTACTGCCACAACCAATAAATATGTTTCAGGAGAAGTGAAACATTACAAAATTAAAAAAGGAGATACACTGGAAGCAATTGCTCGCAGAAATGGCACAACCGTAAAACAGCTTTGTACTCTAAATAATATTACTACAAAGACGACGCTTCGAATTGGTAGATCGTTGCGTATTTCATAACAACAAGAGTAGTTTTTTTTATAAAAAAAGGTGTAAGATTAGACTTGCACCTTTTTCTTTTTTTCTCTACCTTTGCACACCGTCTGAAATAAAAGAACAGAACTTTATTTATTGTAAAAAAATGGATGTTACCAAAAAGCAATTCGAAGAAGTTATCTCAATATGTAGAAATCTTTTTCACGAAAAAATGAAAGATTACGGAAGCTCATGGCGTATTTTACGTCCGGAGTCTGTAACCGATCAAATTTATATTAAAGCAAACAGAATACGTTCATTAGAAATAAAAAAGGAAAGGAAGGTCGATGAAGATGTTTTCTCCGAATTTATTGCTATAGTTAATTATGGAATCATTGGATTGATTCAATTGGAGCTTGGTTTTGCAGAAACCGTTGATTTATCTGTCGATAAAGCTTTGCAGCTTTACGATAAACATATGGAGAGAACAAAGAAATTGATGTATGCTAAAAATCATGATTACGATGAAGCGTGGCGCTCAATGCGCGTTAGCTCATACACAGATTTGATTCTGATGAAAATATATCGTACAAAAGAGATAGAGAGCAACAAAGGTAAAACATTGGTGTCGGAAGGTGTGGATGCAAACTATCAAGACATGATAAATTATGCTCTTTTTGGATTGATCAAACTACATTTTAATGAGGTTGAGGAGGAATGAAAAGAGAAGCATCATCGTTTATGAATATCGTTCTATCCATTGCGCGTATTGTTTTTGGTGTTACTTTCATCTTCTCTGGATTTGTTAAAGCGGTTGATCCAATTGGATTTTGTTATAAAATAGAAGATTATCTGATTTCGTTTCAACTCGTACAATTGATTCCTTTAGCACTCGCTTTCGCGATTATTTTAATAGTAATTGAATTCTTAATTGGAGTCTCTATTCTCTTTGGAATATACCGAAAAGCGAGCACATCGTTAGCTGTTTTATTTATGGTGGTGATGACACCTTTCACATTATACATAGCACTCAATAATCCCGTTGAGGATTGTGGATGCTTTGGCGATGCTTTAATTATCAGTAATTGGAATACCTTTTATAAGAACATAGTTCTCCTTATTTTTGCGCTAATACTTTTTGTTTATCGTGAAAAAATCAAATCCTTCTATTCAAAGAAAACCGGAAACTTTGCCTTTGCATTTGTTTTAATATTTGCGTTCGCATTGTGTAGCTATAATGTTTTATATTTGCCGATTCTCGATTTCAGACCATACAAAGTGGGTGTGAATATTCCCGAACAAATGGAGACGGATAAAGCTCGTGGAGATGTTTTTAAAAACATATATGTTTACGAAAAAGATGGTGTTCAACAAGAATTTACCGAAGAAAATTTTCCTTGGGAAGACAGCACCTGGACATTTATTGATTTAAAACTTGAGTTGGTAAAAAAAGGCAATGAACCAATAATAAAGGATTTTAAAATTATTGCTTACAATCAAGATTCGGAAGGATCTTTTATAGCATCCGATGACATTACTCAAGATGTTCTATCACGACCCTTGAGCTTACTGGTTGTTTCTCTCTCGTTGGACAAAGCCAACGAGAAAAGTTTGAGAGAGATACATGCATTGTCTAATTTTGCGCTGAAAAACTACATGGATATATATGTTCTTACTGCCTCAGATGGGAATGTTGTAGAGAAATGGAACAAAAAATTAGGGGGCATTTATTTGAACTATGCAACAATGGACGAATTAACTTTGAAGACAATTATTCGGTCAAATCCGGGAATCCTTTTGTTGAAAGAAGGAACCATCCAAGCAAAGTGGAGCCATCGGAATGTGCCAGACACGGTGGAATTGGCTAAATTGATTTCACAATCAGAAACCGAAGGAAAGAAAACTCCTTTCAACAAATCTGAATCCAGTTTGTTAATTGTATGTCTCTTATTTTTACTACCTTTACTGGGAATGAGATTGTACGATAAAAAAACACTTTCATACACTCAGAAATAAAAAAAATTGTAAAATAGATAAATCACAGACTTCTGATAGAAAGTCGAAATATAACTTTTATAAATTAATAAGAATGAGAAAAAAGATTGTAGCAGGAAACTGGAAAATGAATAAAACCTTACAAGAAGGTTTGTCGTTTAGCAACGAACTGAAAGGTTTGTTAGACAACAAAACTATTAATTGCGAAGTAATAATTGGAACTCCTTTTATTCATCTGAGCGAAGTTGCGAAAGTTTTCGATGGAACAAAAATTCATGTTGCAGCGCAAAACTGTGCCAATAAAGAATCGGGTGCTTACACCGGCGAAGTTTCGGCAGCTATGGTGGCATCAACGGGTGCTAAACACGTAATATTAGGACACAGCGAACGACGTGCTTATTATCACGAAACTCCGGAGCTTTTAAAAGATAAAGTGTTGTTAGCATTGTCCAATAATTTAACTCCCATTTTCTGCGTTGGTGAAGTTCTGAACGAACGGGAATCGGACAAACATTTCGAAGTAGTTGCTGCGCAACTTAAAGATTCGTTGTTTAAACTATCTAAGGAAGATTTTGCAAAACTAATTATTGCATACGAACCCGTTTGGGCTATTGGAACCGGTAAAACTGCCTCTGCAGAACAAGCACAAGAAATGCATGCATTTATTCGCAAAACAATTTCCGAAAAATATGGTGAGGAAATTGCGGACAACACCTCAATCCTTTATGGCGGAAGCTGTAATGCCGGCAACGCCAAAGAGTTATTCTCAAATCCGGATGTGGATGGAGGATTAATTGGAGGAGCATCGTTAGAGCCAGTCAAATTTTTACCGATAATTGAAGCAATCAATTAAGTAATTTTTTTTTTAGAATTACCGCATTGTATGCGGTAGTTCTTTTCTTTCCGAAAATACAAATTCTATGAACATAAAATCTGTTATAAGATTATCACTTGTTGTTTTTTTTCTTCAGACTCTGCTGGTGACTGCTCAAACGCCCGTTCGGGGAACATCTGCCAGCCAAAGTAACAACAACACTTCTATTATTGACGAACTCAATGCTAACCGTCCCGGTCAAGGTAAGGTCACGGTTTATCAAGATGAGGCAATTAAAGGAATTCTTGCCAAACCGGCACCGGTTAATTTGCCTGTATTTTCGTCAGGCGATGGATCTGTTCGATACGTGAAAGTGAGAGGATATAAAATTCAGGTTTTCTCCGGAAATGATCAGCGCAAATCGAGAGATGAAGCTTATTATAAACAAAGACTTATTAACGAGAATTTTGAAGATATAGAAACTGTTGTTTTCTTTAACTCGCCACGTTGGATTTTACGTGCAGGCAACTTCAGAACGCGCGAAGAGGCCAATGAAGTTATGATGCAAATGAGAGGACGGTTTCCAAACTTTGGGAAAGAGATGTATGTTATTTCCGATACAGTGAAAATACCTATTTAATCTCAATCATCATTTAATATACAAAAGAACCCGCATGAAATTCAATACAGAGAAGACTGCTGCTTTAGCCGGTCATTATTCAGATATACTACAAGCATTAGGAGAAGATCCCAACCGTGAAGGATTAATTAAAACTCCAGAACGCATTGCCAAAGCAATGCAATATTTAATGCAAGGATATAATCAGGATCCGGAAGAGATAATCAGAGGAGCGTTGTTTAAAGAGAAATATCGTCAGATGGTGATAGTAAAAGATATCGATTTTTATTCGATGTGTGAGCATCACATGTTGCCATTTTTTGGTAAAGCACACGTTGCCTATATTCCCGACGGATACATAACCGGTTTGAGCAAACTTGCCCGTGTTGTTGATGTTTTTGCGCGACGTTTGCAGGTGCAAGAACGCCTCACGACACAAATTAAAGAATCAATTCAAAACACATTAAAACCACTGGGCGTTATGGTGGTAATTGAAGCTCAACATATGTGTATGCAGATGCGGGGAGTTGAAAAACAACATTCCATAACTACTACCTCCGATTTTACCGGAGTATTTACTAATGCAATTACACGCGAG
>Ga0265293_10010834_pt1 | contig 12615 bp, 11 predicted proteins | sample Munlanlewell138R_FD_192505 | JGI IMG/M metagenome (GOLD analysis project Ga0265293, IMG submission 192505) | Leachate microbial communities from a municipal landfill in Southern Ontario, Canada - Leachate well 138R | ecosystem: Engineered > Solid waste > Landfill > Unclassified | place: Canada... | reverse complement strand
CTGTTTTATATTCATGCATTTTCCTCCTGCCGCCAACGTTCAACATGACGCTTGATCGGCTCCAGCAGCAGGTACTCGGTAGCCAGCAGGGCGGCCAGTACGGTCACTACCCAGGCCAGGGTGCCGGAGGTGTCCAGCTGGGCGCGGGTGACTGCCAGTGCAGCACCGACCCCGTCGGCGCTGCTCAGCAATTCGGCCATCACGACCACCTTCCAAGAGGTGCCCAGTGCGGTGATCCAGGCTGGAAACACATAGGACGCCAGGTGAGGCAGGTAGACATCGGTAAGGCGCATCAGCGGCGGCAGACCATAGACATCGGCGACCGCCTTGAGCTGGTTATCCAGCGTGCGCGTACCCTGCATGGCTCCGGCAAACACGATCGGCAGACAGGCAATGAACACGGTAAACACGGGCGTGGCATCACCCAGGCCAAACCAGAGCATGGCCAGCACCAGCCAGGCAATGGGCGGCATGCCGAGAAACAGGGTAACCAGCGGCCGGGACAGAATGGATGCGGTGATGGAAAAGCCAGCCAGCATGCCGAGAAAGGTACCGGCGGTCAGTGCCAGCAGCAGGCCGTACAGGGTGCGGCGGGCGGAGATGAGTAGCTCCGGCAGCAGGCTGCCTTGCTCGAACAGCGTGCCGAGCTGCTTTAGGGTTTCGATGGGGCCGGGCAGAATCAGGCTGCCGTAATACAAACCAGCGGCTTCCCAGGCGGCGCAGAACAGCAGCAAGCTGGCAATGGCTCCCCAGCCGCTCCATAAATAACTGAGCGTGGCGGTCAGGGGGCGGAGGAGGTAATTAAACATTTGATTTTTCTTTTTTTGGGGCGGATGTTGATCGATATCTAACTGTTGTGTTTTGCGGCTCGGGGTATGGCAGTGCAAAGACGCCGCAAGTACGTCCTTGTAGGCTCTATGCGGCCATCCATGGCCGCATAAGCTTTGCACTGCCATACCCCGAACCGCCTGCGTAGCTTGGTGTTATTTGCTAATTCTGCACAAAAGGCTTTCCGCCCCAAAAGTGTGGTGAGGGGAGGGCGCAGGCTAGCCTGCGCAGCCCGGCAAAGCCGGGCCATTCCCTCCGCCACCGCCAGTAGAATGATGCAGCCGGCACAGACGTTATGGCCTGTTTACGGTTGTGGTGGAGCAAAGCCTGTGTCGCCATGGATGGCGACACGGAGCCTACATGGATGTACTTGTGGCGTCTTTGCGTAACCATAACCGGAAACAGGCGAACACCGACCCATCATCTTTCATTCTACCGACAAAAAATAAAACTCCTCATCTGGCAATTTACCGCCCACGGAAGCTGGCTGACGTTCCAGCAGTACTTGATAAAAAGCTTCCAGCTCGGCACGGGCATCGGCGGCTGTGGCGTAATGGTTGTTTTGCGTGTGCAGCGCGTCGGCCACCGCTTCGGGCATCAACAGCTTGATCTGGGCTGCCACTTCCTTGCCACAGGCTTCGGCATTGTCGATACACCACTGGTTGGCGCGGGCGTAGGCGGCCTCGAAGGCGCTGACCAGCTGCGGATTATTGGCTGCTTCTCCCAATACGGTAATGCCAGCCTGGGGAATACGAGCTTCGCTTTGCATCAGACGGCCCCATTCCTGTTGCAAATCGACACTACGGTGCAACTCGGGGGCAATAATAGATACCGGGAATGACTGGGTCTTGCGCAGCGCCATGGATACTGCCGGCTCGGCCAGCAGCGCATGGTTGACGCGACGGGTGATCAGCAGTTGCATGGCATCCATTGGGGTGGCGCTGTAATTCAGCTTGAAATCTTTTTTCGGGTCGATACCCTGCTTTTCCGCCAGATGGGTAAAAATGATATCCGGCATGTCGGCGCGGAACGGGATGGCGATTTCTTCACCCTTGAAGTCGGCCAGAGTTTGCTTGTCGGTATCGCGAGAGATCATCCACAGCACACCCCATTGCGACACATTGATCAGCTTCAGCGGCACGCCACGGTTGTACAGGTTGGCTGCGACGTTGGTGGGTGCGGCCAGAAAGTCGGCCTTGCCGGACAGGGTCAGGGCACGCAGCTGATCAGGGTTGCTCCACAGGACAAATTCGGTCTGTTCGGCGATGTCGGCCAGCCCGTTGTTGGCAACCAGATGGATCAGCGCATTGGAAACACCGGCAGCCGGCCCGGCCAGCGTCAGCTTCTTGAGTGGTAGCCCGTCCTGGGCCCAGGCAACAGAAGACAGCAGGCAGGCGCAAAGGATGATATGGGCGCGGGGCAGAAAAGCCATGGCCACCTCATTAATGATAATGATTTGCATCAGTATATGGGTAGGCAAACAATTAGCAAGAGGACTGGGTGACGCCGATCAATTTTTTGCAATTAATATTGATTCTTGTTTGCTCGGCGTTCTGACTTTTTAGGAAGCGCTGAATAATGTTAGCGAGGCAGTCAGGGCAAGGCAAAAATCGGCGAAAAAGCGCAGTTTACACGTAGTAAATGAGCATTTTGAGCCGATTTTTAACGCAGTCCTGACAACGCAGGTAATTATTCAGTGTTTCCTTTAATTTGCTGGCAAGACTGGACTTGCCGCACAGCAATATTCAGGTATTGGGGTTGGGTGACCGGTGTTCCTCCCCCTGTTTTGCCAGTTTGCCCGCTGGCTGCAACAGGTGCTGTTGGAACTGATAGTGCGGCAGGCTGGCCAGTGTCTGGGCTGGTTGTGCTAGGCGCTAGTGGGCTGACCGGTTAATTCGTTAATTTATTCATAACTACAGATAACTGGCTCCTCGCATTTGTGAATCACACCGGCTTTTATCCCCCTCTGTCAGGATAGTTGTCGCCCCCTTCTGCTAAACTTTCTTAATTGACTGGGGGCGCTTGGAGAACACCTAGCGGCGCAAGGCCGTAGTGGCCAAACTGTTGCCGCCCTACAACCTGAGTGTGGCTGAAGTGGCCAGCCAGGAAAATATTTCGCCTGCAACCATTTACAAGTGGCGCAAAGAAGCTCGAACCGAAGGCCGTTGCCTGCCAGACTCCAGTGACCCAAGAGTGGAGGGCTGGTCTTCGCGTGACAAGTTTGCTGCTGTCGTGGAAACCGCAGCCATGAACACCGAAGAAGCTGCTGCCTACTGTCGACAGCGTGGCATTTACTCTGATCAGCTTAAACGCTGGCGTCATGACTGTGAGCAAGCGGCCAGCCTTTCCTATGATGAGCAACGCCAGGAAGCGGACCTAGCCAAGCAGCAGCGCAAGCGCATTCAAGAGCTGGAGCGTGAGCTACGGCGTAAAAATGATGCGTTAGCAGAGGCAGCTGCTTTGCTCACATTATCAAAAAAAGTACGGGCGATCTGGGGGGACGCGGAGTCATGATCAGCATCCAAGATCGCCGTAATGCTGTACTGCTGATACGTCAGGCTCGTGCTGCTGGAGCCAGTCTGGCCAAGTCCTGTCAGGTGGTGGGTATTTCGATACGAACGCACCAGCGCTGGACTCGGCTGGGAGAGGTCGAAGAAGACCAGCGACCCCATGCACATAGACCCAAACCAGCCAACGCACTCACGGCAGAAGAGGAAGCCGAAATTTTGGCTCAGTGTCACCGGCAAGAGTTTGTTGATTTGCCACCGGATCAAATTGTTGTGCGCTTGATGGATGAGGAACAGCGCTATATCGCATCACCTTCCAGCTATTATCGGGTGTTACGCAAGCATAACCAGCTTGCGCACCGCGGCCGTGCCAAGAGCCGCAAGAAGAAGACCATTCCGACCACCCATCGCGCAACGGCCCCCAATCAGGTGTGGTCATGGGACTGTACTTGGCTGCCTGGGCCAGTCAAAGGGACCTACTATTATCTGGTGATGATCGTCGATGTTTTCAGTCGAAAAGTGGTGGGCTGGGAAGTATTTCTGAGCGAGTCAGCTGAGAACTCCCGCACGGTGATAGAACGTGCCGTGCTGGCTGAAAAAATGGTTGGCAAACCCCTAGTGTTACATGCTGATAACGGCAGCCCTTTCAAGGGAGTTACCTTGCTGGAGAAACTGCATGATTTGCAGATCCAGCCTTCGTTCAGCCGACCGCGTGTAAGCAATGACAACGCCTACTCGGAAGCTTTATTTCGCACCTGTAAATATATGCCGGATTTCCCGGTCAATGGTTTTGAAGGACTGGAGCAGGCCCAACGTTGGGTGCATGGTTTTGTGCAGTGGTACAACCATGAGCACCGTCATAGTGCCATCCGTTTTGTGACTCCGGCTCAGCGCCATACAGGTGAGGAAGTGGCTGTTTTGTCACGGCGCCATGCCATCGCTCAGGCCGCCCGAACGGCCAACCCAGAGCGCTGGAGTGGCCAGACACGGAACTGGAACAGGATTACGGAGGTGACTTTAAACCCGGAACACAAGAAGCTTGCTGAGGCTATAAAAAACGCAGCATAGAAAAACTCAAAGGCGACAGATACCTTGACAGTTACCGTTATGGAGACCTCAACGCTTGAGAGAATGAGGCATGAAAAAATCCAACAGCTACTTCCTCGAAAGTCTGTGAGCGTGCGGTGCGCATGGTTCTGGAAAACGTAAACGACTACCTATCTCAATGGGGCAGTGATCGAATCGATTGCATCCAAGATAGGCTGTGTTCCGCAGACGTCGCACAGCTGGGCGCGTAAATATCAAATTGACTAGGGACACAGGCCCGGTCAAACCAAGGAAGAGCGCGAGCGCATCAAGGTGCTGGAACGCAAAAAGTCCTGAACACTTTTGTTGACGAGTACCGTGACCGGTACGGAGTCGAGTCGATCTGTCGCGTCATCCAGATCGCTCCATCCGGTTACTACTTGCATGCCACCAAAGCCCGTCAACCCGAACTGCGAAGTGCATGCGCCAAATAGAACGAACGGTTGAGCGATGAAACCCAACGCGTCTGGAATAGCAATATGCAGTGTTATGGCGTTGTGAAAGTCTGTAAGTAACTCAGACGTGTGAGCTTTGATATTGCCCGCTGCACGGTACAGCGTCCGCCTCTCCAGCTGTGCAAACCGTATTCAGCCAGGACGTACTGATCGGCGTGAAGTACAGCTTGAAACGCGGGCGCTTTGTCAGCCATGCGTTGACTTCCGGAGTCTTGTGGGTGGAGCTATTTGCCAGGAGTTTTTCAGGCAAGTATTCAAACAAAGTGGTGGAGTTTGGTCAGTGCCTGCTCCAAGACTTGCTTGTTTGCGGATACTGCTCATCCTAAATAGCCCCAGGGGATCTTGAATAGCTCAAAAAACCTTCTGACAGTAGTTAAAAGGCCTGTTTTTGTCTGCGGATTTTCTGGCTGCGGGTGCCTGCTTCATGCTTGTGCCGCCAAGCTGCCACCAAGGCTGTGCTGCTCTTGGAACGGGGTGTCCTTGATGGCAGGAGAAGAGGGCTACAGCTTTTTCAGCTCGTTAACCACTTGCATGTATTTCTTGCCTTCCTCGGCCAGTTTCTCCGGCTCGGAGGTTTCGGACGCCACATGGATCTCTTCCAGGGTATCAGCCAGTGCCTTCACTTCGTCGCCGATCTTCTCCAGCGCAACTTCCAGTGTATAGGTCAGCTGGTGGATTTCGGCCAGCGTTTGCGGGGTCAGTTCGCCGTCCAACTGTTTGGCCAGCAGATCATTGTATTCACTAAAATTTTTCACAGCGGCGGCTAGATCAGGGGTGGGTACGCCCTTGAAATGTTCAACACGCTCAGTGGCAAAACTGTTTGCGGAAAATGCTAGGGCAGCTGCCATGGCCAGGGTAGAGAAGCTTAGTTTCATGACCTAATCCTTAATGAGAATCAATTGCGAAACTGCAATGTAGCAGCGCCCTCTTTATTTTTCAATACCTGTTCAACAGGTCTCGGCACATGGCGGACAACCGGATAAACGCATGCGCGCGCATTGCACAGGATGCAAGAAAAATCAATTACGCCTTAATACTAACAAGAATGATTCGCATTAAGATTTACATTGGTGGTCCGAGCCCCTACCATGTCGAGCCTCATCAACGAAAGGAGACATCAGGATGCGAATTCCGTTCACCCGTACTGTGCTGGCTTGTGCCGTACTCGGGGCAACCCCTTTGGTATTGGCAGACAGCCCTGCCCAGTTAGATTCTGTGGTGGTCAGTGCGGCGGGCTATGAGCAAAAAATCACTGATGCTCCCGCCAGTATTTCCGTGATAACCCAGGACGACTTGAAGAAAAAGCCGTACACCAATTTGCTGGATGCAGTGAAGGATATTGAGGGTGTTGATATTGGCGAGACCAATGACAAAACCAACAATGGGCAGATCAGTATTCGTGGCATGGGCGCCGACTATACGCTGGTGCTGATTGACGGCAAGCGTCAGAACAACAACGGCGAACTGTATCCGAACAGCTTTAACGGCGTCCAATATGCCAGCATCCCGCCGCTGTCCATGGTTGAGCGCATTGAAGTGATTCGTGGCCCGATGGGGACCATTTATGGCTCCGATGCCATGGGTGGCGTGATCAACATCATCACCAAAAAAGTCTCCAACGAGTGGGTCGGCTCGATTGGGTATGCCAAGACGCTGCAGACCGATAGCGACTATGGCAACAACGACAATGTGGACTTTTCGGTGATGGGAGCGCTGATTGAAGACGTGCTGGGTGTCAGCGTTCGTGGCAGCTTCTATGAGGCGGCCCTGTCCAATCCCGAGTTTAAAAAGATTTGGCACAACGGCATTGATGTCAGCAAGAATAACAACAGCTTTGGTGCGGGCAAGGGCAACGTCAAGAACGAAGCCTGGACCTTTGGTGTCGGGCTGACCTTTACGCCAAACAAGGACCACACCATCAAGGCTGACTACGATGTAGCCAAGCAAAAATATGACAACACGCCTTATTTGACTCGCTCAGGTGACACGGTTGACCCGCTGGGTACCAATGACACCTACCGGGCGTTATTGCAGTCAAGGGCTGGCTATAAGGACCAGCTCAGGTTTGAGCGCAGTCAGTATTCTCTGTTCTGGGAGGCCGATTGGAGTCTGGGTAAAAGCACGCTGGGTATCCATCATATCGACTCCAACAATGAGGGCCGTACGCTGCCGCCTACTCTGGGTGAGCGGGAATATATTAAAGCTCAAGGATGGGGAGTAAATGATCTGGCTGCTGCCATGCAAGATCCTGTTTTTCTGGCTATGCTGCCCCGGCCTGACCGCCCGCTAGAGTCCACCAACACCACCTACAGCGCCAAGTATGAAGTCCCCCTTGCCAACCATTTTGTGGTGGCGGGCGCCGAATATCAGGACTCCAGGCTCAAAGATGGAGTGTTTGGCATGGAGGGCGGCAGCCAGGGAGAGGTGAAAAAGTACTATCAGTATGCGCTTTATGCTGAAGACAGCTGGAACTTTGTCGACCCGTTAACCCTGACTTATGGGGCTCGTTATAACTACCACGAAGACTTTGGCAGCCATACCACGCCCAGGGTCTATCTCACGTATGGGTTTAATGACAGCTGGACATTTAAAGGGGGTGTATCTACCGGCTATAAAACGCCCAAAGCGACCGACCTGTATGACGGCATTACCGGCTTTGGCAGTCAGGGTGCTAACCCGATGATTGGTAACCCCAACCTGAAGCCTGAGAAGTCAGTCAACTATGAAGTGGCTGCTTATTATGAGCATGCCGACCGGCATAACTTTAATGTCACTTTGTTCAGGAATGAATTCAAAGACAAGATTGAAAGATCCGAGCTGAGCGGTAGTGCAGGTGCCCGCTGGGAGGCGTTGCGCGCCGCCAACGGCACTCTGACCAAAAAAGATAACGTAGCCAAAGCAACCATTAGCGGTGTCGAGTTGGCGGGACGCTATTACATTGTTGATAACTTGTTTATCAAAGGTAACTGGACTTACCTGGACTCTGAAAACAAGGAAACCGGCAAACCTTTGCGCAGCTCGCCTAAGCATATGTTCAGTGCCACGCTGGACTGGCAACCGACTTCCAGACTGAATACTTATCTGCAGTATTCCGGCGATATTGACCGTTATCGCTCTACTTATACCAACGCTGCAGGTGACTCGAAGGATCTGTACTACAAGGACTATTCGGTTTGGAATCTGGGCGCTTCCTATCAACTCAGTGACAACTTCACACTGATTGGCCGGGTCAATAACCTGTTTGACAAGGATTACCTTGAATACAGCCTGGTCGACAGGGTGGGCAGTACCAACTACTACAGTGAGTACAACAACAAACCCGCGGGGCGTAACTTCTGGCTGAGTGCGCGCTACGACTTTTAAGGATGCGCTGCACGGCAGTGCAGTCAGCCAAGGTGTGACTGCACTGCTGCGCTGGCAATGAAACGTACGGGCCCGCCCGGTGGTGCACACACCGGTAGGCGGCACGTTAACCACAGGTGATGATGTACATATGGCTAACTCCTTAGCCCGCTTGGGCACGCTGCGCCAATGGCACTGGGTCAGTTCGGCGCTATGTCTGGCCGGCATGCTGTTGTTTGCCGTTACGGGCATCACGCTGAACCATGCCGGGCAGATCGAGGCACGGCCCAACACCCACACAATAGAAGAGCACATGCCCAAGGCGCTGCTGGTGCAGCTGCATAGGCCAGCAGATGTATTGCCGACCGAGGCACGGCGCTGGCTGGAGCAGACAGTGGGGAAACGACTGGACTGGCAGGCGTTGGAATGGAGTGACGAAGAGCTGTATCTGCCGCTGCCGCGTCCGGGCGGCGATGGCTGGCTCAGTGTCGATCTGGACAGCGGCGCACTGTTGTACGAGGTGACGGACCGCGGCTGGATTGCCTACTTCAATGACCTGCACAAGGGTCGCCACACCGGCGTGCTCTGGTCGTGGTTCATTGATCTGTTTGCTGCGGTGTGTGTGCTGTTCAGCTTGACTGGCTTGTGGCTATTGGTGCGTCAGGCCGGTCGTCAGCCCCTGACTTGGCCGCTGACCTTGGCCGGCGCATTGATTCCACTATTGCTGATGCTGTTGTTTATTCATTAAAGGATGATTTATGCGAAAACTATTGTTACCGCTGGTGCTGGTGGCTGCCAGTCCGCTGCTGCCGGCAGCCCAGCTGGAGATTGAGGTCGAGATTCCACAGTTGGCCGTGGCCGAATATCACCGCCCTTATGTGGCGTTGTGGCTGGAGCAAAATGGCCAGTATGTGGCCAACCTGAATGTCTGGTACGACATCAAAATGAAAGACAGCGAAGGCGAAAAATGGCTCAAGGACATGCGTCAGTGGTGGCGGCGTAGTGGTCGTACGCTGGAGTTTCCGGTGGACGGTGTCAGTGCCGCCACCCGTGCGCCCGGCGTGCACACCCTGTCCTACAGCGCCAGTGATGCAGCCCTGCAAAATCTGCAGGCGGGCGAGTTTCAGCTGCTGGTGGAGGCGGCCCGTGAAGTGGGCGGCCGTGAGCTCTTGCGTATACCGCTGCAATGGCCGATCAGCCAGCAGCAGACTGGCGAAACCCGTGGCTCCCACGAACTGGGCCGGGTTGCGGCCACCCTGACTCCATGAGGATTGGATTGATGAAAACCTTTACCAAATTGGGCCTGCTGACGCTGGCCGCTTGCTTGTCATTTTCGGCCCATGCGCACCGCGCGTGGATGTTGCCATCGGCCACTGTTTTGTCTGGCGATGCGCCTTGGGTGACAGTGGATGCTGCGGTGTCCAACGATATTTTTTACTTTGAGCACTTCCCGCTGCAAATTGAAGGGGTCGGTCAGCCGTTTGTCCGCCCGGGCGCACAGCCGCCAGCCACGGCAGAAGGCAAGCCGGCGCCGCAGCCGATGCAACGTCCACGTGCCAATCTGCAGATTCAGCGTCCAGACGGCAGCCTGGCCCAGCCGCAGTTTGGCAACACCGGCCGCTATCGCAGCACCTTTGATGTGGAGTTGGATCAGAAGGGCACCTGGAAGCTGGCCATTGCCAATCAAGGCTTGTTTGCCAGCTATGAGCTGGACGGCGAGCGCCAGCGCTGGTCCGGTAAACTAGAAGACCTCAGTACTGAAATTCCGGCTAAGGCTGACAAGCTGCAGGTGACTCAGTCATCCAGCCGTATGGAAGTCTTTGTCACCTCCGGTGCGCCCACCGAACAGGTACTGAAACCTGCCGGCAAGGGTCTGGAGCTTGCGCCCGTCACCCACCCCAATGATCTGGTACATGGGGAAGCGGCCCGGTTCGTATTTCTGCTGGATGGCAAGCCGGCAGCCAACGTTAAGGTGAAGCTGATTCGTGAAGGCATCCGCTACCGCGACAATCTGGACGAGATCGAACTGACCACCAACGACCAGGGCGAACTCAGTGTCGACTGGCCACAGGCCGGTATGTACTGGATGGAAGCGGTCAGCAGCATGCCGGTCAAGGATGACTCTCCTGTCACCCAGCGCCGCGACAGCTATACCGCCACCCTTGAAGTGATGGCTCCCTGAGCTTCATGGATCAGCTAACCGCCGAATACAGCCGCCTGCTCTGGGCGGCTGTTGTATTGCTGGCCTATCTGGCGTTATGTGGCCGCATCTGGCTACGCCAGCGCAGGCAGGCTGTGAGCGACGCGCCGCTAGCCGACTGCATCCTGGTGGGCTGGGCCAGCCAGGGTGGCGCGGCACAACAGCTGGCCGAACAGTTGCCACACCAGTTGCAGGCTGCCGGATATCAGGTTCATTGTGCGGCGCTGCATCGTCTTAGCCATGCACAGCTGCAAGCCAGTCGCACATTGCTGTTTGTGGTCAGTACGTACGGTGAGGGGCAGCCGCCGGATCATGCGCGTGCGTTTTTGCGAACTTTACCGGCCAAGCTGGACCTGTCGCACAGCAATATTCAAGTGCTGGGTCTGGGTGACCGGCGCTATCCACTGTTTTGCCAGTTTGCGCGGCAGCTGCAACAGGCGCTGCTGGAGCGTGGTGCTCGGCTGGCTTGGCCGTTACTGACGGTGGACAGTTTGCATGGGCAAGACATTGCCATGTGGCATGCCAGCCTGACACAGCGGTTTTCCTTGACGTTTGCGGATGCGCCTGCTGCGGCGGATAGCTTCAGCGCCACCTTGTTGGAGCGCATTTGCCTTAACCCGGACAGTGCCAGTCCTGGCCTGTTTTTGCTGCGTTTTAGTGTGCAGGATGCTTGCTGGCAAGCGGGCGATACCTTGCGTGTACATCCCTTTAACAACCCGCAACTGGCCGGGCGTGAGTACTCGATTGCCAGCGCCTGTGGTGACAGGCTGGAGCTGATCGTGCGGCAGGCCGGTCAATGTTCGGGCTGGCTATGCCAGACGTTGGCCATGGATGAGCAGATCGTGTTTCAGGTGTGTGCCAAGCCGGACTTTTATGCGGTGTCTGCTGCGCCGGCCATCTTGATCGGAGCCGGCAGCGGTCTGGCCGGTTTGCGCGGGCATCTGCAAGCCCGTCCAGCTGGCAGCCATAATTGGCTGATTTTTGGTGAACGCTGCCCAGAAACCGACCGAGTGTTGGCCGAAGAAACTGGGCACTGGCTGATGAGCGGGCATCTGCAATACCTGAATCTGGTGTTTTCCCGCGATCCGCACAAGCCCGCCTACGTGCAGGACTGCCTGCGCAAACATCAGGCGCGCCTAGTGGAGTGGCTGGACAATGGTGCAGTGCTCTATCTGTGCGGCAGCCTGCAAGGCATGGGGCGCAGCGTCGAAAGCATGTTGGCTGAGCTGCTGGGCCAGAAAAAATTCCGTGCGTTGCAGCAGCAAGGACGTTACCGAGCAGACTTGTATTAGAGGCGCTTCCTTATAGGGTGCGCAGCGTTGTGCGACCCGCTCAGGGCCCTTGCGTACCGGCACGGCATGGGTGTGCGGCGGCTAGGGCGCTGTTGCGCGCTCAGTCAAAATACGACGAGGTCTCAAAGGGTTGAATGCTATAGGCTTCCAGCCGGTAACCGGCGGTACCCATTTCATGGCTGTAGGTTTCGGTGGTTAGCCGGCCACTGACCAGAATCGCATCGTACAGATTGTCATCATCAGTGCCCGGCTCAAAGTGCACGTCAATTATCTGGTTGGACGGCGGTGGCGGCACGTGGATGCAGGCGCCGTAATAGGGCACTAAAAAGAAGTGGCGGACTTTGCCGCCCGGGCTGTCCAGTGGCACCACAAAGCCGGGAATACTGACCATGCGGCCATCCATTTCATTGACCACGGGTGCGGACGAGAGCCTTTGCATCATTTGTTGCATCAGCTCCATCGCGCGATCGCTGTAGTCATCAATCAGCTCCAGCTCGGGGTCGTCAAACAGATCCAGCAGGCTGTCCTCGTAGCCTTCGGGCATCAGCTCATCCCACTCGATGAGCGGGGCCGGCTCGCCATTGACCATGATATCTGCATGAGCCCACACTGGGCACAGCAACAACCAGCCAGCCAACCACACAAACATACGCATATAAAACTCCTTTAGTGACGTTGGCCCAGGCTGTTAACCAGTGCCATGCGGTATGCCAGCAGGGCGGGTATCAGCCCGCTGCAGACGCCCAGCCCGATAATAATAGCTGCCAGCCACATTTGCTGAGCGCTGGGCCATGCTAGGCTGATATGTAAGCCAAACTGTTCCAGCAAGGGTTGCTGCAATAAGTACATGCCGCCCCATAGCAATGCCAGCCCCAGCAGCAGGCCCAGCACTGCCAGTAGCAGCG
>Ga0265293_10010833_pt1 | contig 12615 bp, 9 predicted proteins | sample Munlanlewell138R_FD_192505 | JGI IMG/M metagenome (GOLD analysis project Ga0265293, IMG submission 192505) | Leachate microbial communities from a municipal landfill in Southern Ontario, Canada - Leachate well 138R | ecosystem: Engineered > Solid waste > Landfill > Unclassified | place: Canada... | reverse complement strand
TGACGCTACGAGGACGGAGCCGGTTGTTTTGCCGTCGCCGGTGCCTCAATTGCTTTTAAACGGGGCAATGGGTATCGCCGTAGGAATGGCTACAAATATTCCTCCTCATAATTTGCGCGAGGTTTGCCACGCGGCCATTTATTTGATTGACAATCCCGAAGCCGAAACCGAAGATCTTTTTAAATTTATCCAAGGACCCGACTTTCCGACCGGTGGCTTTATTTTTGACAAAAAAGAGATAATTTCCGCTTATTCCCAAGGCAAAGGCTCTATTTTAATGCGGGCAAAAACGGAAATTGTTGAAAGAGAGAAAGGGGGGTTCCAAATTATTATCAATGAAATTCCTTTCCAAGTTGAAAAATCGGCTTTGATGCAGCAACTGGCTGATTTGGTGCAGAATAAAAAAGTTGAAGGAATAAAAGATATTCGCGACGAGTCGGATAAAGAGGGAATGAGGATTGTAATTGAATTGCAAAAAACAGCCATTCCTCAAAAAGTTTTGAATTCTCTTTTTAAATTTTCAGAATTGGAAAAATCTTTTCATTTAAACTTGCTGGCCTTAGTTGACGGCATCCAGCCGAAGGTTTTGAATTTAAAAGAGATTTTGCAGCACTATTTGGATTACAGAGAGAAAGTAATTTATCGCCGCACTAAATACGATTTGGAAAAAGCCAAAGAAAGGGCGCATATATTGGAAGGGATATCCAAGGCTTTGGATATGATTGACGCTGTTATTGCCACTATTAGAAAATCAAAAGACAGAGAAGACGCAAGAAATAATTTAATTAAATTATTAAAAATAGACGCTGTCCAAGCTGACGCTATTTTGGAAATCAGACTGCACCAATTGGCCAGATTGGAAAAAGCGAAGATAGAAGCGGAACTCAAAGAAATTCTTAAAAAGATAAAATTTTTGGCGGCTATTTTAGCGAGCAAAGAGAAAATAAAAGGAGTTGTTAAAGAAGAGCTGGAGAAGGAGATGGATCAGTTCGGCGACGATCGCAAAACAAAAGTTATTGATGTCCGTCCCGAAAAAATAACCGAAGCTGATTTAGTGCCGCAAGAGGATACGATTATTACCGTAACCAAGGGAGGGTATATAAAAAGATCCAGTCCGGATGTGGCCAAGACCCAAAAGAGGGGAGGCAAAGGCATTGTGGGGATGAAGACGCAGGAAGGGGATTTTGTCTCGCACTTTATTTTGGCCAAAACCCACGATTCAATCTTCTTCTTTACCGATTCCGGCAAAGTCTTTCAAGCCAAGGCTTATGAAATTCCCGAAGCCCAAAGAACCAGCCGCGGACGGGCTTTGGTAAACTTTTTGGAAATTTCTCCGGACGATAAGATTTTGTCCATTTTAGCTTTGGACAAAAAAGAGACCAGTCTTGCCTCTAAATATCTAGTGATGATTACGAAAAATGGTATAATCAAAAAAACAAGCATCAAGGAATTTGAAAACGTGAGGCGGAACGGCTTGATAGCGATAAATCTGAAAAAAGAAGACTCTCTTTGCGGCGTTAAGAAAGCGGCTGGATCGGACGATATAATGATAGTTACAAAAAAGGGACAGTCTATAATGTTCTCCGAGCAAAAAATCAGGCCAATGGGCCGTACCGCAGCCGGAGTCAAAGGAATAAGCCTTAAAAAGGGAGATCAGGTTATCGGAATGGAGATTTTTACAAAGGATATTCAAAAAGCTAAAAATTCCGCCTATTTGCTGATTTTGTCCGAAAACGGATACGGCAAATTGACAGACTTAAAAGAATACCGCCAGCAAGGAAGAGGCGGGACAGGAGTCAAAACGGCCAATGTTACTTCCAAAACGGGAGATATAGTCAAAATAGGATTTATTGTTGAGGAAGAAGAGCTTATAGTCATTTCCCAAAAAGGCCAAATTATAAAGACAGCGATAAAAAGCATTTCCAAGCTTGGACGGGTTACTCAAGGAGTCAGGATAATGAAATTAGCCGCGGGAGATCGTATTGCTTCCGCCGCTTACATATAATAATTTGATTAATCATTATGGATCAAGGTTTTCTTAATCCAAAAAACATATTAGATCAAATTTGCCTGCAAGAAGACGCGATTGCCTGCGATCTTGGTTGCGGTTCCGGCGGATGGGTAATTCCTTTGGCAAAAAAGCTTGAGAGGGGCAAAGTTTTTGCCGTTGATATTTTAAAAGAACCGTTGTCTTCTCTTGAAGAAAAAGCGCGGCAGGAAAAGCTTTTTAACATTGCCATAATGTTGGCAGACGCTGAGAAAGGTGTTAAAATTATGGAAGATTCGGCAGATATTGTTTTACTGACGAATATCCTTTTCCAAGCCAAAGAAAAAAATAAAATTCTAAAAGAAGCCCAAAGAATTTTAAAGCCGGGGGGAAAAGCGTTAATCATAGACTGGAAGCCGGAGGCGCCGGCCGGCCCGAGAGAGGGAAGATTATCAAAAGAAGAGATTATAAAAATGGCGATGAAAATAGGATTTGACCCGGAGAAAGAAATCAATTCCGGGAAATACCATTGGGGGCTGTTATTAGTAAAAAATTAGGATATGGTTTCCAATAATAAAAAATTGAAATTAGGATTGTCCGTTTTTTTACTATTTTTAATCCTTTTCTTTTTTTGCCCCTTAAAAGCTGTTCAAGCAGTGGAAGTTTGCGATCCGTGTTCCGCAGAAGGAGCCCAATCAGGAGGATTTACTTGCAGCAGCGGGAGATGGCAGGGATGTCCGCCGGATGCCATTATCTGCAATCCCTTAAAGGCCTGTTCTTTTCAAGATCTTATTGATAAATTAATTTCTATCGTTACTATTATTGCCATCGCTTTGGTTCCGTTAATGTTTACTTGGGCAGGATTTAAGTTTGTTACCGCGCAGGGAGAGCCTGAAAAGATAAAGCAGGCCAAGAATATTATGCTTTATACCGTTATCGGCCTCGCGATAGTTTTATTTTCCAGAGCGATAATTTCTTTGGTAAAAGGTGTCCTTGGATCACCATAAATTTTTAAAAGGTCGATGATTATCAGTGATTTATTAAAGTTAATAAACTATCAAAAATGAAAAAAATATTTTCAATTTTATTATTAGTTTCAGTGATGGCCGCGGCGGTTTTGCCTGCATTGGCTTTTGCCGCCAATGAACCTCTTTCTGGATGCACTGTAAAAAATGCGGATAAGCTTGGAGGAGGATGCGCAAACGGCCCATGCACATTTGAAACGAATCCAAATTGCGGATTTTGCTGCACTCTTAGCACTGTTTATACCGTAACCAATTGGGTGTTTTATTTTCTAGTGGCTGTTTCCGTGCTTTTCATTATTTTGGCAGGCTTCAAGTTTGTTATGAGCGGAGACAATCCGGACGAGGTAGCGAAAGCGAGACAAATGATTCTTTTTGCCGCCGTTGGAATCGGTGTGGCTTTATTGGCCAGGGCTGTTCCTTCTTTGGTAAGCTGGTTATTGTCGGGCGGAGCGTAATACTGAATTTGACATTCTAGATCAAGGCCGCGGGAAGATCCCGCGGTCTTTATATTTTAAAGAAAATAAGGTAATAAATATAAATAGTTAAAGTTAACAAAGATATTGCGGCGGCGGGAACTAAAAAGGCGGATATTGTTTTTCATGATCTTTCAAGGCCTTGAGGAAAACAGCGAGCATCGTCTGCCGCAGCTTTAGCGAAAGCAGGCCTCGCCCTTTCATATCTTTAAAGCTTTGAAAAAGGAGAGCAAGGCGGGCATCGCCCGCCGTAGCTTTAGCGAAGGCGGGCGTGGCGAAATTGGCAAACGCGCAGGACTTAGGATCCTGTGGGTCTCCCTTGCGGGTTCAACTCCCGCCGCCCGCACTTATTGTAGCTTGTATTGTTGCCTTATAGGAATTATTTCTTAGAAAGGGTCTAACCCTTTTCGGGAGAAACAAAAAACCGCGGAAATAATTCTGCGGCTTTTGTTTTTAGCTATTTCTCTATGGTGATTCTTCTCTTTTTGTCTCTTTCTATTTTAGGCATCCTAATGGTTAATATTCCTTCTTCCATTGCCGCTTTTGTATGGGACGGGTCTATTTCTCTAGGAAGAATAACTTCCCTGGAAAAAGATCCGAAATAACATTCTTGTACAAAATAATTTTTTTTGGTTTCTTTTGCCGGGTTTTTCCTCTCTCCTTTGACGATGAGGAGGTCTTTTTCCAAAGAAATATCCAAAGATTCGGCTTCCACTCCCGCAATGGCGGTTTGCAAGACCAATTCTTCTTCTGTCTCGTAGATATCTACCGCCAGCTGTCCTTCGGACACTTTCCAATCTCTTTTTGTGTCTATTTTTTCTACTTTTTCCGATTTTTCATTTTTTTCTTCCGGCGCCTTTTCTTCTTTTTTTTCTTCGGATGATTTTAATTTTTCAAGAAAAGCCATATTAATTTATAGCAGCTTAAAAAGAAACTTCCCTTAAGCCTTGCCAATTAGTTTATTTTACAAACGCTTTTTAATTTTTTAATTTTTTTGAAAAAGACAAAAACCAGTATCGCAACTCCGGTTAAAGACGCAAACAAGAAATCAAATTGGAGATGCTCCCTGGAATTTATTATAAAAAAATTATAGAATCCGTGCAATATGGTTGCGGAAGCCAGCCCGCAAAAAAAATAGAAATTTCTTTTTCTTAATTTATTAAAGGAAACGGCGATAAAACATCCGAACAGGGAAGAGGTGAGCGCGTGGAGAAAAGTCGCTCCTAAAAACCTTGCCGTTATTAGAATATAAGGATCGGCGGCTGTTTCGTAAATGGTGTTGTTCATTATTAAAATATTTTCAGCGGCGGCAAATCCGAGAGCTGAAGCTATCATATAAACAGGGACATCTATCGGCTCGTCAAAATCTTGCTGTCCGAAAACGGCCAGCCTTACGACAAAATATTTAAAAATTTCTTCAATCAGGGCTACCGCTATAAAAATTTCAAAAAGAGCCTTTCCGGCCGCGATAAAAAATTCAGCAGGGTCGGCTCCGAAAAAACCTTCTGCCGTCCCCAGCAAGATGCTTTCAGCCGCCACTACCGGCACGGCGGAAACAAGCCCTAAAAGAAAAATAACCAAAATTCTTGTTTTGGGTTCGGGATTTTTATCCTGTTTTAGAAAAAAGAGCAGCCAAAGCAAGCTTGGCAGGATTGCGAGAGAAGTATAAAACAAAATGTCAGGAATCATTTATCCTTAGATTAGCATCAGCTTGTAAATCTTTCCAGTCGCCGGCCTTGTCCAAATGGAACAGGGCGGCGATACAAATCATTGCCGCGTTGTCGGTGGAGAGATTTTTGGGAGGGAATAAAAAAAGCGGGCGAGGGGAGAGCCTGGACAATTCTTTTTTAAAGCGGTTTTGAAATTCTTGATTGGCTGTCACTCCTCCTCCCATGATAACTGATTTCGCCTGAAAAAGATCAACAGCTTTTAAAGTTTTATGAATCAGGGTATCAATTATTGATTTTTGTATTTCATAAGCCATAGAACGGATATAGTCTTTGGATTTTCTAGTTTTTTCGTCTCTTTTTTTAAAATCGTAAAAAACGGCGGTTTTTAATCCGGAAAAGCTAAAATCAAAATTTTTTGAAAAAATCATAGGCCGCGGCAGATTAATGGTTATTTTGCTTTTTTCCGGATTAAAATTTTTGGCAATTTTATAAATTGCCGGTCCTCCCGGATAGTCCAGCCCTAAAGTCCTAGCGGTTTTATCAAAACATTCTCCGGCAGCGTCGTCCCGGCTTTCGCCCAATATCCTATATTTTTTAATATCTTCCATCAGCACAAGCTGGGTGTGCCCTCCGGAAACAATCAGGCATATTGCGGGAAAAAGATCGTTCAAATTTTTAGGCAAAGATTTTTTTTCTGAGGCTAAATTTGCCAATATGTGGGCTTCAACGTGGTTTATGGGAACAAGAGGCGCGTCCCACCAAAGAGAAAGAGCTTTGGCAAAATTTATTCCCTGCCAAAGACAGGGCTCCAGCCCGGGGCCGTCCGTAACGGCGATGAAATCAATTTGCGGCTTTTTAGCCTTTTTTAAAAAATCCAAGGAAGATTTTAGGAAAGAGCTGTCTTTGGCGAAAATTTTTTTTAATTCTTTTTCTTTTCTTTTTGTTTCTTTAACGTTCTCTTTCCCTCCAAAGCTTTTTATTTTGCTCATTTTTACCGCTTTCGCAACAGTAAAAGCCAAGTTGCTTTGATGTTCTCTTTTGGCCAAGCTGGGAAAAACTCCTCCGTATTTCTGGTGGACTTTTATTTGAGAAGAAATTATATTGCTTAAAATCTTAAAATCGCCTTTATTGAAATCAAAGGCAAAAGGCTGTCCGTCCTTTGTATGCGATTCAGCTTTAATAATCGCCGAACAAGTATCGTCGCAGGAAGTTTCAATTCCTAAAATTATCATAGATATAAGGTAGCATATAACTGCGCTTATTTTAAGACTAACGCTTGATTTATCGTCTTTTTTAGGATAGAATGGATGAGTTTTCGGCCCCATCGTCTAGAGGCCCAGGACGCCTGGTTTTCATCCAGGTAACACCGGTTCGACTCCGGTTGGGGCCGCCGCGTGCGTAATAAATTTTTCTGTGGAAAAATTTAAGCGCGGCTTGGGATGTAAAAATAACGCAGTAATTTTGTACGTCCTTGCCGAATGCTCGTGCTAATTTTCAAATGTCCAATAGCGATCCCAATTACTATCTTAAAATAGGAACAGCCAAAGACTTGGATAATCCCGCAGAAAGGAGGTTGTATCGTTTTTTTGAGATGCTGCCCGGGGGATTAAGCCTTTCAGTTTTGGCGCTAGCTGTTATCTTTTCTTGGAAACTGCCTTTGGCAGTCGCTTTTTTTATAATTATTTACGATATTTATTGGTTTTTTCGCAGCGTATACTTTTCTTTTCATTTGCGCGCCGGCTACGAAAGAATGAAAGCCTACGAAGAAACAAACTGGATTAAAGAGCTTGAGAAAGTAGATATGCCGAGAAAGAACGGCTTGCCGGCCAAGTCATGGAAAGACATTTATCATTTGGTAATTTTGCCCATGTATAAAGAGCCGTTGGAAGTGGTCAGGCCGTGCTTTGAGGCTTTAAAAGAAAGCGATTACCCTAAAGACAAAATGATAGTTGTTTTCTCATGTGAAGAAAGCGCGAGAGAAGCAAGCCGGGAAACGGCGAGAATAATATCGGAAGAGTTTAAAGATTGCTTTTTCAAATTTTTAGTGACATGGCATCCGCAGGGGTTGCCCGGAGAAATTCCCGGCCATGGATCAAACGACGCTTGGGCCGGAAAGACTGCGCTAAAAGAGATTATTGACCCCTTGGGCATTCCTTACGAGAATGTTATCGTTTCTTCTTTTGATATAGATACCTGCGTTTTTCCGAAATATTTCAGCTGTTTGTCATATCATTATTTAACGTCAGACAAGCCCACTCGCACCAGCTTTCAGCCTATCCCTCTTTATATTAACAATATTTGGCAGACGCCTATTATTTCCCGCGTTTTCGCTTTCTCTTCTACTTTTTGGCATACGATGAACCAGGAAAGGCCGGAGAAGCTAATAACTTTTTCGTCTCATTCAATGAGCTTTAAGGCCCTAGTTGAAGTTGGATTTAAGCAGCCCAATGTTGTCTCCGATGATTCCAGAATTTTTTGGCAGTGTTTTTTTCATTTTGACGGAAACTACCGCACAGAGCCTCTTTATTATCCCGTTTCAATGGATGCCAACGCCGCGGGAACCTTTTTGCAGACGATGAAAAATATCTACCGCCAGCAGCAAAGGTGGGCTTATGGAGCGGACGAGGTCCCTTATTTTTTGTTCGGTTTTATTAAAAATAAAAAAATACCCCTTCGCAAGAAGATGCTTTTTATGTGGGAAGTGGTTGAAGGTTATGTATCTTGGGCGACTTCGGCAATTCTGATTTTTTTCTTGGGGTGGCTTCCTTTGTGTTTGGGAGGAGGAGAGTTCACCCATACTTTGGTTTCTTATAACCTTCCGCAAGTTACCAGTTTTATATTAACTTTTTCAATGATGGGGCTGCTGGTTTCCGTTTATTTCAGCTTGATTCTTTTGCCTCCCAAGCCTATTAATCTCGGGCGATATAAGTATCTTTATTTCGCAATGGAGTGGATCCTGCTGCCAATGGTAATGATATTTTTTACGGCTTTTCCGGCGCTGGACGCCCAAATTCGTTTGATGCTGGGGAAATATATGGGATTTTGGGTTACGCCAAAAAGCCGCAAAAATCAAAAATCAAAAGCCTAAAAATTTTACCTTATTCCAGGTGGACGTTTTCCTCAAACCCTTCCAGCCTTCTTTTGATGATAGGATATTTTTTGAGAGAAGGATCTCCTTTGATAATTTCTTTGGCGGATTCTTTGGCGATGCTTACCAGCTCAACGTCTTTTAGCGCGGCCATGGCATAATCGGGAAGCCCCCACTGCTTGACTCCAAAAAAATCTCCCGGTCCGCGGATTTTTAAATCCATTTCCGCCAGCTTGAATCCGTCGTCGTATTTTGCCAAAGCGTTTAATCTTTGGTTTGTTTTTTTGGCTCCGGAATCGGAAAAAAGGAAGCAATAAGATTGAAAATCTCCTCGGCCGACGCGTCCTCTGAATTGATGCAGCTGGGCGAGGCCGAAGCGGTCGGCTCCTTCAATAGCGATAACCGTTGCGTTGGGAATGTCTATTCCGACTTCAACGACGGAAGTTGAGATTAGAATATCAAATTTTTTCTTTTTAAAATTTTTCATTATCAAATCTTTTTCTTTGGGAGCCATTTTGCCGTGCAGCATTTCCATCTTTAAGTCCGGAAAAATTTCTTTAGACAGCTTTTCGTATTCTTCCTTAACGGTTTTCATCTCTATTTTTTCAAACCAGTTTGATTTTTTTTGTTCTTCCGGATCTTTCGGCTCAATGCGAGGACAAATTATAAAAGATTGCTTTCCTTCTTTCGCTTCTTTTCTTATAAAATCATATATTTTTTTGCGGCGATCCGGTTCAACGATCTCGGTAATAATTTTTTTGCGGCCTTTGGGCATTTGGTTGATGACGGAAATGTCCAAGTCTCCCCAAATGCTTAGAGCCAGGCTGCGGGGGATAGGAGTGGCAGTCATTGATAGAAAATGAGGAATGGGCTGCCCGGGCAAAGCTCCGGCCAAAACCGCGCGCTGTTTAACTCCGAAGCGGTGCTGCTCGTCTATAACCACCATTCCGAGATTTTTAAATTTAACTTTGTTTTTTTCGGCGCTTTTTTTTCTGGAGGGGACGATTAAGGCTTGCGTGCCGACAAGGATATCTATTTTTCCGTCAGAAACCATTTTTAAAAGTTTTTGGCGGGAGACTTCTATTGTGTCTGATTTTAATTTTTTTGAGTAAAATTTATCGGTTTTGCCGGTTAAAATTCCTATATTAACATTGAAATCTTTAAAAAAATTGAAAATAGTTTGGAAGTGCTGCTTGGTTAAAATCTCCGTCGGGGCCATGATCACTGTTTGGCCTTTTGCTTTGATTATATTGATTGCGGCTACGGCGGCGACAACGGTCTTCCCGGATCCGACATCTCCTTGGAGCAGGCGGTTCATCGGATAATTTTTTTCCAAATCTTGCAATATTTCCCAAACAGCCTTTTTTTGAGCTTCGGTAAGCTGAAAGGGGAGGCCTTTTAAAAATTTTTTAATCAAAGGAAGATTGGCCGGGAAAGAAGGGGCTTTGGTTTCCAGCAGCTTTATCTTTTTTTGGAGAGTGGACAGGGAAATAAAAAAGAGCTGCTCAAACAGGAACCTTTTTTTTGCCGATTCCGCCGATTCTATAGAGTCTGGAAAATGAATTTGCCAAAGGCTTTCTTCCAACCCTGGCAATCCATGCTTATCCAATATTTTTTTTGGCAAAGTTTCCGGAATTTTGTTTTTGAAAGCGGAAAGCAATGGTTTTAAAATATATCTTAGCCAGCGGGAGGACAGTCCTTGAGTCCCGGCGTAAATCGGGACAATCCGGCCCAAGTGAACGGCATCGCTAAGGTTGAGTTCTTTTTCAGAATTGATTTTTTCATAAGAGGGAGAGCTTAAATACGCTCCTTCCTTTCCAATGGCTATTTTGCCGTTTAATAAAAGCTTGTTTCCTTTTCTGATGCTTTTGGACAAATAAGGCTGGTTGAACCAAACAATTTGAATGATTCCGGAATCGTCTTGGACAAAAGCTTTGGTTATGGACATTTTTTTCCTCCAGCTCTTTTCCTGATTGATTTCCATTACATCGGCTATCAGGCACGCCTCTTCATTTATTTTAATATCTTTTATTTTTTTGATTCTAGATAAATCTTCGTATCGTTCCGGAAAATAGAACAAAAGATCGCCCAAGGTTTTTATTCCCAGTTTTTTTAACCGTTGCTGATAGATCGTTCCGATGCGGGGGAGTTCTTGCGCCGGCGTTGAAAAATTCATCGCCTTAACTTTACCAAAAATCCGTCCAGCGAACCAAATTTAAAACAAAAAAAACCGCCTTTAGGCGAGTTCATCTTTTTTGGAGGGCGAACAAATATAAGAAATATCTGCAATGCTGGCGGTTATGCCTGCCGGCAAGCAGAGAGCTAGCCGGCTGTTTGGAAGCCAAAAAATTCAAATCTTATAATTTGAAATTTGAAATTTAGAATTTGAAAATTTTTCAGTTGTGCCCCCGAGAGGAATCGAACCTCTATCGCAGGCTCCGCAAGCTCGTATTTTATCCATTAAACTACGGGGGCGATTGTCATATTAAACCACAAAATCGGTTAAAATTCAAACATTTTTGATGATTGATTTTTTATTAAAAAAATGGTTTATTTAAATTATATGAAATTACTTATTACAGGCGGAGCCGGCTTTATAGGCTCAAATTTAACCGAGGAATTGGTAAAACAAGGCCATGAGATAATCATGGTTGATAATCTTTCCACCGGAAGCGCGGACAATATGTCCGAGTTTAAAGACAAAATTAAATTCATCCATGCTCCGGTAATGGAAATTTTGGAAATGGAAGACCTGAAAGGGGTTGAAGGAATTTACCATTTGGGAATTCCCTCCACCACTTTGCTTTACAGGGAAAACCCTTATTTTGTAGGAGAAGCAATTAATGAATTTATAAAAATATTAGAGCTGGCAAAAAGAGAAAATTGCAAAGTTGTTTACGCTTCCTCCTCATCTGTTTATAACGGCCACAAGCCTCCTTTTACGGAAGATCTGTCCGTGCCGGTCAAAGATTTTTATACCGAAGCGCGTTATGCTATGGAAAGGCTGGCTAAGCTATATAACGATTTTTATGGGATTAAATCCGTAGGATTCAGGTTTTTTAGCGTTTACGGCCCCCACGAAGAAGCTAAAAAAACTTTTGCCAATTTGGTTTCGCAATTCTTATGGGATATTAAGGCCGGAAGAAGCCCTATGATCTACGGCGACGGAACCCAAACAAGAGATTTTACTTATGTCGGCGACATAGTCAGGGGATTTATAATGGGGATGAACTCTGATATTGTTTGCGATGTTTTTAACCTTGGCAAAGGCCGTTGCTATACCCTTAATGAATTGATTGACACTCTTAATAAAATTCTCGGGACGGATATAAAACCGGAATACAAAGAAAATCCTTTAAAAAACTATGTTTACGAAACTTTGGCCGATACCCAAAAAGCCAAAAATATTTTAGGCTTTGAAGCAGAAGTGGATCTAGAAGAGGGAATAAAAAGAATTTTAATTTAAAATAAAGAATATGATTTTTGACAATAAAATTATTTTAGTTACGGGGGGGACTGGTTCTTTTGGGCAAAAATTTACCGAAATTTTATTAAAGAAACATCAGCCCAAGTCAATCAGAATATTTTCTAGGGGAGAATTTCTTCAATGGGAGATGGCTAAAAAATTCAATGATTCAAGACTAAGATTTTTGATAGGTGATGTTAGAGACAAAGAAAGAGTATACAGGGCAATGAACGGAGTCGATATTGTGGTTCATGCGGCAGCTTTAAAACATATTACTGCAGCAGAATATAATCCGATAGAAGCCATTAATACCAATATTTCTGGGACTATTAATATTGTCAATGCAGCGATAGATAATGAAATTGATAAAGCAATATTCATTAGTACAGATAAGGCAGTTAATCCCACTAATCTTTATGGAGCGACGAAATTGTGCGGAGAGAAGATTTTTGTTCAGGCTAATTCTTATGTGGGAAAAGAGAAAAGAAAAGATACAAAATTTAGCTGTGTTCGTTACGGTAATGTGATTGGTAGCAGGGGTAGTGTAATTCCTCTTTTCATGGAACAAAAGAAGAAAGGCTTTTTGACTATTACCGATAAGAAAATGACAAGATTTTGGATAACCCTGGATCAAGGTATAAATTTTGTGATTAACGGTATTGATAAAATGAAGGGAGGAGAAATATTTATTCCAAAAATTCCTAGTATGAAAATAATTAGCTTGGCCGAGACAATAGCTCCGCAAGCTGAAATAAAGATAGTTGGTCTCCGATCCGGAGAAAAAATGCATGAAGCTCTTTTGTCTTCGGAAGAGATAAAACACTCCAAAGAAATGGATGATTATTATATAATAGAGCCGGAATTTCCATTTTGGAACAAAAATAATTTTGTAGTAGGCAAATCTTT
>Ga0265293_10010830_pt1 | contig 12621 bp, 14 predicted proteins | sample Munlanlewell138R_FD_192505 | JGI IMG/M metagenome (GOLD analysis project Ga0265293, IMG submission 192505) | Leachate microbial communities from a municipal landfill in Southern Ontario, Canada - Leachate well 138R | ecosystem: Engineered > Solid waste > Landfill > Unclassified | place: Canada... | reverse complement strand
AATATGGGCTGCCTCTAATACCGGCAATGTTTTTTCCCCGGTTATTGCACACCTTCGCTGATAGGCATCTGTGATCAATACTTTAAATGCGCCCTGGCCGATTCTTGGTTTAATGATTTGTTCTTTTCCATATAAATTTGCTAATGGACCTTCTGCGCTAATAATTTCATACTGATCATTCAATGTCCTCTCCGAGGCAACCAGTTTTGCCCCATTTTGTTTAGCTAGGTTTTGTTGCACCTGTTTATATAAAGTTTTACCATAATATTCAGATGTATCATAACCTTTACCCTGGACAATACCCGGTTTCCAATCATCCGGAACAGGAATCCAATCATTTTTATCCCAGAAGAAAGGGGTGGATAATATGACACAACCAATTTGGGGATCTGGATCCTCAATTCCAATAAGTTCCTTGTTCCATTCGCTATTCCAAAGGCCTCCCAGGCCAAGGATGAAGGCAACCTTGAAAAACTCAGGAAAAATCCCCCGCCAACAATAAAGTTATTAGGACTGTGCAATTTAAATAAAAACAGTTCACCTTCTTTTAAAGCCCTAAAGGTTCCCTTTCCGCTGGGTTTCCAAAAATTAATCTCTTCACAATTTTCCTCTTTTAAGGTAGTAAACCAATCATAGTCCGTGACGCCCACAAACATTTTCAAAACCTCACACCACCTTTAATTGGAAATCACATAAGATATACTTCAATCATTTTGGAATAATTCCTGCTTTTTCGAATATTTTTGCTTCCATCGCAGGTTTTCGTAGATTTCATCATTTTTCTGTAGAAGGACAAGATAACAGGTGGGGGTATCATCACAATATTATGACGATACCCCCACGAAAAAAATTTATCAACCACTTTTGTTTTTCCCGATTATCACTTCAATTTTGCCTCACGCACATCCAGCTTTTCTTGTAGTCCAGCTAGAATTATTGTAAAATAAGTATGAAATAATTAACCATTAATTGGGGGATGCTTCTATGATCATTAAATCATTAACTTGCTCAAGAAACGATTATAGTACTATTACTAACCTTGCAAAAGAAACCCAAGAACCTATTTGTACTACCAAAAATGGTGAAGGAGATCCTGTTGCGATGAGTATTGAGGCATTTGAAAGGCAAGTAGAATTAATCCGCTTAAGGACAAAGCTTGAGTTGGCGGAGCAATCCCGACTTGCCGGGGATCCAAACTATACTATTGATATCTCGAAAAAACGCTTACAGAAAATTCTTGATAAATAGAACATTTGTCCCATCTAGGGCCGATTTTATTATGTTTTATTTTCCACAAACTGAATACTAACACCATTGGGGTCCTTGATATAGAAGAATTTGATATTGGGGTTGGGCTCAAAAGGGCCGCTTTCCACGCTTAAACCCTTTTCTTTGATAAAAGCAATCTGCTGATCAACGGAATCTACTTTAAATCCCAAGGAAATGCCCTCAACACTGGCTGGCAATTTTGCTTCCGAATCATAAAGCAACTCAACCTCCGTGCCGCCGTCGTTTAGAAAAGCTATTTCCACGTCCTGCCCTCCGGCAAATCTCCTGCTTAAAGAAAGGCCTACTATCTCTTGGTAAAATTTAATTGATTCCTCCAAATTATTAACCCTAATTGTACACCAGCAAAATTTCATTATCTTTCACCTCTCCCTATAACCTTACCTGCCTTTGAATTTACACCCTCATAATTTCCCCTGCTCAATCTTAAATCTTCAAAAGGTAAAGATAGTTTAGTAATAGCAGTTTCCATTAGTTTATAAATACATCCATACCCCTTTCGGTGTCTATATGTCCGTAAAAGCCGAAGTCACCATTATCACTACCGCCGCTGAATTTAATATTATCAGCCACTATTTCTTCTTGTCCGTCAGCCAGTTTAATTAAACTATAAAAATCCCCACCCTTGTATCTAACAAACAATAACTCGTTATTTGCAACCTGCAAAGGCAGAAAATCAAAATTTTCTCCAACTGTTAGCTGCTTGATCTTCTTTGTTTCCAAATCATATTCATAAATATGATGGGCTTTTTGATTCCAAACTTCGTAGACGCCGGCACCAGGAAGATCTTCTGCGGCTTTTGTTGCCGAGTATAATATTTTTTTGCCATCCAGGGTAAAGCTGGGAGTCATGGCAACAAGCTCTTGATCCATAAAATTTATGGTTTGATAGCTTCCGCTCCGGTCTACCTCAAGGGCCACCACTTCTTTATTTTCAATCATATCCCTGCCTGCCCCAACAATTAAGCCAATCAGTTTGCTCTTAGGATTGAGGGCTAAATGATTTTTGTAGGACAATGTGGTTAGATCCTGAAGTACTGCATGGGTTTTGGCCTCCACATCATAGATACCTATACTAATTCCATCGGAGCTTAGGGAACCGGAAGCCGGTTTTTCCATGATATAAACTAACTTCCCATCAGCTGATACATCCCAAACAATGGGATTATAGCCTATTGTTTCGAGGGTTGATTGCCTGCCTTCCACTACCACTTTAACCGAAAACTTGTTATTATCACTGTCATACTGTTTTAAATCTATCTCCACCACTCCATCATTGCTCATAAATTCCCCATTTTCATTGGACCATCTATTTAGTCTGGAACCATAAACCAAGGTGTTTTTGCTGGCTACCAGCCCTACATAATAATATTCGTCAAGATGTTCCTTTATTTCCTTTGACAATACATTTAATACTTTAAATCCCGGTTCTTTACTAGAGCCGTAGATGAGAGTTTCGTTATCAAACCAACTATAGCTATTATAATAATGCTCAATTCCATCGGCAATTTGTTCGTAGTCTCCCTCTTTTATGTTATAGATAAAAAGGCTGTTTGCCTTAGTATAGGCAATATAGCTTCCCTCTTTTGAAATAAGGGGGTATTCAAAATTCTGGCCCTCCTGGATTTTAACCTCATTTCCGCCTGTTAAAGGGGAGTAGTAAAGCCCATCATCTTTGATGTAAACGGCAATAGAATCATTTTTATCCTTAACCTGAACCGGTGCAACACCACAGGCTACAGTAAACCCCGTCACTAGTATAAACATCCCCATCAAGACAGATAAGACCCGCTTTTTGCCACTTGCTTTTTCTGAATAAATCATTTTTTCCAGTCTAATTTTTAGTTGCCGTCCACCATCACCCATAGAGGTGCTCAAGGAAGGTTTTCCTAATCTATTGCTCCCAATGGAGCTTAAAATGGTTTCCCCATAGTACTTTCTATCCTTGATATCCATTGTTGCCACTACCTTCTCGTCTATGGAATACTCACAAAACTGATTCATTTCCCGTAGTAGCAAATGAATAAAGGGGTTAAACCAGTGGAGGGTGCCGATGATTAGCCCCATAAGCTTGACAAGAATATCATTTCTTTTAAAATGATTTAACTCATGCAGAAAGATCATTTTTAATCCTTTATGGTCCTCACCAATGCCGGGTAGAAGGACCATAGGACGCAAAACCCCCACCAACATTGGTGATTCCACACAGCTCGAGATCCTGAGGGGAATTTGCTTTTTAATCTTTAATTCACCCCTGCACTGATCGAACAAAGCTACAATATCAGCTTTTTCCATAGCGGTACTATGTTGTAAAATGTAGAATCTAAACCTAGTGTAGTGGCCGATTTTTATTAAAAGCAAGGCAAGTGCGCCAATCAGCCAAGTGTACTTTATCAACTCTTTAAAAGGGAACGGCTTAAATTTTAAGTCCTGGCGGTTTTGCACTTCTGTTTGCGGGGAATAAGTAGCTTGGTTTTGTAAGTTGACATTTGTTTCACCCCGGAAGTTATTATCCACTAGACCATTGTTACTTTCTGCTTCTTTTACTGCTTCTATCGGCTTGGGGTTTTCTAAAGCCTTAAAACCCTCACTTACCGGATTAGGAATATTAGCAATAGCAACCGTGGGAAGTTTTACGAAGCTTCCCACAGGTATTACAAAAAAAGCTAAAATTAAGATAAGCAACTTATAATGCCAGGTGGAACTAAAATGATTTTTAGTTAGGGGCTTCAGCAACAAAAAGACCAACAAGATAATGGTTCCTGTGATAGAAAGGTTAATTAAGTAATCAAGCATTTCCACATCATAACCCCCTAATCCAGTCTTTTAATTCCCTCAGGTCCCGTTCATCAATTCTCTTGTTATCATATAATGAAGCCACTAAGGATTTGATACTGCCATCATACATATCCTCGATAAAACCATTGGCTTGATGGGATTTGTATTCGCCCTTGCTGATTTTTGGGGAGTAATAATTGATTCCTTTTTCTTTCCTGACCTTTAAAACACCCTTATTTATCAACCTTTTTGCTAGAGTGAGTATGGTAGTATGTTTCCAAGGGTTTTCCTCCCCCAGCTTTTCGATTATGTCCGCTGATGTGATTTCTTGATCCACATCCCAAATGATTTCCATTATCTCCTGTTCTGCATCCGAAATTCTAATTGGCTTCACTTACCTCAACTCCCATTCTACAACTTGTAGTATCAACTCCATTTTACACCTTGTAGAATGAACTGTCAATGGAATTATCTCAGGAATTTAATACCTATACATGGTTTTCCCAATAAAAAAATAACAAAAGGGCGGAAGTATCGTCACATATCGGCTGGCAAGGTTTTACACCTCAAAGAATATATGTGACGGCACCGCCATCCCCCCATCATTCCCCAACTTTAACCCTGGGACAAAAGTCCTGTCCCCGTGTCCCACCAAAAAAACCGGCTTTGGCCGGTTTTTGGGTGTTAGCAGTCTCTTAATTCTAGATATCTTTCTAATTTTCTTTTAACTCTTTGGAGGGCGTTGTCAATGGATTTTACATGTCTGTCTAAATCTAAGGCGATTTCTTGATAGGATTTGCCCTCTAAGTAGGACATCAGTACCTTCCATTCCAAATTACTTAAGATTTCCCCCATTTTTTCTTCTATATCGTCAAATTCCTCCCGGGAGATAATCAATTCCTCCGGATCGGTAATTTTGGTTCCTGAAATAACATCTAGTAGAGTGCGGTCGGAATCCTCATCATAAATAGGCTTATTTAAAGACACATAAGAATTAAGCGGTATATGCTTTTGCCTGGTAGCTGTCTTGATGGCTGTAATGATTTGTCTTGTAATACAAAGTTCTGCAAAGGCTCTGAAAGAAGCAAGTTTATCTCCGCGGAAATCTCGAATGGCCTTATAAAGACCAATCATTCCTTCCTGAATTATATCTTCACGATCCGCCCCGATCAAAAAGTAAGATCTGGCTTTTGCTCTGACAAAGTTTTTGTATTTGTTGATCAGGAACTCTTGCGCATAATCATCCCCACCCTGAGCAAGTAAGACTACATCCTCATCAATCATTATTTCTAGACTATCACAGGCCATTCTCTGGGGATTTACACTCATTACATCGCCTCCACCTAAAGATTTGCCAGACCCTATGCGTCAATTCATTTTTGCCCTGCTTTCCCCTAGGTTCAAGCCTGCAAGAAAATTGAAGAAACATGGTCGACGCAAACATCAAGGTTGTCCTGCCTTCTTTGTAATTATAACGGATCTGAAAATTAAAATCAAGAAAAAATCTTGAATTGGCAAGGGTTTTACCAGATAATTTCTACCTTCTTCGCCAATCCTCCAGGATTTGTTGCAAATCCTTTTCTAATCTTTCCGCCAGGGGCATGGATTTTGCCCCATTATTATAAAATCTTTTACCTTTTTCTCTGGTTACCAAAACCTTTTCCCTTAATTCCCGAGCTGAGATTCGTATTCCGCCCTTCCCCAAAACTATTTGCTGCTCCAGGCGATCGGAGGTTGCTACCGCTACCCCAACCCCCTTCGGAAGGTTATAAATCAGCTTTTCAATTACACTGTCCGCAGTTTCTCCTTGCCGGGAATAAATAATCTTCACGCCCTTTTCAAGGCTAAAGGATTCTTCCCCCTTGACCTGATGAGCATCAAAAACCAAAATTATTTCCTCCCCACTGTAACCCCGATAGTCGGCCAATATTTCCAGCAGCATTTCCCTGACATGGGCCAAATCCCCCTCCTTGGTTGACTCAAATTCCGGCCAATTATTGATGATATTGTAACCATCGACAATTAGTACTTCCAAGACATTCATGATCTTCCCCAGCGCTGGCGGGCCCCCTCATAAAGGGCTACGGCGGCAGCCACCGATGCATTGAGGGAATTTATTTGCCCTTTCATCGGTATGTGTACTAAAAAATCACAATTATCCCTGATTAAACGGCTTAACCCTTCCCCTTCGGCACCTACCACCAAGACCAAGGGCATTTTCCAATCCAGATCGTAAATACTTTCCTGGGCGGCCCCCTCCAAACCTGCTATCCACAGGCCTTGCTTTTTTAATTGCAACAAGGTCTGGGAAAGGTTGGAAACCCGGGCTACCGGGACATATTCCATGGCCCCGGCGGAGGTTTTGCCCACAGTGGCAGATAAAGAAACACTCCTAGCCTTGGTGATAATTACACCATGAGCTCCCATGGCATCCACCACCCTTAAAATTGCCCCTAAGTTATGAGGGTCCTCCAAATGATCCAAGGCCACCAGTAGGGGCTGATCCCCTTTTTTTTCGGCTTCCTCTAAAAGGGCCTCAACCGATAAGTAACTTTTAGGAGCCACATAAGCCAAGACTCCTTGATGCTTGCCTCTTTCCGTCAGCTCATCCAAATTTCGACGGGAGGCTTGTTGTATGGGAATACCCCGTTTTTTTGCCAAATTTACTATGGGCAGAAAGCTTCCTTCCAATTCTGCCACCAAAACCTTATTTACTTCCCTACCGCTTTTTAAAGCTTCCATGACCGGATTTCTACCAAAAACAAGATCGGACATTTACTCACCCCACCGGGTTCTTTAATTTATACTACCTTTTTAGGCCGGCTATTCCTGTTTAACTATTGGTATTTGTTGCCCTAGTTTTAATGGCAGCCGCCCTGCCACAAGAAAATTCACCCTCATAACAAACTCCGACTGTTTCGCAAGTGGGGCCCGCTTTTGCAAATAAAACAGGGGCCACTTTTTTGACCTCCATCAGCATCAAACGTCCCAGGCGCCGAATTTCCCACTGAGCCCGTTGGCACAAACGATGTTCAAAAAAATTCAGCAGGCTGCGAGCGTTAAAGGTAAACACCAGCTTAGTTTCACTGGCCTGGGGCAGCACAAAACGGGCATCCTCCTTGGGTACTAATTCTACCAGCTTTTGATAAGCCTGATTGATTTCTGCCATAGTTTTCTCAAAAATTGCCAAGCTGTCCGGATTGCTTTTCACACTGGGAGGAATGATGTAGTCAAAGTTTTTTTCCAGGACATATCTTTGGGATTGTTGGGAGTAAGAGGCAATCCGATGTCTTACCAACTGGTGGGATAAGGCTCTGCTGATTCCCTCCACCGCAAACGTAAAGTTAGCATGCTCCAAAGGAGATAAATGACCCGAGGTAATGAGCTTTTCCAGCAGTTTAAGTTCTTCTTCTCTGGTGAATCTCTCCAATAAGGTTTCTGCCCCCACCGCGGAGTAACAAAGACGGGCCGCCGCCGCCACAGTTCTTTCCGGATTGGGGGTATAATTAATCAGTTTTACCTTCATTGCCGTCCATCTCCTCCGCATCTAAATACTGCCTAATGCCTTCCAACAGTTGATATAATCTATCGGTCTGACCGCTTAAATATAGATAACCGACCAGAGTTTCAAAACCGGTGCTATAACGGTAGTTTAACATATCGGCATTTTTCGGTATATGGCCGGATTTAGCATTTCTACCCCGACGGACCAATGTTTTTTCTGCTTCTGACAACACGGGCCCCAAATCTTTGACAAATCCGGCCTGAAAATCAGCATTGACCACAGCAGTGGCTTTATAATGCAAATCCTTCACCTTAGAAATTTCGCCGCTGACTAAGGCAAGGCGAATATACAGCTCATAAACCGCATCACCTATATAGGCCAAAACTAGGGGAGATAGAGTGTCGGGGTTTGGAAGGGGGTCTAAGTTTCCTAACAAATTCTTCACTGTCCTTTCTTCCAACGGACTCCGTGAGGAGTATCCTCCAGTATAATCCCCAGTCCATGTAAACGATTTCTAATTTCATCCGCTATCTGCCAATCCTTTTTAGCCCTTGCCCCCTGCCTTAAATCAATGGCTAGCTGGATTAAGCCCGCCAGCAAGGCTTCATTTCCATCTTCAAGCCGATTATTTTCTACCCCTATGGGAACGCCCAAGACCTGCTCCATTAACTCCTCCAATAGTCGGGCAGCCTCCTTTAGCTGCATTAAAGCCTTGGGTTGGACGGCTAGTTGCTCTAAATTAGCAAAACTATTGCACTCCCTACAAAACTCAAAGATAAATCCTAAGGCTTTGGCGGTATTAAAATCATCGTTCATGGCCATTATAAAGTTTTCCCTGCATTCCGCCCCTTTTTGCCCAAGAACTTCCCGGCCTGTGTTTTGCTTGGAGGCCGGGTTACCCTCTAAGAAGCTGATCTTTTCTTGCAATAGCTGCCCTGTTTTTTTAATTCTATCTAAAGCCTTTTGACTTTCTTTTAGTTTCTGATCATCAAAATCCAAGGGACTTCTGTAATGGGTCTCCAGTAGAAAGAAACGGATCACTTCCGCGGGAAATTTGGCTAGGATATCTCTCACCAAAAAGAAGTTACCCAGGGATTTTGACATTTTGGCTTGATTGACGGTAATAAAACCGTTATGCATCCAATACTTAGCAAAATGTCCCCCTGTTCCAGCCCTAGATTGGGCAATTTCATTCTCGTGGTGGGGAAAAATTAAATCGGCTCCCCCTCCATGAATATCAAAATCCGCCCCCAGGTATTTGAGGGACATTACCGAGCACTCTATATGCCAGCCCGGTCTGCCTAAACCCCAGGGACTGTCCCAGGCAATTTCCCCTTCCTTGGCCTTTTTCCACAGGGCAAAGTCTAAAGGATCCTCTTTTTTTAAGTCCACCTCCACCCTAGCACCGGCTTGCAGTTCATCCAAACTGCGGCCGGACAGCTTGCCGTATTCTTGAAAGGAGCGTACCCTAAAATAAACATCACCATTAACTTCATAGGCTGCTTCCTTGCTGATTAAAATAGAAATTAATTCCACGATCCCTTGCAGGTTCTCACTGACGCGAGGATGGTGGTCAGCCTTTAGCACATTTAAGGCCCCGGCATCCCGAAAGAATTCTTGGATATACTTTTCTGCCAAAGCAAGGGGTTCAGTCTTTAATTCTTTGGCCTTATTAATTATTTTATCATCAACATCGGTAAAATTCTGAACAAAAACAACTTCATAACCTAGAAAACTAAAGTAACGACGCACCACATCAAAAAACACTAAGGGCCGGGCATTTCCCAGGTGAATATAGTTATAGGTTGTGGGCCCGCAAACATAGATCTTTACTTTACCTTCTTCCACCGGAACAAAATCCTCTTTACTTCCGGACAAGGTATTATAAATCTGCATGGGTTTTCCCCTCCAATTCTTCTACTCTTTTTTCCAGTCTCTCAATATTTTTTTGCAAAGAAAAAATCATTTCTGCCACCGGGTCAGGCACTAGGTCATGCCTTAAATCTATATCCAACATATCCGTACTAGGAATATTTTTACCGTTACGGACAACCACTTTACCGGGAACCCCCACAACCGTGCAGTTATCCGGCACATCCTTTAAAACCACCGAGCCAGCCCCCACTTTAACATGGTTGCCGATGGTGATACTGCCCAACACCTTAGCACCTGTGCTAATGACCACATTGTTACCGATGGTGGGATGTCTTTTGCCTTTTTCCTTACCTGTACCTCCCAAGGTCACCCCTTGATAAATTGTTACATTATCTCCTATCTCTGCCGTTTCTCCAATGACCACGCCCATTCCGTGGTCAATGAACAAACCTTTCCCGATAACTGCACCGGGGTGTATCTCGATACCCGTTAAAAAACGGCTTAACTGCGAGATAAAACGGGCTAAAAAGTAAATCCTTTTCTTATAAAGCCAATGGGCTTGACGGTGAAAAAACATGGCGTGGAGACCCGGGTAGGTAAAAATAACTTCAAAGATATTCCTTGCGGCAGGATCCCTATCAAAGATCACCTGGATTCCTTCTCTAAAACGTTTAAACAAGGTCTATCCCCCCTTAAAAACTTTAACCGACAAGTTATAAAAAAAACCCAGTCCCTCAACAGAGACGGGGTTTAATCCGTGGTTCCACTCTGATTAAAACAATTTAAAATTGTTTATCTCATAAAAATAACGGTTTTTGGCCGGGATAATCTACTATGGATTCAACTACCCGCTCTAGGGTGCACTTCGGCAAAAATCCTTACCTAAATCGCTCTCAACCGGTGACGATTTTTCTCTGCCGGCGGTTTTTGCTTACTTTCCCTGTCATCACTTTAATTTTATTGCTTTTGAATTATTATACTCAGGGTTTAAATAGCTGTCAATCAAAAAAGCGAAAAGCTTTTGGGTATTTCTTTGGGGTCTGTAGAAGGGTTAAAGATTTTGTCAAGCGGTGGACAAGCAATTGCTTAAATCTTTTTGGGTATTCCTTTGGGGTCTTTTTGCATGCGATTCTGCATGAGATCCTTCATTCCGCTTCGCTACATTCAGGATGACGTTTGAGTAGGGCCTCGCTACATTCAGGATGACGTTTGAGTAGGGCTTCGTCCCAACGTCACCCTGAACGAAGTGAAGGGTCTCATACAGAATCACATGCAAGCAATGTTAGGCTATATTTAGCCATAAAGTAGGGGCCTCGCCCCAACGTCACCCTGAACGAAGTGAAGGGTCTCATGCAGAATCACATGCAAAACAACTGCTTGACCACTACTTGACCACTGCTTGACAAGTCTTTTCCACTTTCCACCATAACCTAGAGGACGTGACTACTCTTTTGTAAAATCCAAACCGGTGGTTTGTCTAAAGCGTTTTTGGATTTCTGCTTTACCTAAAATGGGGATAATATCGTGAAGCTCCGGGCCGTGCATTTGTCCTGTTAAGGCCACTCTAATGGGCATAAATACCTTTCTGCCCCCTAGACCCAATTCTTTTGAAGTTTCTTTTAAAATCTTTTTCACCCTACTGCTTTCCAACTCCCCCTCCTGGTTGATCTTATCCAAAAAAAGTTGCAAAACAGCAGGTACCTGTTCCTCAGCCAAAACTTCTTTTGCCGCTTCATTCTCAAGCTTTATTTCCTCGGCAAAGAACATACCCACATGTTCCGTTACATCGCTGATAAAAGGTAAGTAATCCTGGACGGCGGCAATTATTTTTGTTACTTTTTCTTGTTCTTGATTGTCCTGCTCTCTGGGCAAATAACCCTTTTGTCGTAAATAGGGTATAGCCAAAGATGTCAATTTTTCTACAGGCGTTTGACGAATATAGACTCCGCTGATCCAGTTTAATTTTTCCACATCAAAAACAGCGGGATTTTTGGCAACCCGGTCCAAGGAAAATTGCTGACATAATTCCTCCATGCTGAAAATTTCCTCCTCACCTTCCGGGGACCAACCTAAGAGGGCCAGAAAATTCACTAAGGCCTCCGGCAGATAACCGGCCTCTTTATATTGCATGACAGAGGTGGAACCGTGCCTTTTACTCATCTTGGTACGATCCTTCCCCAGAATCAAGGAAATATGGGCAAAAGCAGGTTCAGGAAAGCCCAGGGCTTTATAGACTAAAATTTGCCTTGGAGTGTTGGATAAATGCTCCTCTGCCCTGATAACATGGCTTATTTTCATCAGGGCATCATCCACCACTACCGCAAAATTATAGGTGGGTATGCCGTCGGATTTAATAATTACGAAATCCCCTATGCCGTCACTTTCAAAGGAAACATTGCCCCGGACTAGGTCCTTAATCACAATTGTTTCCTCCCCGGGCACCCGAAAGCGAATCACAGGCTTTCTTCCCTGTTTAGTATATTCTGCTTCTTGTTCCGGGGTTAGATGACGACAATTGCCTAAGTATCTGGGCATTTCCCCTTTAGCTAGCAGCTCCTGTCTTTGATTCTCCAATTCTTCCTCAGTACAATAGCAGCGATAAGCCTGTCCTTTTGTCAACAGGCTTTCTACATAGGGCCGGTAATTAGCTAACCTTGCTGTTTGTCGGTAAGGGCCAAAGGAACCCCCCTTGTCCGGGCCCTCGTCCCAATCTATGCCCAGCCATTTTAAAGAATCCAGAATATTGGCTTCGGACTCCGGACTGGATCTTTCCAAATCCGTATCTTCGATTCTTAAAATAAATTCCCCACCCATTTTTTTAGCATAAAGATAATTAAATAGGGCGGATCTGGCCCCACCAATATGTAAAGGCCCTGTGGGGCTGGGTGCAAAGCGAACTCTGATTTTATCCACAACTTTTTCCTCCTTTTTCTACCTTCTACTATCACCTGCAGAATCACGTGCAAAACAACTGCTTGACCATTGCTTGACAAATGTTTTTTCTGCCTCTTACCACCTCATACAGAATCACATGCAAGCAATGTTAGGCCATATTTAGCCATAAGGTAGGGACCTCGCCCCAACGTCACCCTGAACAAAGTGAAGGGTCTCATGCAGAATCACATGCAAAACAACTGCTTAGCCACTGCTTGACCACCGCTTGACCATTGCTTGAC
>Ga0265293_10010828_pt1 | contig 12623 bp, 9 predicted proteins | sample Munlanlewell138R_FD_192505 | JGI IMG/M metagenome (GOLD analysis project Ga0265293, IMG submission 192505) | Leachate microbial communities from a municipal landfill in Southern Ontario, Canada - Leachate well 138R | ecosystem: Engineered > Solid waste > Landfill > Unclassified | place: Canada... | reverse complement strand
ATACTCTTTTCCATCACTTTACGCAAATTATTCCATCCCTACGAAAAAATTTTTTATTTTTTGTTTTATAATTGTTTAAAAATGGTATAATAATTAGAGGTGACTAACTATGACAAAAATTATTAAACAATATGAAAACATTAGAAATAAAATCAATGCTTACCGCTTTGCTTTGTTCCTAGTCAACTGGGATTCAGAAACCGAAGCTCCAAGTGGCTGCTTTATAAACCGCTCTAAACAAGTAGGGACTTTAAATGAAGAAATCTATAAACTCCAAACCGCCAAAGAAACTTCTATAATAATAAATCAATTATATAAAAACCGTAAACAACTAGATCCTATTTTAAGCCATGAAATAGTTGAATTTAAAAGAAGTCTGAACAGAATGAAAAAAGTACCAATAAAAGAATTTGTCGAATATAGAAAATTACTGGCGGTTAGTCCCAAAACCTGGCAACAAGCCAAAAAAACCGCAGATTTTTCATTATTCCAACCAACTTTAGAAAAAATTGTCGATTACACCAAAAGATATATTAAATATGTAGAAACCAAAAAAAATCAAGGTTATGACATTCTTCTTGATGAATATGAAAGAGGATATAAAACCAAGGATTATGACCTCTTCTTTTCTGAATTGAAAGATGAACTTGTCCCCTTTATCCAGAAAGTCACAGCCAAAAGTCTCGAATACAATGATGCCTTTGTAAATCAAACTTATCCCATAGAAAAGCAGAAAGAATTTGTAAAATATCTTGAAACGGTTATGCAATACGATACAACCCGCGGTTTAATGAAGGAGAGCGAACACCCTTTTACTTCAGGATTCGGCCCTGCCGATGTTCGTTACACCAATCATTTCCATGAAGACAATCTAATCTCAGCACTGTTTTCTGCTATCCATGAATTAGGTCATGCCATCTACGAGCAACAAGTTAATCCGGAGCTAGAAAACACTTTATTATGGGGAGGAGGATCAATGGCTCTCCACGAATCCCAATCCCGTTTTTTTGAAAATATAATCGGCCGTAGCCGCGGGTTTTGGAAACATCATTTTCCGCGATTAAAAAACACTTTTAAAAAGCAATTTAAAGGAATTAAAGCAAAAGATTTTTATCAATATATTAATTTAGTAAAACCTTCTTTAATAAGAACCGAAGCGGACGAACTTACCTATCCAATCCATATTATGATTAGATACGATATAGAAAAAGATTTGTTCACCAATCAAATTCAAGTAAAAGACATACCGGCAATATGGAATGTGAAAGTGAAGGAATATCTCGGCATCGAAGTTCCAAATGACCGCGAAGGAGTATTACAAGATATTCACTGGGCTTGCGGTATGTTCGGTTATTTTCCGACATATGCTTTAGGTTCCGCTTATGCTGCACAAATCTTTAGAACTATGAATAAAGACTTTAAAGTCTTAAAATCCCTTAAAAATAAAAATACTGAGGAGGTAAACTATTGGTTAAAAATTAACCTCCATCAGTATGGCGCAACCATGAAACCGAAAGTTCTCTTTAAAACCGTTGCACGCGGTAATTTCAATCCAAAATACTATATTCGTTATCTCATCAGAAAATATTCTAAATTATATCAACTTGACCAATAAATCGAGGGGAAGCGAATAAATACAATTATTTATTCTCGACCGCTCACACCACCGTATTTTCGGCGGTTCCATATATTCTATATAAATATTACCCTAAACCCTCAACTGACGTAGCGCTGTTTTAAAGTCGTATCCCGTTGGGGGTTTTATTATTTTACTTTTTATTGAATTCCTATGAATATACAGTTTCAGCTTTTCAGTGTTAGTCAACACCTGCTATGGCCTCTGCTGAATTCTTACACCTCGGACTTATGTCACTATAAGCATTCTAATAAGTTGGTGGGCTCCCAAGGTAAGATTAGTAACCTTCATCTTTATACTCACCACAACTATTGCTTGATGCTGGCGGGCTTTAACTTATTAAATGCAGCCTATCCCGATCCTCCCTTACGACCGACTCCCTGGCCTTCAGTTGACACTTCGTTTGACACCTTCCCGTGTAAGAGACTCTCACTCTCAAATTACTAAACATACATGGCACATAAAAACAAGTCTGCTGATGTCGGCAGACTTGTTTTTATATGTAGAAAAGACTAGGCAATAAGTCCTTTTTTGTATTTAAAAGGACTGTTGCTTGAAATAATAACTTTTAAATTATCATGATTTTATAAGAATCTTTTATGAATATGATGAGAAATTCGGATCAAACTGGTAATATGAATATGCGCAAAAGTCCCTTAAATCAGTTTTTTTGCTTCCGTATTGAACTATTTCAACTTGATAATAACCGGAATATGGAACGATACAATTAATTAATTCTGAATTATTATAAGACGAACAAGATAACTGTAGAATCTGACCATTATCGTGTTTTAAATATAAATCGTAATCGGTGGTTTTGATTGTTTTTGATTTGTCAGAATTAACTAATGCATAAAAAACAACTTTTACTCTTTTTCCGCCGGTAAGATATATTCGATGATTAAACACAACTTCCCCTTGTTTGTTGGTATTATTATAAAAACAAAATGTATTTGTTTTATTTGTGATGGCAAATTCACAATTTATTATACCGGCACCTATTTTTTTCTCATATCCAGAAGAATCAAAATCAGTTTCAAAGTAACTGGGTGTGGCAGTCGCCGCCAATAAAGCACCCAAAATGTGCGGACGGATAATATATCTTGAGTCAGACTGCATTACCAAAGCACTAACACCGGAAACCATTGCCGCAGCATAACTGGTTCCGCCAAATCTTACCCCAGGGAATCCGGGAAGATACAAAAGTTCAGCCGGAGCAGAAATATTAGGTTTACTAATTGAAAAATTTGTAATATACGAGGTTGTTAAAGTCGGATCGCCAAATGCCCCGGTATTCCCAACTGTAATTACATTAAAACCGGTTTTAGGAGAGGTAACTTTATAATCACCGCCTTCGCGCGAATCTCCTCTGTTTCCGGCACTGCCGACAATTAAAACACTGTTATTGCGGATTATATAATCCAAATATGCCGCATCAGAAGTATATACGCCATGAGTCGAGCCGTTACACATGCTAATATTAATAATATTAGCGCCCTGATCTAATAACCATTCAATCGGACCGGAATATGACATAAAAAACTCGACACTAAGTAAACGCGCAGCCGGAGCAATACCGGTATTTCCGGCTATGGTTAAACCCACTGTTGTTGAATGTTCATCAACGGTTTCCCAATACCACCATTCATCTCGAATTAAATAATCGGTACCAACAAAATTAGGATGGTTTTTATCGATAATGCCGACATCTAGTACCCCCACACTAATGCCGGAACCATTAAATTCAGGATGATCAATAACATAAGGCTCAACAAATATTTTGCTTTTTAAAGCATACAGTTCCCGCCTTGCATTTTTAGTGTTATTGCAACGAACATAAACCTTACTAACTTGATTATTATTAGATATCGTTTTGATTTGATCAACATGATAATCGCTTAAAGAATTATTTCGATAATTTAAAAACACAAAATTAGAATATTTACTTATCTCTACATCTGCTTCCATAAAGCCAAGTCCTAATTCTTTTGTTAATCGCCCATTTTCTTTTGTATAATGAGCCTTAACCATTTCCCTTTGTCTTTTTACTATTTCTTGTGCTTCTTCAATCGAAACCGGATAATCAGGTTCTTCAATCATTCCATCGAAACTGTCTTCTAGTTCAATAGCAACACTAACATAATCACCGAATTTTGTTAACGAATTGGCAATTTTCTTTGATGAACTTTCTGCAGTTATGCTGCTATCAGATATTTCAAAAACAAGTTTTTCATTCTCTGAGACAATTCCTTTTTCAAAATTATGATTCCTTAAATCGGAAATAAATAATAGAGAAATAACTATTGAAACATAACCAAATATTTTTTTCATTAATTTCTCCTATGACTAGTTTTCAATAGACAGTATAGCCTATCACTATACTAGACAATAAAAATCGGAATTTCGTTCCGATTTTTTTATTTTTTTTATTTTTCGACTAATTGTAAATAAATATCATGATAAGCAATTAAATATTGATGGATTGTTTTTTCTTCGTCTTTAATTGTGCACATTATTTTATCTCCATTATTGATAGTTATTAAAACTGAAAGATCTCCGTATCTGAAACTGTTAACTATAAAAACTTCTTTATTATTGTTTAAGTTTTTAAAACTAACTGTTGGATTATTATTAATAAATATTAATTGATAAAAATAATGGATTACTAATTCATCATCGTCTTTAACCAAGCCGACATAAATATTAATCATATCATGTTCCGAATAATATATAGTCATTATCGGTTGATCATAATAAATTTCGGTATGAGTTTCCAGATATTGTTTTGTGCCGGGGTTTAATAATTCAGCTCTTTTGCTATTTCCGCCAATACTAAAACCTATCAATCCGGTCAACACACACAAAAATATAGTTAATATGGTATATATATAAGCAAATGTATTTAATCTTTTTGCTTCAGGTCTTACCAATGTAATACCATTATCCTCAAGTTTCTGAACAATAACGGAATAATTATCCCTAATCTCATAATTTTCTAAACACTTATTGAAATTATCAAAGAATTTCCTTTTTATTTTTTTATCACTCATTTTTTTCCCTACTATAATATTCCTTCAATTTTTTTATTGCAGCATAATAACTTTTTTTAACCACACTCTCAGAAGCATTTAATTCTGAAGCCGTTTTATTAAATGTAAAACCGTAAATCACGTGCGATATCACAATCTTCGTTTCAAAATCATTTAAACACTTCCTAATTTCCAATAATAAACCCCTAAGATCATCAGTATTATCCTGAAAATTATCAATTATCTCATCATTGTAACTGTAACGTTGAATGAATTTATTTCGCTTTATAAGTTCATTTCGGGCTAAATTACGGGTAATGCTTACAAGCCATGATTTAAATTCCCCCTTCCCTTTGTATTGATGGATATTTTCAATCATTTTTATAAACGTGTCTTGAACTATTTCTTCAGCAAGACCCGTCTCTTGAACCATGGAAAAAGCAACATAATATATTAATTTATAATATTGATAATATACTGTTTCAAAAGCATATTCTTTATGGGCTTTTAAATCTTTAATTATCTTCTTCATCTCACATATACCTCTAAAAACCAAAAAGATACATGTGCCTTCTTCCTCATTATACAAGACAATAAAAATATCTTTTTTGGTCCAAATATTTTTAACTTTTTTAAAATTATAACATAATTAATAATAATATGCTATAAAATGTAATGTTTACTGTTTTTTACTATAAATATGTTACCTGCTTTTTATTCAATTTTGGTATTTTTATAAAGAAAAACGAAGTAATCAATTCGATTTCTTCGTTTTATCGGTGCGGCCCAATACCCGTAAGGCCACATCCGGATAATTGGTTACAATTGAATCTATTTTCTTTTTCTTCAATAATTTCACCATCAGCAATTCATCATCTACAGTCCATACCGATACCGGCTTACCAATCAATTTCATTCTCGTCACAAAACCAAGTCTTAACAGTTTATAATATGGTGATACAAAATTGCATTTTGTTTTTAAAATTCGAAAAAAAGGAAACAATTCCGATAAACGAGTTAAAAAGACGTTTTTAGGTTTATCTAAACCTAATAATAATGCAGTGATAATTGTTTTATCGATTTTTTTTACCTTTTTTAATGTTTCATCAAGAAAGGAACGAATATAAAACTCATCATTAGTCAGATGTTTTTGAATTAGAAAAATTGCTTCTTCTTCGTAACCGCCTTCTTTAAGTTCAATATCAATTAATATTTTCCCCTTAACAAATTTTAAAGTCTCTTCTAAAGTGGGTACATGAAATCCGTTAATATCTAAAATTTCCTGATATTTTAAAGAGTTAACCACTACGCCATTAATTAATTCATCATGATATATTATTATTACGCCGTCAGCGGTTTTGCGAACATCACACTCGATGCAGTCAGCGCCAATTTCAATCGCTTTTTGAAATGCTTCAATAGTATTTTCATGTTTAACTAAGCCAGAAGCGCCGCGATGAGCGACAACCATTTGTCTAGAAAATTTCATACGCAAATATCTTGTTGTTCTCCTTTCTAATTACGTTATATTATATTTAATTTTTTACCGACTTTTTCAAATGCTTTTAAGGCAAAATCAAGATCATCGATGGTATGACTGGCGCTTAACATTACCCGACAACGCCCTTTTCCCAATGGTACGGTAGGAAATACTATTCCGGAAACAAAAACTCCTTGTTCCAACAATTGTTGTGAGAACTTCATAGTTAACGCTTCATTACCAATAATAACCGGGGTTATCGGTGTTTTACTGTTGCCAATATCAAAACCTAATTGCTTTAAACCTTTTTTAAAATAAATAGCATTGTACCAAAGTTTTTTTGTTAGTTCTTCACTTTCAGAAAGAATTTTAACAGCTTCGATTGTCGCCGCAATTGCTGATGGCGGCAGGGCTGTCGAAAACAGTAAGGGCCGGGCACGATGCAATAACCATTCCTTTACCTTTGTTTTAGTCGCCATATAGCCGCCAATAACGCCGATTGCTTTGCTTAAGGTACCTACGATAAAATCAATTCGACCATTTAAATGAAAGTGATCGATTGTTCCGCGGCCGCCGGCCCCCAAGACACCACTACCGTGGGCATCATCAACATATACAAAGGCATTATTTTTTTCTGCCAAATCAACAATTTCCGGCAAAGGGGCAATGTCTCCATCCATAGAAAAAACACCGTCAGTAATAATAAAAATACGATTATATAAACCGGCTTTTTCATTTAAGATTTCTGCAAGATGTGCTACATCGGCATGGCGATAAATCGCTTTATCGGCTCTTGATAGCCTTACTCCGTCAATAATTGAGGCGTGATTTAGTTCATCGCTAACGATTAAATCCCCTTTTTCGGTAATTGCCGGAATAACACCCAAATTGCAGTTTAATCCTGATTGAAAACAAACAACCGCCTCTTCCTTTTTAAATTCAGCAAGCGCCCTTTCTAATTCTTCAAGAATATCTTGATTTCCCACAATGGTTCGGACACTGCCGGCACCGACTCCGTATTTATCAATTGCCTGCTTGGCTGCTTCTTTTAAACGCCGATGATTGGCTAGACCAAGATAATTATTACTAGAAAGATTAATCACTCTTTTATGATTTAATTCAATTACATTTGTACAGGGACCGTAATTTACCGGTAATGTGCGATAAACTCCGGAGTCCTTTAGCTCTTCAACCTTTTCATGAAAATAAGTAAATTTATTCATTTTACCTCCTCAGGCAATAATATTATTTTACCGCAGTTTCCGCTTCCCATAACTTCTGCCGCTTGATTAATTTCCGACAAAGGGAAATAATGCGTAATAATTTTATTTAAATGTAAAAGATTATTATCGATTAATGCTTTTACCTGATGCCATGTATAATATATTCGCCGGCCAACAACACCATATAAACTAATACCTTTAAAAACGACATCGGAAGCTATATCGATTTCAATATTTTCGTTCGGAATACCAAGCATACTAATCGCACCGCCGGCTTTAAGATACTTGAAGGCACTCTCAATTGCGGTTTTATTCCCACTAAACTCACCCACGACATCTACTCCGGAACCGTTTGTTTCCGCCATAACCCGAGCTACAACATTTTCCGTTAAAGGATTAATAATAATATCGGCTCCAATTTTTCGGGCAAGATTACGACGATAGTCTTTTGTTTCAATGGCAATCACTTTTGAAGCACGGAGAGCTTTCGCGACATCAACTGCCATTAAGCCGATCGGACCACAGCCGACAATGGCCACTGTTTTTCCTTCAATCGGAAAATGAGCGATTGTATGAACCGCATTACCTAAAGGTTCTTGAACCGATAATAATACAGGATCAATATTTTTGCTGTTAACAAAGCAATTGGCGGCCGGTATTTTAATGTAGTTAGCAAAACAACCATCAATATCAACACCAATTATTTTCGTTTTCTCGCAAATGTGCTTTTTATCTTGTTTGCAAAATTCACATTCCCCGCATACAATATGCGTTTCTGCACTAACCCAATCACCAACATTAAGATTATGTGCATTCATACCGACTTTGATTATTTCACCGCTTAGTTCATGACCAACAATAAGTGGCAGATGAAGCCGCTTTTTGGCCCAATCATCATATTGATAAATATGATAATCAGTTCCACAAAACGAAGCCGAACGCACTTTAACCAATACTTCGTCCGGTTGTAAATCGGTAGTAATGTTTTTTTTAATATAACTAAAACCCTTTTGTGGTTTGTCCTTTACTACCGCCATCATCGTTAACGTTTCCATCATTTTTTATCACATCTCCCGATAATTATTATAACACCAATTATCAATGATTAAAAGCGTTTTCTCAGGTTTTTTATAAGAAAAAAAGCCTGTGTAAGGCTTCTTAAAAATTTGCTCCAAATGGGATAAGGGATAATTTCGCCAGTTTAAAGCATTGTTTGCCAAACGGAATGCCGATAATTGTAATGTAAAATATGATACCAGCAATTAAGTTAGATAATGCCATTTCCCAACCCAATACTATTACCCAAATAATATTGGCAATTGGATGCTTTTCGAAATTAGTTTTAACGTTTTTTCCGAAGGGAAAAACCATTAACTTCCCTAATTTGAAACATTGTAAACCAAATGGAATACCGATAATTATAATGCACAATAATATTTCGGCTACAAAATAATAAATTGCGCCCCATAATCCAACTAATAAAAACCATAAAATGTTACCGATTAATTTCATGATTCCTCCTCAAATTGTTTTTTTATTTTATCACATAATACTATTAATGTAATATTTTTATTATTACCTTTTTAATAGTATTATATCTTCTGACATTTTCATTGGGAATTCTGATAATCTTAATCTTGCGGCGCCGGCAAATTTCTTCCTTTTTCGCATCATTTATTCTTGTTCGATAATTGTTAATGTGTTCCGAACCGTCTACCTCAATTACCAACAGAGGATAACCCGTATTTTTATCGTATATAACAAAATCAAATTCAGCTTTTGTAAAATAATCAAAATCATCAAAATTATCTGCATGAAAAACGGATGAAACTTTCACTTTTGATTCTACGGTATACGCTGGTAGGGTTGTCATCATATGCGATATTGTTTGCAAAAACTCTTTTTCTTTTTGTGTATTATATTGCTTAAAGAAAAGTCGATCGGCACTATATTTAGGGGGAACATAACAATTCCCATTATTATAAACGTATGTCATCAGAGAATAAAGATCATTATCCTCACTGTTTGCATCATTTTTTACTCTTTCCTGAATTAAATCATAATCACCTACGATAATAAGCTTGTCTTTTGGCCTTGTAACCGCAACATTGATCATCTCACTGTTATCCTTAACCCAATTATATGTTTTCTCGCCGGTAACCGGGGTTAGGGCCAATGACATTATTACGACTTCTCTTTCATCACCTTGAAAGGTGTGAATTGTGCCCACATCAACTCCCCGAATTTGATTATGTTCCAATAAAGCATTAATTTGTGCTACCTGATTCCTAAAGGGTGTAATAATACCGACATTTTGATAATTATTTTTCTTAATTATATCTACAATGGTTGCCGCTTCCTGATATGAAGTATTTCTTATTGCCGGCTTATCATCAGTTTTCACATTACAAAATTCCAGTTGGTTGGGATGAGATTTGGTTTCAATCTTTAATTGATTACCATAATAACGCCGATTACTAAAATTGATAATATTTCGGCCGCAACGGTAATGATATCGCAATAAGATAAACGGTGATACCCGGTCTTTCTTTTGCATTAATTCAATAATTGAATTATCGCAATAATTATAAACATCTTTGATTTGATACTTATCCATAAGCTTTTTATTAAAATCATCACCAAGAACAATAACCGGTTTTAATTGATTTTGGTCACCCAATAAAGCCAAAGAATTACCTCTTATAATCGGTATAAGCGAAGTGGCAATATTACATTGACCGGCTTCGTCAATAACGGTGAGGTCAAAAAAAGGCTTTGCCGGACCTAGTTTATTTGCCGATAAATTGGTGGTAAGAATAAAGGGGAATGTACGAATAAAATTAGTAAAATTAGTGGAATCGCTTAAATATTTTAAAAATTCTCTGTTTTTCAATTCTTTCGATTGAGAATCACCATCATTCATATGAACGATATCAATTAATTGTTTATATTGAGATTCATATAGTTTTTTAATATACGAAAATGACTTATAGTATAAGTATCTGGTGAAGCGTAAGTCTCTTTTACCGATATAAGCTAATTTTTTAATATTGTTAATCAAACTGATATTTCGTATTCTTTCATCAACACTATTAATTTTCATCGATATCATCATCTTTATATTTTCATCATCGGCATTGTCCCAGATTGAAAGAAGTGTATTTTTTTCTTCCTGTAAACAAACCGATTCTTCATATTTTTTAATTTCATTATTTAAATTATTATATTTTGCTTGAGAATAATGATGAATTTCCTTTAATTGAGACTCTTTAATTGTAATAAAATTCGCTTTATTATATAAATCTTTGATTTTGTTTAATGTTTTTAAGTTTTCTTTCTGGATGCCGATTCTTAATATCGGAAAAGGGACATCTTGATCCTGATGTTTAAACCTGATTTTGTTATAAATATCATTAATCGGTTTATTGTTATTTGAAGAAATCAAAATTGATTTTTCATTCATAAAAGCCGATAAGATAATATTGGATATTGTTGAAGTTTTGCCGGTTCCGGGAGGGCCTTGCACATATGTAACCGGATTATTAATTGCATTATAGACAACCCGAAGTTGATCGATATTAAATTTATCATCGATAAAATAAATATGGCTTTCCGGATGACCGAGATTCCTGATTGTTATATTACCAAAATAAGCTTTTAATGGTACCGTCAATTTTTGTTCAGTATGCATATCGTTGATGGCAGCAAAAATATCATCAATATTAATCGGAATATTTCTCTCCAAAATCATTAAATAAGGGTTTTCATCTAAAACTTCTCCATATATTAAGTTTTTAGCAATAAGTTCAGTATAATATTTAATATTTGATGGAAATTTATCAATAAATTCCTTTGGATCGGTATCTAAATACTGACTTAAAGTATACTTCTTCCCCTCTACCAAAAAACTTTTATTAATTTTTAAATCACAACCAAGTACTAAAGCCATTTTTTCAACATCAAGCAATACATCATAATAAGCAATTACATATAATTTTTCTTTTATGGCAATTGAAAGATAGTTGATTATTAGAAAGGTGTATTTGTTTCTGCTGACTGAGTCAATATCGGTTTTATATATGAAATCAATAATCTGGCCAAATTGAGTAGCGGTAAGATTATAACTTTTTTCTTTTTTAAGTGTTGAAAAATCAACTCCATCAATAAAATGGAAATCTTTTTGATAGGGATCATTGTCATAACGATAACATTCCTGTAAATACATTAAAATATTATTATTAAAAGTATCAAAGTTAAGCCACTCTAGTTTATCAAGATTATTTTCTATCTTTTCAATTAGATAAGCCGGGACCTCATAAGATGTGCCCTCAATAAGTTTTGCCGATAAAATACTATCAAAATAAAGTTTAGTGTCAATTATTTCATAAGACAAACGGGGATTAAATATCTTAACACTCAATCGTTGATCTTCTAAATGAACATCGATAACTGAACACCAATAGTTGGTGACTTGATTATCAAGGTTTCTATATTCAATATATAACCATTTCCCTGTTTTAACCGCTTCGGATATTACAATTCCAATATGGCTCATATTTATTCACCCAAATTAATTTTATCACAAATATGAATAATTTACCAGTAAAGTCTAATTTATTAATACTTTTTAAAAAATTAATATATAAAAAAACCATGCTAAGAAGCATAGTAATTTTTCACTGAGACCTCCCTGAGTAAGCCTAATAACATCCCTCTTTATACTAGCGTCAACTTCGTTGACATTTTACATATTAATAACTAATCTTACCCATAATAGTGGCCTGATGTCATTTGTGTTCCTCAAATCGAGATTTTATCTAGGACTTCCTTCAACTGTCGGGTACTAAGCAGAAATCATCATCTATTGAACTCAATAAATTACGATTAACAATGCATTATGCTGGTTCTGCTTTTTCCTACAAATGAAATAGTAATGCTCTGCAAACTTACACACTGGTTCAATATATTGCTGCCTAGACTTGTTACACTGTTTGGTATGGTAAAGCTTGTAAATCTTACACAACCATTAAATGCATTTGTACCTATAATTGTTACGGTATTTGGTATTGTAATGTTTGTTAAATCTGTACAATTATAAAATGCATCTTGTGGTATATTAGTTCCACAAGTAATTATGACAGTTTCTAAATATGTAGGTATATAATATGTTATACCATTTTGATTAGTAGCTACTCCTCCATTGTATGATGATGTACCGAATATATAACCGAATTTCGCATCATTCCCTGTCGCCG
>Ga0265293_10010826_pt1 | contig 12624 bp, 13 predicted proteins | sample Munlanlewell138R_FD_192505 | JGI IMG/M metagenome (GOLD analysis project Ga0265293, IMG submission 192505) | Leachate microbial communities from a municipal landfill in Southern Ontario, Canada - Leachate well 138R | ecosystem: Engineered > Solid waste > Landfill > Unclassified | place: Canada... | reverse complement strand
AGCTTGGCTGGCAGCTGTGCGCTGTTCGGTCATTGGCGGAACCGCACCAGTTGGAGGCTGCTTCTGCCTGATCGGTGCTGCATCGACCCCGCCAGCCAGCGCTAGTGTTCAACGCTCTCCGATAGAGAAGGAAAAGCGAGCTGGCTCCCCAGCGCCGGCAGTAAGGCCGACGCGTGCAGGTTCATCCGCGACGCCGCGTAATCGACGTCGGCGTTCCTCGGGGTCATCGCACCAGCCCCATATCACCTTGCGCCGACCGGACCGGCCGGAGCGCGGGTCCGTGCCACTACGCGATTGTCCGATCCGAGCCCAGCCGTCAAAACGATAAAGATCGCCCTTATGCAGTGCGGCGTCCTGATAGCTGACGGCCCAGCGGCATCCACGTTCGGCGCAAAGATCGCGAAAGACAAACAGGCGCCAAAGGCGCAGGGCAACCCGGCAAAGCCCAGGCTCAACGGCGCAAATCCGCGACAGCTCGATCGCATCGTGCCGGGACAGTCCAGCCACACGTTCGCGGATCAGCGTGTCAGTGGCGACGACGGCAAGGAGTTCGCCCCCACGCGAGAGACCGTGCGACCATCCTCGCGTCGGCCGGCGAACCTCGCCTATCCTGTGCCCCCAGCTCACGAGATGGGCATTGAGATCCTCGCGGGAAATCGCCCAGAACTTGATGGGCGTGGAGAGGACATCAGACACCGCACATGCCCTCGCACTCGTTCATCCAGAGATCGAGCTGGCCGTGATCAGCCAGGGTCGAAAGGTCTGCCTGATCGAGCGGAACCGCGGATCGATGCAGAAACACTTCCCCGCGGATACCACGCAGTCCGGTACGGATCGCTTGGTCAACCTCGACCGCATCGGCCCAAGCTTCCGGATCGTGATCGCGAATGTGTCGCCATCGGGCATCGTCGTGAAACGGGCAACCGATGCAGGCCGATCTCGGCGGCAGCGGATAGTCATGGCGGCGCAGCCAGGCAAGACAATCCTGCCGGCTCATTCGCTGTTCGATGAGCGGGAAGCGCTTGACCTGCCAGGCCTCGAAACTCGGCTTGGCGCGGATGATCTCGTCGCTTGAAATACCAATCCAGGCCTCCACGACCGGAAAGGAGGGAGAGCGCTTGCGGGTCAGGCCGGAGAGCTCGCGCACCTTGCGGCGGATCGGAACGATCTTGTACTCGGTCGTGCATTGCCGCCGGATCATGCCGATCGATACCGTCTCTTTCGTGGTACGGCGCGTGCCGATGGCGATGACCTCGCCGTCGGCGTCCTTATCGAGGACCGGCACCTCGGCGCCCGCCGGCGTCACCGTTCTGGTGAATGCTGGCACCGAGGCCCAACGGTTTCCGTTACCGGCCGCCAGCAGCTGGTTCCGAATACTGCCTGCCGAGACGATATGAACGGGAAACGGCAGGACATTGGGCGACATCAGCCAGGCCAGATGATCATAGACGGCCTTTGGCTCCCAGCCGGTGTCGGCGAAGATCGCGCAATCGGGCATGGGCCCGATTTCTCCGTGTGCGGCCATCAATGCCATGGTGGTGGATTGCACGCCCGCGCCAAGCGAAAGCGCACGCAACCGGATAGGGGAAGGGCCGATGCCCTCCCCCGCGAGATGTGGTGCGCTGAACATCAGGCCGCCTCACGCTCGTCAGACGCGGCCGGCTGCAACGCATGGAGGAAATTGACGGCCCGCTGGGCATGGGCGGCAGCCTGGAAGATGGCGCGCTTGTCATCGCCCAGCACGGTGAGCCAACTGCCGACATAGGCCGCGTGGTCGGGCCGCGGTTCGAGTTCTGGCACGATGCCGAGATCCGCACACAGCAGCGCCGAGCCGATTTCGGCGACGAGTTCCTCGCGCGCCCGCTCCGTCCTGTCTTTGGCATAGCGGGTGAGATCGCGGCCGACACGATCGGCCTTGGCCGTCCAATGGACATGCTCGTGGCTGAGAACAGCAACATATGAAGCCGCATCTCGAAACGTCTCGAAAGGAGGCATCTGGATATGGTCGCTGGACGGGGCGTAGAACGCCCGCGAGCCACCATGCCTGATCGTCGCCCCGGTATTGGCGAAGAATCGGTCGGCATTCTCGATCCGTTCGACTGGGTCGATAACCGGGGCAGGCTTATGGTAGTAGTGCTCGGGCAGGCCTTCGATCTGTTCGACATTGAAGACGCCATATGCCCGCAGGAACGGAATATCGCGCTCGACTTCATCGCCGCGGGCATCGGTTTCGGTCTTGGTGAACCGGCTGGCATAGATGACGGTGCTGCTCGTTTCGCCTTTGCGGACATGCGCGCCCAGCTCGCTTGCCTGCTTGAACGTCATCCAGATCGGCGCGGCGTAGCCGCGCGCCATGGCTTCGGACCACAGCAGCAGCACGTTCATGCCGGAATAGGGCTCGCCATTGTGGCGCAGCGGCCGCGTGATGCGCCCGGCTGCATTGCAGGCGCGCCAGGGTTGCACCCATGGGCGAACACCTTCTTCGAGCTGCGCGACGATCCGCTTCGTAATCCGCGCATAGATATCGCCCCGGGCTGCGCCCTTTTCTTTCCTGCTCATCTTCATGAACCTCCATTTTGGAGGCCGCGCCGATCGCGGCCCCGTCACGAGGACCGAAAAGGGCGGAGCAGCACGGCAGGCGGCGCACCCGAAGGGCCGGAGCGCAGCGGCGGACGGCGCAGCCGTTGCGCAGCCTGTCCGGCTCCGCCAGGACCGGGACCGGACGGGGCTGCATTCGGGCGACAGGAAGAAGAATGGCGGCGCATTGCGCCGCCCTGTTGCGATGACGGGGAAGGCTCGGTTCAATGCACCGAGCGGCTACCCGTGTGAGGATCGTACTCGTAAAGGGCCTCGACTTCGGCGTCCTCGAGCTCATCGGCGGGCAGGACGCCATTATCCTGACTCTGTGTTCTGTCTTACCGCTGTGACGTTCGCAGCACACGATCAACGTTGACGACATTCCCCTTCGCTTGAGGTGAGGCGATGCGATTTTCCCGCCGGGACGGGCTCGAGCCCGTCCCGGCGGGAAAATCGCGGCCGAGGAGAACAGGATGCCCCAGCTCTTCTTCACGGATCTTTCGACGCTGCGGCAGTCTGTTACGGTTGATGGCGTCGTCCACAGGCTGTCGGTGGATGAAGTCGCAGCCGCCGAGAAGCTGAACCTCGTGGACGGCATGCCGTTCATTCTTGGCGATGACGACAGCTACGATCACGACCTGAACCGGTTCTTTCGAGCTTGCCCCACGTTGGGGGTTCGTTCGCCCAACAGCTTGCGCGCCTATGGTTGGGATATCCTGATCTGGATGCGCTTTCTTGCCGAGCGCCGAGACAACAGAGCCCTCTGGGCGGCTGATCGGCACGATGTCGCAGCCTTCCATGCGGCGCGACGTCTGGCGCTTCCTCCGGCGCGCATCTCGGCCGCGAGCTGGAACCGGTCGGTAGCAGCGCTCGACAAGCTTTACCGATGGGCTCTTGAAGAGGGAATGATCGCCAAATCGCCTTTCACCTATCGGCAATCATGGCGACGGACGAACGGCGGCGGGGCCATAGCGGTCGCTGCCAATGTTGCCACCGAGCGCGGCGCACGGACACGCGATATCCGGTTCCTTTCCCTGGATCGGTATCTCCTGTTTCGCGAGATCGGCTTGCGTGGTCGTCTTCCAGACGGGAGCGAGGATCCCACCTGGCAGGGCCGCAACAGCGAGCGCAATGCGTTGTTCGCCGAATTGCTCGTCACGACGGGCCTGCGGCTCCAGGAAGCGGCAAGTCTGCTCTGGATCGAGTTCCCGAGGACGGAGCCGGTCGGTGCATTGAGGAGCCGATCTTTCCGACTGGCGCCGGCCATTGCCAAGGGTAGCAAGGGGCGCGAGATCCGCTTGCCCGAGCGCGTGCTGAAGCGTCTGCATGAATACGCGGCGTTGGAACGGACCAATGTCCTCATGCGCCTTTCGCAACCGCGCAATAGGTCAATCGAACATCCGATCCGTGTCGTCAGCCACGATCGGGGAAGGCTCCTTCTGGAAAAGGACACAGTTCGAGCCAGTGTCGACGTGCTGGCGCCGCGCGAACGCAGCCGCTTGGTATGGGCGGAAACATCCGAACCATTGTGTCTTTGGCTGGCGGAAGGGGCGCGGCCCATGCCCCCGGCCGCTTGGGAGGTGGTCTTCCGGAGGGCAAGCGTACGGTGCAGGCGGTTCGGGATCGACCTCGACGTCACTCCGCACATGATGCGCCACACCTTTGCGGTTCATATGCTGTCGCTGCTCGTGCGTGAACAGATCGGATGGGTACTCGACGAACGCCGATCCCATATCGGCGCGGCGTACCGCCGCTTGATTGGCGATCCTCTTCTGAAGTTGCAGCGTTTGCTGGGCCATAGCCGCATCGAAAGCACTCACATCTACCTGGATTGCATGGAAGAAAGCCAGGAAATGATCGACGCTGCGGTCGAGGCCTGGGAACTGCGCGTTAATGCTGGTGGACCCCTGTGATGAAACGCGGTCGTCGTGCCACCTTCCCAGTTGGAATCGAATTGTTCGACACTCAAGAGGAAAATCCGCAAAATCCGCTCGTCTTCGTCCTTCGGACGGAAGATGCCGGGAGGATCGACGTCAATCTGTCTTCCTGGCCGCTGACGGCGCTGACCCATGAGGTTGCGCCATTCCTGCAGGAGTATCTCCACCGGATGGGGCCGGCACCACTCTGGAAAACCGCAGGCACCTTTATCCGCCGTCTGCGGCGGTTCTGGCTGTTCCTGGAAGGGGCGTCGGTAAAACCTCGTCGTCTCGACGACTTAACTCCGGCGGTAATCAATGCCTATGAGGACTGGCTGGAGCAGAACGGCGGCGAGCGACCCAATCAGCGCAATGTGCTCGGTGCTCTGATCGGGGTGCTGCGCGTCGCCGCCGAGCTCAATCCTGAAAGGCTTCCGCCCGAAACACTGTTGCGCCTGAAATACATCGGTCACGGCGAGCACGGCGTCTCAAAGCCGCGCGATGCCTACAGTGGGAGGATTGCCTCGACGTTGCTGCAGGCAGCGATGCGCCAGATCATCGAGGCTCGCGACCGGATAGCGACGGGCGAGGCTCTGCCTCCCCCACTTCTGGATGTAGGCCGTGATCCAGAATTGCGCCGTCGCTATGACCTAGTGGTCGAACAGATTGTGACGGCGGGAGTAGTCGCCGGGGAAGGCGCGCTGTTCGACAATCTGCGCTACCACGCTCATAGATGCGGGCTCGAGCCGCCTCCGGTCGAGGAACTGCATGCCGGCTTCCATCTGACCCGGTACGATGTCGTCGGCTTCCTCGTCTGGCTGTCCTTGACGACCGGCATGGAGATCGAAGCGCTGCGTGGGCTTGAGGCTGACTGCTTGCGCAATCCCAACCGGGGTTATGTCGAGATCGAGTATCGAAAGCGGCGCGCGCATCATGCCCAGTGGAAGCGCTTGCGTGTCCGCGATGGCGGACGGGAGACGCCCGGAGCCGTCCTGCGGCTGGCGATCAAGCTGACGGAAAAGGCTCGGCAGCACACTGGATCGAGCAAGCTCTGGATCACCTGGAAGCCGGGGCGCCTGTCGTCGCCGAAAAAGCTGGGGACCTGCGTGGCCGCGTTTGTCGAGAAGTACGGAATCGTCGATGACGCCGGAAAATCGCTGGCGCTCAATCTCTCCAGGCTGCGCAAGACCCAGAAGGCTGACTGGTATAAGCGGACCGGAGGGCAGTTGGAGAACTTTGCCGTCGGCCACACGGTAGCGGTGGCGGCCAACCATTATGCCGACATCCCCGCCCTTCGGCATCTGCATGAGCAGACGATAGTCGAGGCACTGACCGACGCGATGGCGCCGGCTCTGCGACCTTGGATCGTTGTGCCCGCGGATGAAGCCCGGCTGCGAACCTCAGCCGACGCGACCGGGCTGCCGGTGCCGTCGGAAAAGATCGGCCCGCTCCTGGACGGAGAGCAGGATCTTTGGCTGGCGGCGTGCAGCAACTTCCGCGTCAGCCCTTTCGGTCGGGAAGGCGAAGCCTGTCCGACGCCGTTCTGGGGGTGCCTGGAATGCTCCAACGCGGTCATTACCGCACGGAAACTACCGGCGCTGATCGCGTTCCAGGCGTTCATGGACGAGCTGCGGGAGGCGTTGCCTTCTGGCGACTGGAACGAGAAATTCGATCGGCCATACCGCAGGATCACGGAGCAAATTCTGCCGATGTTCCCGTCCTCCGTCGTCGGAGGCGCACGGGTTGAGGCGGCAGAATCCTCGGCGCGGTTGCTCTATCTTCCGCCGGAGGCTTACGGCTCATGACCACTACCTCTCCTTTGAACGATGAGCGTGCCGTCTCACGCCTCAGGGTCGATGACGACATCGTTTTGGCTTCGATGCCTCTCAGGGATGGTACCGACCGAGCGGCGCTCTCGCGGTTCGGCGATGATGTCTGGGATATGGCGCCGGCGATGTTCAACATGGCCAGAAAGGCCTTTCGAACGGTCGACTTCGGCGTGATCCCCTGCGCGGCAGAGCGGTTGCTTGCGAAGGAATACATCTATGCCTGGATGAATGAACGGCGCGCCGACGGTGAGCCGCGGTTGCGGCCAGTCTCCGGCCATACTGCGCTTGCGACGCTGCGCCGGTTCCTGGACTTCGTGCGCTCGCGGATCGGCAAGCTCGATCTGGCAAACGTCGATCAGGATTTGATCGATGCATACGCGACCCATCACCGGGCGCGGCCGATCACGCCGGGGCGCGTGGGTGTGTGCCTCAGGCCCATCGTCCAGCTTCATCGCCTGGCGCCCTATCTGACGTGCGGTGGCATCACCTTCACCCCGTGGCGCGGCCGACCGGTCTATCGGGCAACCGGCCAGGGAACGCGCTGTTCGGAAAACCGGACCGCGCGCATCCCGGAGCCGGTCATCGGCGCAATGCTGCGATGGGCCTTGAAATATGTCGAGCACCTCTGCGACGACATCTTCACTGCCCGGGCTGAAGCCGATGCACTGAACAGCCGGTTCGCAGCACGCTCGCGCGCCCGCCACACGCGGCCCGCGGTAATGCTGGCCTCCTGGATCGACAAGCGTCGCGAGGAAGGAAGAGGCATTCCTGTCTGGGAAAGACCTCTTTCGATCGGGGGGCTGACCGGCAGATTGTCGCGGGGCGGCAGGTTTGATGGCGAGGTCATCAATCTGAAGCTCCTGACGATGCAATGCGGGCTGCATCTCACCACCGTCCACAAAGATCCGGCCCTGTTGTCGATGGTTCATGATGCTGTCGACGAGCTTGGGTTCGAGGTGGGCGGGATGGACACGCCGATCTCCCCGGATCCCGACACGGGGCGACCGTGGCGGGAGCGCTTCGATGCCATCAGCCTGGCGCGGGAAGAACGGCACCTGCAGACGGCCGCCTATATCGTGTGTTGCTATCTGACGGGCATGCGCGACGGTGAGGTGCAGTCGCTGCGATCCGGCTGCCTGAAACGGAATCTCGACCGGGACGGGCGAACAGAAAGGCTGGCGATCGAGGGCGTGACCTGGAAGGATCGCGGCGCTCGCGGCGAACAGGTCGAATGGATCACCATCGAGGCCGCCGTCCAGGCGATCCGGGTTGCCGAGCGTCTTTCGGAACGATTCCGCCGGAATGCGGGGACAGAGCGGCTATGGCTTGCCCTTGACGACCGCGAGACGAACAATGCCGAGACGCCGATACTCATCGCCAAGAAGATCAACCAATTCCGAGAACATCTCGATGAGCGATATGGCGCGGACGATAGTCCTGTGATCCCCCGAGTGGGAGAAGACGTCTGGCGCTTCAACACCCGTCAGTTCAGGCGAACGCTGGCCTGGTACATCGCGAACCGGCCCTTCGGGGTTGTCGCCGGCAAAATCCAGTACAAGCACGCCTCCGTGGCCATGTTCAACGGCTATGCCGGCTCGTCCGCATCCGGCTTCAGGCAGGAGGTCGAACAGGAACTGGCGCTCGGACAACTCGACGACATCATCGACTACTTCGAAAACCATCGACGCGGTCACGGTCCAGGCGGACCCGCCGGTAAGCGCGTCGGCGTGGAACTGGAGCGGGTCGGCCGCGAACTCGGCCCGCTTCCGGGGCAACTGGCCGATCGCAAGCGCCTGAAGGCGATGCTGGCGCATCTGGCGCGCACGCTGCATGTCGGATATCTGAACGACTGCTTCTTCGACCCATTGACGGCGCTCTGCCTGCGGGAGTCTGAGAAACCTTCAGCCTCGGTGCCGGTCCTGTCGCGATGCGCGCCCGACCGATGTCCCAACGCCTGCCTCGTCGAGCGACATCTCCCGCCATGGGAAGCCTCCATTGCACAGGCGGAGGATCTTCTCGCCGACAAGCGTCTCTCCCCGCTGCAACGCGAAGCGCTGCGCCTGGACAACGACAGAAAACGCAGGCTCATCGCGCCGTTGAAGGAACGCACATCATGAAGCCGGTCAGTGCAGCCACGGAACAGGCGCTTCGTGAGGCGATGGCGCGCCTCCTTTATGGGTGCCCCCGCGTGGCTGATGGCAGGCTGACGGTTGTGAATCTGGCCATCGAGGCAGGTGTCAGTCGCGCGACCGCGAACCGCGCTTCCGAGGTGCTGGAAGCCTTCCGCCATGCAGTTGCCGAGTCGAGAGCCCGGCGCAACGCGACGGATCGGCCGGCGGGGACGGCCCGGGCCGAACAGGAGCGGCGCGCCGTCGAAACCGTGCTCGCCCAGCATCGTCAAGTCCGCGCGCTGTGCCAGCTTATGGAACGGCGGCGCGATAACCGCACCGCCGACGTCATACCGATCATCGGCAGGAAACGCCCTTGACGCCGATTGTGCTCACCCGGCGCAGCAGGAGAGTTTGGCGATGTCCTTGCCGAACGAAAGTGCTGCGAGCTTCAGCCCCTCGACCGTGGTGAGGTAAGGAAAGATCGTGTCCGCGAGGTCATCGACGGTGAGACCCTGGCGGATCGCGAGAGCCGCGGTCTGAATGCTGTCGGCACCTTCCGGCGCGAGGATGTGGGCGCCGAGCAAACGACCGCCAGCAGCATCGGCCACGAGCTTGATAAGCCCACGAGTGTCGCGGGCGGCGAGTGCGCGCGGCACCTGATCGAGACCGATCGTCGAAACGCGGATCTCATGCCCGGCCGCACGCGCCGCCGCCTCGGTGAGACCTACGCTTGCGACCTGCGGATCGGTGAAGACGATAGCGGGCATGGCGCTGTTATCGTAGCGCAGGCTGTCGCCATTGAGGGCGTTCTTGGCGGCGAGCTTGGCGCCATAGGCGGCCATGTAGACGAACTGGTCGCGGCCGGTGACGTCGCCGGCGGCATAGACGCCAGCCTTGGTCGTGCGCATGCGGTCGTCGACCACGATGCCGCCCTTCGCCGAGACGGTGATCCCGTGCTCGGCCAGCCCAAGGCCTTCGATGTTGGGCGTGCGGCCCGTGGTGATCAGCACCTGATCGGCGTCGATCTGGACATCGTGACCGTCACGCGTGACGGTCAGTGACGCTCGGCCCTCGGTTTTGCGGATCGCGCGGTAAGCGATGCCGGAGATAACGGTGATGCCTTCATCCTCGAAATACCCCGTGAGCGCCGCGCCGATCTCGGGCTCGGCCTCGGGGAGCAGTCGGGACCGGCAGACGAGGGTCACCTTGACGCCGGCACGGGCGAACATCTGGGCGAGCTCCGCGCCGATATAACCGCCGCCGATCACCAGCAGCGATCGCGGCAGTTCCTCGAGGTCGAGCGCCGTCGTACTGGTGAGATACGGTACGGTCTCGAGGCCAGGAATAGCAGGAACTGCCGGCCGCGCGCCGGTTGCGATAATGATCTTGCCAGCGGCAATACGCGCGCCGTCAACTTCGACACCGCCGTCGAGGAGGCGAGCCGGCCCGTCGCGATAGGCGATACCATTGTACGCGGGGAGCAGGTCCGCGTATTTGGCCTGGCGCAGCCCAGACACGAGCGTGTCCTTCTGACGAACGGTTCCGCGCCAGTCTGTCAGTTCGGCTTCAGCAGTAATGCCGGCAAAACGTGCCGCCACGCGAGCGTTATGAAGCGTCTCGGCCGCGCGGATCAGGGTCTTCGACGGCACGCAGCCGACATTGACGCAGGTGCCGCCGATGGTGCCACTGCCGATGAGCGCCACCTGTGCGCCCTGATCGGCGGCCGTGATCGAGGCCGAGAAGCCGGCCGAGCCGGCGCCGATGACGACGAGATCGTAAGCGCCTCCATTGCGACCGTTTGTGCGCAAGGGTCGGTTGGCGACCACCAGGCTCTTCGACGCCACATCGAGACCAGCGAGGCTCGGCCCGAACAGAGCACGGCCGGCTTCCAGTCCTTCCTCGATCGACAGCCGGAAACCTGGCTCGTCGGTGGAACGTTCGTCGCGCCAGGCGGAAAGATGCTCGTCCGAGCAGAAAAAAGCGGTCGTCGCGCAGAGCGAGCTCGCGGCGCAGCCGCCTTCATAACGGACGCTCTGCCACATGACGGCCGACTGTGGCTCGACGTCGGCGAGTGCCCGCCCTCGGTCCTGCGTGGTGATCCGGATCAGTGCGCCGCAATGGCCGCAGGGCGAGGCGATCGCGGTGTCGCGATCGGTCATGGCACCGATGCCCAGCGCGTCGACCGCGCACATTGCATTCAGCGTGCGTCCGTCCAGAGTGACCCGATGGCCGGTGTTATGATCGCTGAACGGATAGGCGCCGACGATCAGCTCGCCATCGAGAACGACGAGGTCGCGCCGGCGGAGCTCGTCGAGCAGTGGCCGGATGACCATCTCACTGAGTTTTGTACGCTCCGCAAGCGCGCTTATGGTCGGGGCACCCCCGTGGTCGGCGTAGAGTCGGAGCAACGCAACACGCACCCTGTCGGTGGCGGGATCGTAACCGCTCCAGCGATTGAGCACGTGGTCGGACCCGACCATCGCCTGCAGAGCGTTCTTGACCACAGGCGACGTGACCGCCGACCAATCCGGAAACGTTACGCCCGGTCGAACGGCAAAGCTCGCCAGTGTCGCGGGCTGAGAAACGGCCGGGTTGTCCCGGGAGGAGGTTGCACAGCAATCGTTCATGGCTTCACGCCTTCCTTGCGAATCTTCGTCTCATAGGCCGTGGCTCTTGCCCGGCGATGATGGGGCCCCCACGCGCCGAAGCCGAAGCCCGCGACGATCAGGGGAAGCACCACTGCACCCACACCTGTCAGCCACGTGCCAAGACCCGCCAGAGACAGGCCGACGGCGAGGAGCGGCGCCGCGCAGCAGATCGCGGCGAGGACGGCGCCAACGGCACCTGCGCGGATTACGGCGCGATCAGTCATCTAGCTGCCTTGCTGCGTCGGGTGGGCCGGATAACCAGCATTCATGCTGGCGGCTGCGATGGCATCGGTGCTCGTCTTAGCGTCGTCGAAGGTCACGGTCGCGGACTTCGCCTCGAAGGAGACGGTCACCTTCGCGACACCGGGGATTGCCGCCATCGTGGTCTTCACGATGTAGGGGCACGAGGCGCAGGTCATGTTGTCGACGGCAAACGTCACAGTGCGTTCGGCGGCGAAGGCGGCAGGCGCAGTCATCACCGACGCGATCAAAGTGAAAGCGCTCAAACTCTTCCTCATGGGGTAGTCTCCTCTTGGTGTCAGGCGGAAAGCAGCAGCGGCGCGACGTAGTCGAAGGCGAAAGCAGCGGCGACGAGTACGGTCGCGAACCAGAGCGCGATCTGAACGAGGCGGCTGGGGACGGCGCGCGTGCAGGCAGCCCCATCGGCACAGGCCTGTCGCGGCTTCCAGTAGACAAGGTAGAAGCCGTAGCCGAGCATGCCCGCCGTTGCGGCGACAAACAGTGGCTTGTAGGGCGCAAGCGCCGTCAGATTGCCGATCCAGGCGCCGCCGATGCCGAGGCTGAACAGGACGAGCGGAATGATGCAACAGGACGAGGCGGCGATGGCGCCGAGTATGCCGCCGACGGCGACCAGGCGCTGTCGCCCGGCCTCGCTTCGCTCTGGCGTCGTCAGGTTTGCCGCAGTCGGTGCAACGTCTGCTGGTCCGTGTCGGGATGCATTCATGTTCGACCTCGCTCTTCTTGTCGAAAACCTATCCAGGCGCTAATGTGCGGTCTGTAGCAACTACAGGGTCAAGGGGTATTTTTGGATGCGCGATCACGCTGGCGTGAAAGGCCTCAAGCGCGCCGAACTCGCACAGCGCACAGGGTGCAATCTGGAGACGGTCCGCTATTACGAGAAGGTCGGCCTCCTGCCGGAGCCGCCGCGCACGGCGAGCGGCTATCGCAGCTACGACAGCACCCACGAGCGACGGCTTCGCTTCGTCTTGCGGGCGCGCGAGCTCGGCTTCTCCCTCGATGAAGTCCGTGAACTGCTGCGCCTCGTCGACGAGCGCGACCAGCCCTGCGCCGAGGCAAGCGCCGTTGCCGCCGCGCATCTCGACGACGTGCGTGAAAAGATCGCCGACCTGAAACGCATGGAGCGAGTGCTGAAGGACGTGGTGGCCCAATGCACAGAAGGCAATCGGCGGGAATGTCCGCTGATCGAGACGCTGTTCCGGGAGCCGGCGAGCTCAGCGAAATGCCAGTGAGACAGCTTGACTGTTCAGATAAACGCCGTATTCGTCGTCGACCTTGAAGAGAA
>Ga0265293_10010825_pt1 | contig 12625 bp, 13 predicted proteins | sample Munlanlewell138R_FD_192505 | JGI IMG/M metagenome (GOLD analysis project Ga0265293, IMG submission 192505) | Leachate microbial communities from a municipal landfill in Southern Ontario, Canada - Leachate well 138R | ecosystem: Engineered > Solid waste > Landfill > Unclassified | place: Canada... | reverse complement strand
CGAAGAACACAAAGGATTTAAACCACAAAGGGCACAAAGAGCACAAAGAGGGATTAAGAGTGGCTGACTCGCATATATAACTCAATCGTAACTTACTTTACAGACTGGCATGTGATAGGCTTTTAACGACTAAGAGCACAAAGAAGACGAAGAACACAAAGGATTTAAACCACAAAGGGCACAAAGAGGGTTATTATTTGCCACAAATCACACGAATAAGAATTGTTAGCACGAAGATTCAGACACAATATACCTGAGGGAATTATTTTTTAATTTTAAAAAATGGCACGCCCGAAGGGATTCGAACCCCAAACCTTCTGATCCGTAGTCAGATGCTCTATCCAATTGAGCTACGGGCGCATTCACATCTTTGTTATCCAAAAAAGCAAAGTGAGATAATTTGTCAAGTAAAAGAATTAATTAAATCAAAAAAATATTATCTCGATGCTTTAAGATTATGAATAACAATAAAAAAGGCGTCTCAATGACGCCTTATATTTTAATTATAAATTAGCTGATTGCGAGCAGGGTTTGCCCCTCATCAACATTTTGGTTGGGTTTTACCAAGATTTTATCAATCATTCCTGTCTTATGAGCATAAATCTCATTTTCCATCTTCATAGCTTCGATAGTCAAGACGAGGTCTCCTTCACTAATCATTTGTCCTTCAGAAACAGGTATTTTAATAATCACACCATGTATTGGTGCTTGCAATGGACTTGAGCCAGCGGCAGCTTGTACAGGAGCAGGTTTAGCAGGTGCAACAGGTGCAGCTTGTACAGGAGCAGGAATAGGCTTTGCTGGAGCAGGGTTAATATGCTGTACAGCCTGAGTATTTGGCTGAACAGATACCTGGTAATTTTTGCCATTCACAGTTACCAACAAATTATCCATTGAAACAGTCTTCTTTTCAACAACAGGTGCGGGTGCAGGTGCAGGTGCAGCTACAGGTGCGGGCTTTTCTTCCTCTTTATAGTATATAGCGAGAGGTGCATTTCCTTTGAGGAATTCCAATCCCTTTTCTTTACAAGTTGCATAGATAAAGATATTCTCATCAGTAGCAGGCAAGCCATTATCTATAACAATCTGTTTACTTGTTTCATAAGCAGGCTCAAGGATGTCAATTGGGTCACCAGAGAAAGGTTCTTTTTTTAGTTGTTCAGAAGCGATTTTAACTATTTCAGGGTCAGCAGGTCGTGGAGTCTTTCCAAAATAACCCAAGACCATATTGCCATATCCGTCAGTAATTTTCTTCCATTTACCCATCATCACGTTCATATAAGCTTGTTGGAAATAGAATTGTGATACAGGTGTTACGCTTGTACCAAAGCCACCTTTTGCAACAACTTCAGCCATTTCTTCGATAACTTTTGGATAAAGATGCAGAGTTTTATTGTCTCTCATCATCATTGTATTTGAGGTTAATGCTCCGCCAGGCATAGGCGATAGAGTGATAATTGGTGAGGTTTGTTTTGCCTCTGGTGGCATCATATATTTTTCCATTGCTTCTTCAAATACACGCTCAGCCTTCAGGACTTTTTGATAGTCGAGGTCTAAAGTAAAGTTTGTATTTTGGAAAGCAGCCATAATAGTAAGAATGTCTGGTTGGCAAGTTCCGCCACTTACAGGGGATTTTGACAAGTCAATTCCATCAGCACCAGCTTCAACAGCAGCCATAATTGCAGCAGTACCCAAGCCAGCTGTTTCGTGTGTATGGAACCAGATAATTCTATCTTTGCCTAATATTTCTCTTGCTTTTTTGACTGTTTCTCGGACGATTTGAGGGGGTGTTGTACCGCTTGCATCTTTGAAAACAAGAGAGTCAAAAGGTATATTTTTCTCAAGTATTTCTTCTAACTTCTCGATATAGAAGTCAGGAGAGTGAACAGACCTATCTTTGATAGAAGGGGGTAAGCCCATCAAAGATATTGCAATTTGATGTTTTAAACCGGCATTTTTAATTGAACGTCCTGTGAAATCAAGATTTCTTGTGTCATTTAGAGCGTCAAAGTTTCTAATCGATGTTGTTCCATGCTTTTTGAATAGCTTTGCATGAAGCTCAATAATATCTCTTGGTTGTTGTGATAAGCCAACGACGTTGATACCTCTTGCAAGAGTTTGTAGATTTACATCTGGACCAGCAACTTCTCTGATTTTGTCCATCATATCAAAAGCATCTTCTTGACAGTAGAAATAAAGGCTTTGAAAGCGAGCACCACCACCAAACTCATAGTGAGTTATACCTGCTTCTAACGATGCTTCTAATGCTGGCAAAAAGTCTTCTGTACGAACCCTTGCACCATACACAGATTGAAAGCCATCTCTAAAAGAGGTGTCCATAAATTGAATTTTCTTAAGAGCCATATTTACTCCTTATTTTATTTTTTTTATTGATTTGCATAGTAAAATGAGACAGCAGCCGAGATAACAGCTGTAATCTCTTCGTCTTCATCTTTATTATCTGCTTGTAAAGCTGTGTTATTAGCTTTACTGTCTTGTGTGCTATATTTACTGATTAGTTCGGGATTTAGCTTGTTTTTGGTCAATAAGTTTTTTAAACCCAAATAGCTTTTATAAATAATGAAAAAAAATATCGCCAATATAGGTGATGAAATAATTATGTATGCTATAATAATTATCATTCTTTCTCCTTTACATCTTTATTTATTTAATAAACTAAAATCTCAATAAAAAAGGCAGGATAGCCTGCCCTTTATATATCATAATTTTAGCTCATGAAGGACTTCTTTCTTGATGCGCTCAACATTCTCTTTATCGACGTTAATCTTTAGAGATAACTCGTTAATAATTTCGCTCTCTGGTATATCAAGAGTCTTGTCTGCAAAAGCTATATAAAAAAACAATCTAACAATAAAGTATCTTTTCTGAGGGTTATTCTGATACACAATGTTAATCAGCTCAAGCTGTTTGTCAATATGCATTTGATTGTTTTGATACTCATCAAGCAGCTTTTCCATTAAGTTTTCAATAATCTTATGACCTGCTTGCCCAGAACTTTCTGTATAGTTTGGACGCTCGAATGGACGTTGTCTTAGCTCAAATAGCATACGATTAATGATTTCTTCACGCTCAATACCAGTAATAAAACCTTTTTTCATTGCTATGTGAATTAATAAAGACATTGAAGCGGCAACAAATGAAAAATTATCAAGCATTGCTTTTTCTTGTTCAGTCTTTGGCTCGTAGTTTCTTTTTTGAAAGAAAGTAGCTAAAACATTCTCTTTGTTATCTTTGTTGGTTGATTCTTCGAGATAACGGTCAATGCTTAAGTATTCACGTTCCATAAATTCCTCCTTTTATATATATATAATAATAGATTTTTACTAAAAGTCAAATCATTTTAAAAAAAACTTTACATAAAAACAGTATCACAAATAATGGTGCTCAAATAAAGTTATTTGTATAGATTGGAGATATGATGAAGATTAGTTTAGAAAACATCGAACAACTCTTTCCTGAGGGAATAAGCGAAGAAGAGAAAGCAAAAGTTAAAACCCTATTTTTCAAAGAAATGGCTATACAGATGCATGAGTTTTATAAGGGTAAGATTCAAATATTGCCAAAAGCTGGACTGTATGGATTCAATTGGTTTAATGTCTGGTACACACCAGGTGTATCTTCTGTTTCTACAGCTATACGAGACCAGCAAGATAGGTCTTTTGACTTGTCAAATAGAGGTAATCTGGTAGCTGTTGTGAGCGACTCCACAAGAGTTTTGGGAGATGGAGATTGTGGACCATCTGGCGGATTAGGTGTTATGGAAGGCAAAGCTTATTTGATGAAATACCTCGCTGGTGTGGATGGTATCGCCCTTTGTGTTGATAATCGAGATGAAAATAAAAAGCCCAGCCCTGATAAGATTATTGATTTTGTAAAGATGCTGCAGCCCAGTGTTGGTGCTGTAAACCTCGAAGATATCTCACAACCAGACTGCTATAAAGTGCTGGATGTACTCAGAAGAGATTGTGAAATACCTGTCTGGCATGATGATGCTCAAGGCACTGCCTGCGTAATATTAGCAGGCTTAATTAACGCTCTGATTCTTGCAGAAAAGAAAATGGAAGACGTAAAGATTGTTTTATTTGGTGCTGGTGCATCAAATACGACAGTTGCCAAACTTCTCCTATTAAGCGGTGCAAACCCTGATAATATCGTCTTATTTGATTCAAAAGGTGGCTTGCACAAAAATAGAAAAGATATAAAAGATAGCCCTAAATTCTATATCAAATGGGAACTTTGTCAAAAGACTAATCCCCAATGTTTTAACCATATTGAAGATGCTATGAAAGGTGCAGATGTCTTGATTTCACTCAGCCAACCAGGACCTGATACAGTAAAAAAAGACTGGGTAAAGTCTATGAATGAAAAGGCGATTGTCTTTACATGTGCAAACCCTGTACCCGAGATATATCCATATGCTGCCAAAGAAGCTGGTGCATTCATTGTTGCAACAGGAAGAGGTGATTTTCCCAACCAAGTTAATAATTCATTAGGCTTTCCTGGTATCCTCAAAGGTGCATTGCTCTGTAAAGCACGCCAAATTACTGATGGTATGGCAATAAGAGCAGCTGAATCTTTAGCTGAATTTGCACGTCAACGAGATTTTCATGCAGATAAGATTTTGCCCACGATGGATGAGCTGGAAGTCTTTGCCCAAGTTGCTGCAGATGTGGCAATGCAAGCCGTTAAAGAGGGTGTAGCACGCACTAAAGTTTGTTTTGACCAAGTATATAATACAACTTTATATGATATAAAACAAACAAGAAAAACCATAGATTTGATGATGGATAACGATATAATCAAAGAGCCAAGTGCCGATATAATACAAGACATTTTGAATAAGGTGATAAAACAGGTGGTGAGATAAATTGGATGAACTTTTAAAAGTTATTCAAGAGGCAAATCATAAAGAAAACCTTGCCAAAGTAGAAAGAGAGTTTTTGGCGTATTGTGATGAAATATCTATCAATCCTGTAAGCTTTACGAATGCTGTAATCCCAAATAAACTTCTTGATATATATGATAAAGAATTCTTTAATAAGCATTTAAAAAAGAATATCAAGACTCATATCAGAGTATCAAGACAAATGACCAGAGTTGCAGGTAAAGTGAGGCATAATCGGATAAACAATGTCTTCGAAATAGCCTTTTCAGCACCTCTTATTGTGCATTCTTTTTATCAGTTCGATGATAGTTCATACTATATTAATGGCATCTTATGTCGCAGCTCTGAAGAGGCTTTGATGAGAGTTATGGAGCATGAATTGGTGCATATTATCGAAATACTTTTGACAGGCAATACAAGCTGTGCCAAAAAGCATTTTAAAAATCTTGCCCACCAATTATTTGGGCATACCAAAACAAAACACGAAATAATACCAAATGCAATAAAACAAGTAAGCCAGGTATTCAAAAACGGCGATAGAGTAATTTTTCATTATAGAGATACCTCATATATCGGCTTTATTAATAGGATTACCAAGCGTGCAACTGTACTTGTAGAAAGTAAAGAGGGCACATTTATAAACCGACAAGGCATCAGGTATAATAAATATTATGTACCTCTGCAAGCACTGAAAAAAGTAGATTAAATACTTAAGGAGAATAGAATTGAAAAAGAGTTTTGCAAGCGATAATAATGCAGGAATTCATCCTGATATACTCGCAGCTATTATAAAAGCAAATGACTATGATTATGTCTCTTATGGCGATGATTATCATACTCAAGAGGCAGTTTCTTTGTTTAAAGAAATATTTGGCGATGATACTGAAGTGTTCTTTGTTTTAAATGGCACAGGAGCTAATGCCACTGCACTAAAAGCAATGGTGCAAAGCTTTGAAGCTATTGTCTGCCCAGAAACAGCACATATAGCAGTTGACGAATGCGGTGCTGTGGAAAACCTCACGGGTGCTAAACTCATCCCAGTTTCAACACCAGAGGGCAAGATTAATATCCAACAAGTACAGAGCTTTATGCATTTTGTTGGAGACCAACATCACTCACAACCAAAAGTCATCTCTATCTCGCAATCAACTGAAATGGGAACACTTTACTCTCCAGATGAAATAAGAAATATAGCAGACTTTGCACATGAAAATGATATGTATCTGCATATGGATGGTGCAAGAATAGCAAATGCTTGTGCTGCTTTGAACATTGGATTGAGAGAGCTGACCAAAGACTTAGGGGTCGATGTCTTATCTTTTGGCAGCACAAAAAACGGTATGGGATTTGGGGAGGCTGTTGTCTTCTTCAATACAAAGTTGGCTAAATATTTCCCCTTTATTCGTAAGCAATCAATGCAGCTTTTATCAAAATTACGCTATATTACTTGTCAATACAAAGCATATTTTAACAATGATTTGTGGCTAACAAATGCTCAGAATGCCAATCGATTAGCTAATCTATTATATGAAAAACTGCAAGACATACCCAATCTTCAAACAACAAGAAAAAGCGAAGTAAATGCTGTATTTTGCATATTACCTAAAGAAAAGATTGAGCATCTGCAGAGCAAAAGATTCTTTTACACGTGGGACGATGCCATCGGCGAAGTGAGATTTATGACTTCTTTCAATATGAATGAAAGAGATGTTCTCGACTTTGTTGAATTCTTAAAAGCAGAATTGATATAGAAATGAGGCGTTATCTTGTTCTTTTCATAGTATATATCTTGTTTATTCCAATATTTGCCCAACAAAACAAGACTCCGCCTAAGCATCTGTCATATAGCTATTTAAAGTCTATCTTTCCTTATCATTTAGTGCTCAGCTTAGAAGATAAGTTTTATCTTTATATGCCGCATATGGATGGTTTCAATCCCGACTTAGTATTTGCCCAAAAGTCTAACAAATATATAGTTAGCAACTGGAATCAAATCAATGATTATATTGTCTTTCCTGCCAAAGATAGCATAAATATTGCACGTCTTTATGAAGATGACTTATACATATTGATACCGATATTAAACAATCTAATCTATAAAATTAAATGCATTGGCACACCTCTTTTTAATAATGTACAATTTCATAGCAATGCAGACACGTGGATGATAAGAAATAACGGCGAACAGCGTATTAAAGAAGAAATAAAACGCTCTAACCAAGCTTTTAATATCCTCAATAAACAGTGGAAAGACCATGATATTTATGTAAAACTGGTTGATTTTAAGAAAGTAGATGGGCATATTGAATTCTTTATTAATGTCATTGCAGAAAAAAGAATTGACAAAACAAAAGATTTCTGCGATATTAGATTTCATACAGATTTAGAGTGTGAAATTGACTTGATTATGTTCTTTTTGTATGAAAATGTTGATTAAATATATAAGGAGATAAAATGAAGGGAATTATTTTAGCAGGAGGCAGTGGGACAAGACTATACCCCGCAACTAAAGTGGTTTGCAAACAATTATTACCAATATATGACAAGCCAATGATTTATTACCCATTGTCTGTCTTAATGCTTGCAGGAATAAAAGAAGTTTTGATTATTTCTACTCCACAAGATTTACCCAGATTTGAAGAATTATTAGGCACTGGTGAAAAGCTCGGCATGAAGTTTTCTTATGTTGTGCAAGAACATCCAAATGGATTAGCTGAAGCATTTATTCTCGGTGAAGAATTTATAGATAATCAACCATGTGCATTAGTCTTGGGAGATAATATTTTCTATGGTAGCAAGCTCGCAACTATCGTGCAAAACGCAAGAAAGAATAAAACAGGAGCAACTGTCTTTGGCTATCAGGTTAAAGACCCAGAACGATACGGTGTGGTCGAATTTGATAAACAAGGCAACGTAAAATCTTTAGAAGAAAAACCTGAGAAAGCAAAGTCAAATTATGCGGTTGTCGGCTTGTATTTTTATGATAATCAAGTTGTTAAGATGGCGAAGTCTCTCAAACCTTCCAAAAGAGGCGAGCTCGAAATCACTGACTTAAATAGACTGTATTTAGAGAAAAATGAACTCAAAGTGCAACTATTCGACCGTGGTTATGCATGGCTCGATACGGGCACCCATGATTCAATGGCTGATGCAACTCTCTTTATCAAAGCAATAGAAGATAGACAAGGACTAAAAATAGGCTGTATCGAAGAAATCGCATGGAGGATGGGATTCATCAACGACGTGAAATTACGTGCATTAGCTGATGAACTCATCAAGTCAGGTTATGGACAATATCTATTTGATTTATTAGATTAGAGGAGTATCAATGTTTGAAGTAAAACAAACGGGTATCGACGGTCTAATATTGCTTGTGCCAAAGATTTACCATGATGAGCGTGGCTTTTTTATGGAAACTTTCAAGAGAAGTGAATTCAAGAGCATTGGTATTGACAGAGAGTTTCTTCAGGACAACTATTCAAGGTCAAGAAAAGGCGTTTTAAGAGGCTTGCATTATCAAACTGATATACACGCTCAGGCAAAGCTGGTTAGATGCGTAAAAGGTGCTATTTTCGATGTTGCAGTCGATATCAGACCAGGCTCCAAGACTTATGCAAAGTGGTATGCTATCAACTTGACTGATGAAAACCACTATCAGCTATTTATACCTGAAGGATTTGCTCATGGTTTTTATACACTGTCTGATACTGCTGATGTGCTCTATAAAGCAACTCGTGAATATGCTCCAAACGCTGATAGAGGCATTATCTGGAACGACCCAGATATAGCAATTGACTGGCACACAGCATCTCCTATTTTATCAGAAAAAGATAAGAAACACCCAAGACTATCTGACATTGAAAAGAGCTAATTGACACAAGATGAAAGAGTTATTCTATTTAGATAATAAACAAACTTAATAAGGAGGCATATTATGATAAAAAGAGACTTTAAGAATATTATGGTTACTGGTGGAGCAGGCTTTATTGGCTCGTATTTCATTCATTATTTCTTCAAAAAGTCAGGTTCTTCAGCAAATATAATCAATCTTGATAAACTCACCTATGCAGGCAATCCAAACAACTTAGAAGAGATAAATAAGGAATATGGAAACAAGAGGTATTTCTTTTACAAACAAGATATTTGCGACTTTGATGGAGTTAATAAAATCTTCCAAAAACATGATATAGACTGTGTTATTCATTTTGCTGCTGAATCTCATGTTGATAGGTCGATTTATGGACCAAAAGAATTTCTTGATTCAAATATCATGGGTACATTCACCATGCTCGAAGTGGCAAGACAGAACTGGAAAGACCGCCAAGACGTGCTATTTCACCATATTTCAACTGATGAGGTTTACGGCAGTTTAGATGATACGGGATACTTTTTTGAAGATACAGCATATGACCCACGTAACCCATATTCGGCTTCCAAAGCAGCAGCTGACCACTTGGTATCAGCATATTTTCATACTTATGGAATGCAAATTACTATCTCTAATTGCTCTAATAATTATGGACCATATCAGTTCCCAGAAAAGCTGATTCCATTGATGATTATGAATATGCAAAACAAAAAAGACTTACCAATCTATGGCGATGGAAAAAACATCCGAGATTGGCTATATGTCGAGGACCACTGCTCAGGAATATGGGGCATTGTGCAAGCTGGCAGATATGGTGAAACATACAATATTGGTGGAGAAAATGAATGGGAGAATATTAAGCTTGTTCATGAAATGTGTAAGATTATGGATGAACGATTTCCTGATAATGCTCCACATGATAAGCTGATAGTCTACGTGAAAGATAGACCAGGACACGATAGAAGATATGCTATTAACTGTGATAAAATTAAGAGCGAATTGGGCTGGAAACAGTCAGTTGACTTTTATGAAGGCTTGCGTAAAACAGTTGATTGGTATCTCAACAATCAGAAATGGATTGATAATATTAAATCTGGTGAATACCTCAAATGGATTGAAAAGAACTATGAGAGCAGATAGTGTGTCCAAGATATAAATATTGCTTATTATTTAATTAATTTAGATATTTGTTAAGCCTTGCTTTGCAGGGCTTATTCTTTATCTTCTTTATCTTCTTTATTATTATCTGGCTCCTCGTCTGTCAATTCTTTTTCCATCTCAGTTGTGATTTCGATTATCTCTTCAAGAATCTCTTTTAGATTGCTGTCGCCTTCTCGACGCTTGATTGTGCCGCTGTTTAATAGATTACCATAATAGTTATCTGTTTGGTTTTTAATCTTCATCTTCTTTTCTTTTTCCATCGTCCCTCCAATTCAATACTAATAATAATTGTATAACAAATAATGTCAATCTTTTTTTTTAGTTCATTAACTATGTAAATAATGATTATGATATGAAAAACTGTAAACAACTATCATAAAGTAAATATACTAACTTTTCTCTTGACATTTAAATGCATTATCATATTGTTAAGCAAATATAGTTGTTATGGCAAAGGAAATTACGATGAAAAGGAATAGAATTCTCTTAACTTTTATAGGAAACAATGATTGTTACCTCTTTGAGGGCAAACCTGGAGCAATTGTAAACATTGTAGATGAAATTGATTTAGATAAACTTTATATTCTATACAATCATAAACGATATATACCCCATGCCTCCAAGATACTACTTTATTATAGAAAAAAGAAACCCAATTTAGAAGTAAAATATCAAGCTGCTGAATGCGTTAACCCAACTGATTATAATCTTGTTTACCCTGCCATGTTTCAAGCAATAAAAGAGATTCAAGAACAAGAGAAGAATGCTGAATACATTGTTTCTGTTACCTCAGGTACTCCCACTATGCATGCGTGTTGGATGTTTCTCAGGCAGAGTGGTGTTTTAAATGCGAAAATGATTCAAACATCGAGAGAAATAGGCATTTCAGAGATTAACTTTTCCCTGGATGATTTCCCTCAACTATCAGACAACAAGCCTATAAAAGCCGAATTAACAAAGATATCTCGAGAGAATACATACTTAAAAAAGAAATTAGATTTGGAGTTTAATGAGCTTATTGGGCAACACAAATCTATTATTAAAACAAAAGAAATGATAAGTACATATTCAGACTATGATATTCCTGTGTTTATACATGGAGAAAGCGGAACTGGTAAAGAATTAGTTGCGCGTGCCTTACATTATAATAGTCCCAGAAAGAATAATCAAATTATCTCAGTCAACTGTGGAGCAATCAGCAAGGAACTGTTTGAAAGTGAGTTTTTTGGTCATAAAAAAGGAGCTTTTACTGGAGCAGTAGTTGACCATGATGGTTACTTTAAACAAGCTGACAAGGGTACATTGTTTTTAGATGAAATAGCTGACCTCCCTTTGCCAATGCAGGTCAAGTTACTCAGAGTATTAGAAAATGGCGAGATTCAACCTCTTGGTCTCAAGCCTGTGAAAGTTGACGTGCGGATAATTAGTGCCAGCCATAAAAATCTCAAACAGCTCGTGCAAGAAGGACAATTCAGAGAAGACTTGTTTTACAGACTGGTACAAGCTCAGATTGAACTTTTACCTCTCAAAGATAGAGGAACTGACATAATTTTATTGGCTTATGAATTTCTAAAACAAATAAACAAAAAGAATAATACAGATCTGATTTTCGACAAAGCTGCTGAAAATAAATTATTAAACTATACATGGAATGGCAATATCAGAGAGCTTAAAAATGTCATTAATCTCTCTGCAATTACGTCTGCACATAAAAAGATAATTTCTGCAGAAGATATACTATTTAACGATTTAAGTATCAAACCTGATAACTCAATTGTTTTACCAGACGAAGGAATTGACTTGATGAATGAGATTGTCCCTCAGTATTATGAAGCAGCTCTAAAGAAGGCAGATGGAAATGCTGCTGAAGCTGCCAGACTTCTCGGATTTAAACCTCATACATTCAGAGCAAGATATAAAGAATACCTCAATAAAAGTAAAAATTATAACTATGAAAAGTAAAAATATTTACCTTAAATACTTTGGTATAAGCTGGCAACAGCCTCTAATTGCCTATATTTCAGCATATTGCCCAAGATGCCAATCCTTTGGCACAACACCTGCATTTAATATAGTCAAATTTAAAAAAAAAGGAGGACAACATGGCAAAATTCAGAAAATCTAACTCAGGGTACAAACAATACAACACAGGCTCTGGCTGGAAGTATACCCATCGCACTGTTGCTGAAAAAAAACTTGGTGGTTCAATTTACAATGGTTATCAGGTACACCACATCAATGGAAACAAAACAGATAATCGCCCTTCAAACATAACTGTCGTAAGCCCAGCTGTTCACAAACTTTTGCACAAATGATTTTTAAACATCTATCTCTGTCTCTGAGTCAAATGCGACAAAGAGACAGAGATATACAAAGCAAATAATAAATGGAGATGAAAATGAAAAATATAGAAGAATTAAATAAACAAATTGAAGCTGACCCTCAAAATAGCGATTATTACTACGAAAGAGCAATGTACTATTATGACATTTTAAGCCAGGAAGAACAAACCGTTGATACGCCAGATACTTCTGATTTAGCCTTAAAAGATGTAAATAAAGCTATCGAACTTAATCCTGATAATGCTTTATATCATGAGCTAAAAGGTGATTTGTATATGTCGATTGATGATTATGAGCAGGCACAAGATTCTTACATGAAGTCTATTAAATTAAATCCAGAATCTAAAA
>Ga0265293_10010823_pt1 | contig 12626 bp, 11 predicted proteins | sample Munlanlewell138R_FD_192505 | JGI IMG/M metagenome (GOLD analysis project Ga0265293, IMG submission 192505) | Leachate microbial communities from a municipal landfill in Southern Ontario, Canada - Leachate well 138R | ecosystem: Engineered > Solid waste > Landfill > Unclassified | place: Canada... | reverse complement strand
ATGTTAGGGATGGGTGGTCTGATGTATAACCCAACTGGGGAAGTCATTGAAATTCCTGTTAAAGCAAACTTTAAAGAAGGTTTGACCGTATCAGAGTTCTTTATTTCTACACACGGTGCTAGAAAAGGATCAACTGACACCGCCTTAAAGACTGCTGAATCAGGCTATTTAACCAGAAGATTGGTTGACGTTTCACAAGACTTAATCGTTGACATGGAAGATTGTGGTACGGATCGAGGTATCGTCGTCGATGCGACTTATGGGGATGATGGTAAACTAATTGTTCCTTTTATTGACCGTATTATTGGTCGTTATACCAATGAAGCTGTTTACTCTAAAGAAACCGGCCAACTATTACTTAACCGTAATGAACTCATTACCAATGAAATTGCGGATGAGATTGTTCAAAGCGGAAACACACAACTTGAAATCAAGAGTGTCTTAACTTGTAATAGTGTTAACGGGGTATGTAAACACTGTTATGGTAGAAACCTTGCCACTAATAAATCAGTTGAAGTTGGTGAAGCTGTTGGGGTTGTTGCGGCTCAATCAATTGGTGAACCAGGTACTCAATTAACGATGCGTACCTTCCACACGGGTGGGGTTGCCTCAGCCAGCGATATTACCGCAGGTTTACCACGTATTCAAGAATTATTTGAAGCACGCAAGCCGAAAGGTCAAGCAATTATTGCTGAAATCGGTGGTAAAGTTGACCGTATCGAATCACGTCAAACGGGTATTACGGTCACGATTAAGGAAAATTCACAAGGTGGCCAAGAATCGAAAGAAAGAAAGTATTTACTTGATCCAAATGCACAACTTCTCATCAAGAAAGGCGATGTTGTTGTTGCGGGTCAAAAACTTCACAAAGGTTCTATTCACCCTAAAGAATTATTAAGAGTTACTGGTGTCAATGCCGTTCAAAAATATATATTAGAAGAAGTTCAAAAAGTATACCGAGCGACTGGGGTTGCGATTAGTGATAAACACGTTGAAATCATTATCCACCAAATGCTTAAGAAAGTTCATATCATTTATGAGGGTGACACAGACTTGTTGCCAGGGGCTAAAATATCCATTCGTGAGTTTAAAGAAGCCAATGAGAAAGCATTTAAAGAACGTAAGCATCCAGCTGTTGGCCAACCTGAATTACTTGGTATTACAAGAGCCTCACTTCAAAGTGAATCGTTCTTGTCAGCTGCTTCATTCCAAGAAACCACAAGAGTCTTAACAGACGCAGCAATTCGTGGTAAGACAGATGAATTACACGGTTTGAAAGAAAACGTCATTATCGGTGGATTAATTCCTGCCGGTACAGGTATCTTAAAAGATAAAAAGTTTGAGTACGAACCAGCCATTCAATCTATTGATGAAGAATTAGAGTATTAAACGAATAAAAAGCGTCCCGATAAAGGACGCTTTATTATTCAATTAGATTATTATCAAAAAATACATTTCAAATTGTTGACAAATAAAATCAAAAAAGGTATAATTAAAACGCTGTCTTAATTGACACACCTTTAAAATCTGTTTTGAGCCTTAATAAGCCAAAACATATATTTAAGAAGACAAATGAAACACCGGGTTACGTGTCCGGTAGAAAGGAGAACTTATGCCTACAATAGCACAACTTGTTAGAAACGGTAGAACAGACAAGACTTACAAATCAAAAGCACCTTACCTAAGTGTGGGATACAACAGCCTTAAAAAGAAAGAAACCAAACTAAATAGTCCACAAAAACGTGGAGTTTGTGTAAGAGTATCTACCATGACACCTAGAAAACCGAACTCTGCTTTACGTAAGTATGCGCGTGTTAGATTATCTAACGGTATTGAAGTTAACGCCTATATTCCAGGTGTTGGACACTCACTACAAGAACACAGTGTTGTCTTAGTTCGTGGTGGTCGTGTTAAAGACTTACCAGGGGTTAGATATCACATCGTTCGTGGTACATTAGATACATCTGGTGTAGCAAATAGAAAACAAGCTCGTTCCAAATATGGAGCAAAACGTCCAAAAGCAGTTAAAAAATAATAAAATCAATTAAGTATATCTGAAAGGAGGATATATATGCCAAGAAAAGGACATATCGCTAAGCGCGATGTATTACCTGATCCTATCTACAATTCAAAATTAGTAACTAGATTAATTAATACGATTATGTTAGACGGTAAAAAAGGTACAGCACAAACAATTTTATATAACGCATTTTCAAAAATAGAACAAGAAACAGGCAGAAATGCTGTTGAAGTGTTCAATGAAGCCATTACGAACATTACGCCAATCCTAGAAGTTAAATCAAGACGTATTGGTGGTCAAAACTATCAAGTACCAATTGAGGTGCGCCCTGAGAGAAAACAAACATTAGGTTTAAGATGGTTGGTTCAATATTCACGACTACGTCATGAAAAAACAATGGAAGAAAGATTAGCAAAAGAGATTTTAGATGCTTCAAACGGCACCGGCGCTGCTGTTAAGAAAAAAGAAGACACCCATAGAATGGCTGAAGCAAATAAAGCTTTCGCGCATTACAGGTGGTAATTTATGCCAAGAGAATATCCGATTAATAAAATAAGAAATATTGGGATTATGGCACATATTGACGCTGGTAAAACAACAACCACAGAAAGAATTTTGTATCATACCCATAAAATCCATAAATTAGGAGAAACCCATGATGGCGCTTCTCAAATGGACTGGATGGAACAAGAACAAGAACGTGGGATTACAATTACCAGTGCAGCGACAACAGCTTATTGGAAAGGGTATAAATTAAATATTATTGATACCCCAGGTCACGTTGACTTTACAGTTGAAGTGTCAAGATCCTTAAGAGTATTAGATGGTGCCATCACTGTCTTAGATGCTCAAGCTGGTGTAGAACCTCAAACAGAAACGGTTTGGCGTCAAGCAACAGAGTATAAAGTCCCAAGAGTCATTCTTGTCAATAAGATGGATAAGATTGGGGCAGACTTTGAGTACGCGATTAAAACGATTAAACAACGTTTAGGGGTTAAAACTGCTGCGATCCAATACCCGATTGGAGCAGAAACTCAATTTGCTGGCATTATCGATTTAGTTGAAATGAAAGCTTACCATTATGATGGTAATCCAGAAGAAGAATACACTGAAATTGATATCCCAACGAATTTAAAAGATATCGTTAAAGAAAAGCGTGTTGAACTAATTGAAGCGATTGCAGATTTTGATGAAGAACTGATGATTTCATACCTTGAAGGTGAAGAAATTACGGTTGAGATGATTAAAAGAGCGATTCGAAAAGGGACATTAGAAGTTGAATTTTTCCCAGTTATATGCGGATCCGCATTTAAGAATAAAGGGATTAAGTTAGCTCTAGACGCAGTCATAGACTACTTACCTTCACCAGTTGAAGTTCAAGATGTGGTCGGATTTAACAGTGATGATGAAGAAATCAAGATTAAATCAGATGATGATGAACCATTTACCGCTTTAGCATTTAAAGTGATGACAGACCCTTTCGTTGGAAGACTTACTTTCTTTAGAGTTTATTCAGGAACCCTAAAAAATGGTTCTTATATTATGAATACCACCAAAGGAAAGAAAGAACGTCTTGGTAGACTGTTATTAATGCATGCAAACCACCGTGAAGAAACGGATCAAGTTTATGCCGGTGATATTGCTGCAGCAATTGGTTTAAAAGACACAACAACCGGGGATACACTTGCCGATGAAAAAACCGATGTCATTTTAGAATCAATGAAATTCCCAGAACCAGTTATCAGTGTTGCCATTGAACCAAAAACAAAGAATGACCAAGATAAAATGTCGACAGCATTGGTAAAACTTTCTGAAGAAGATCCAACGTTTAAAACTTATACCGATAAAGAAACCGGACAAACCATTATTTCAGGGATGGGTGAATTACACCTTGATATTATTGTTGATCGTATGAAACGAGAATTTAAAGTGGAAGCCAATGTTGGTGCCCCACAAGTTTCTTACCGTGAAACCATTACAAAAACTTCAGAAATTGAAGGTAAGTTTGTTAGACAATCTGGTGGTAGAGGTCAATACGGTCATGTTTGGTTAAGATTTGAACCAAATCCTGGTAAAGGCTTTGAATTCGTAGATAAAATTGTCGGTGGGGTTGTTCCTAGAGAATACATTCCTGCTGTTCAAAAAGGTCTAGAAGAAGCTTTACAAAATGGGATTATCGCGGGTTATCCAATTGTGGATCTCAAAGCCACTTTATTTGATGGCTCATACCACGATGTGGACTCATCCGAAATGGCCTTTAAGATTGCCGCAAGTATGGCATTAAAGGGCACTAAAGATAAAGGTGGTCCTTCCTTACTAGAACCTATTATGAACGTTGAAATTGTTTCACCAGATGAATATATTGGTAACGTTATCGGCGATATTACCTCAAGAAGAGGTCGATTAGAATCGCAAGAAATAAGAAGTGGAAATTCGATTGGCATTAAAGCATTTGTTCCACTATCAGAAATGTTTGGGTACGCAACAGCATTAAGAAGTAATTCTCAAGGTCGGGCAACATTCGTGATGCAGTTTGACCATTATGAAGCGGCACCTAAATCAATTACTGAAGAAATAGTCAAGTCAAGAAATGCCTAAAGACTTGCAAAACCGATTATAATAAGATAAAATAATGATTGGTAGATATAAACAATAATTTATAAATATAAAGGAGAAATATAGCATGGCTAAACAAAAATTCGAAAGAACTAAAACACACGTTAACGTTGGTACTATTGGTCACGTTGACCATGGTAAAACAACATTAACTGCTGCTATTACAACCGTACTTGCTAAACAAGGATATGCTAAAGTTATGGATTATGCAGCAATTGATAAAGCACCAGAAGAAAAAGAAAGAGGTATTACCATTAATACTTCTCACGTAGAGTATGAAACTGCACACCGTCACTATGCTCACGTTGACTGCCCAGGTCACGCTGACTATGTTAAAAACATGATTACAGGTGCGGCTCAAATGGACGGCGGAATCTTAGTTGTTTCTGCAGCAGATGGTCCAATGCCACAAACAAGAGAACACATCTTACTTGCGAGACAAGTAGGCGTGCCTAAATTAGTTGTTTTCTTAAACAAATGCGACATGGTTGATGATGAAGAATTAATCGACTTAGTTGAAATGGAAGTAAGAGAACTATTAAGCGAATATGAATTCCCAGGTGATGATATTCCTGTGGTTCGTGGTTCAGCTTTAAAAGCCCTTGAAGGCGATGAAAAATATCAACAAGCAATTTTAGAATTAATGGCTGCAGTTGATGATTACATCGATGACCCAGTTAGAGAAACTGATAAACCATTCTTAATGCCAGTTGAAGACGTATTCACAATCACAGGTCGTGGTACAGTTGCGACAGGTAGAGTTGATCGTGGTACAGTTAAAGTAAACGATCCAGCTGAAATCATTGGTATTAGAGAAACTAAGAACACGGTAGTTACTGGTGTTGAAATGTTTAGAAAGATTCTTGATAGAGCAGAAGCTGGTGACAACATCGGTGCATTATTAAGAGGTGTTTCAAGAGACGAAATCGAACGTGGTCAAGTATTAGCTAAACCTGGTTCAGTTAAACCTCACCACAAATTTGAAGCACAAGTTTACGTATTAAGTAAAGAAGAAGGTGGAAGACACACTGCATTCTTCTCAAACTACCGTCCACAATTCTATTTCCGTACAACTGATATTACAGGTGTTATTACACTTCAAGAAGGTACAGAAATGGTTATGCCTGGCGATAATACAGTAATGACTGTTGAACTTATTCACCCAATCGCATTAGAAAATGGAACTAAATTCTCTATTCGTGAAGGTGGCCGTACCGTAGGTGCTGGTTCAGTAACTTCAATCATAGAATAAATTTAAGACTTAAAGACCATATCTCGTGATATGGTTTTTTTTCGCTCTAATGTGGTAAAATAGAGATGGTGATAAGATGATCGATACACATACACATATCAATACAGAACCACTTCTTAATGATATTGATGATATCGTTAAAAGAGCTGTCAAAAATAACGTACTTCATATGATTACGGTAGGAATGAATAAAGAAGCGAATGAACAGGGTATTTTGTTAAGTGAGAAATATCCATGTATTTATGCCGCAATTGGATTACACCCCAGTGATGTTAATGATGAACAATTGGACATTGAACGACTTTTACAACAAACTAAACATAATAAAGTTGTCGCAATCGGTGAAATTGGAATTGATTTGTATTGGGTTAAAGATAACTTTAAGCTTCAAAAGGAAGTCTTTATTAAACAAATCGAATTGGCTTTAGCAGTTGATTTACCGGTAATCATTCACTCAAGAAACTCAGCAAGAGAGATATATGAGATTGTCAAAAACTATCCTAGTTTAAGAGGCGTAATGCATTGTTATAGTGAACATACAGAACTGCTTGATAAATTTATAAATTTGGGTTTCTATATTGGAATCGGTGGTATCGTAACCTTTAAGAATTCTAAGGAAGTCTTAGAGATTGCGAAAAATACACCACTTGATAGGTTATTGGTAGAAACAGATGCGCCTTATTTAGCGCCAGTACCATTTAGAGGTAAAATCAACGAACCCGCTTATACCGCTTATACATTAAGTAAACTGGCAGAGATCAGAGGATTAACTACCCGTGAAATGGACCGAATCACAACCGAGAACACAGTCCGCTTATTTACTAAAATGAACATTCAAAAACAAACTGTTTTATGATAAAATAGAAACAATCGAGGTGCCTTATGTTATTTAAAGGATTATTATTAAAAATTGAAACTGGACAAGTTTTATCTGAAAAACAAGAAAAGAGTTTAGCCTCTAAACTGATGTTAATACCATCGTTTGGAAGAACACTTGTTCAGTTACTTCTAGTATTAATTATCGTTATTATGGCGATAGTGGGTATATTAGGGGGTAAAGAACCATTATCAGAAATGGTTGCGTTTATTATCTCAGGGGTTGCCTTAGTGATATTTTTATATTTATTATTTTTTCCTAAACGGAGAAGAATTACTAAATATTTAGTAGCAGTAGATAGGTTCTATCAAACTAAGTTTGATGGCTTAGATAACTTCGATTTATACTATATTGGACAACATAAAAACCCCCATATGAAATCACTAAAAGCGGGTAAAATCTATGTGTTAATAGATGGGTATCAATTTTTGTTTGTCGATGATTACTTTAAAGATACGAAGTATAAGATGCCTAGTTATCTGTCTAATGGAAGACAAGATGTTTACCTAAGAGTGATTGATGCTCAAAAATCAGATGCCTCAAGATTGATAGTGACTTTAGATGAAATTGAATATTTCTATTTACCAGATAAAAATATCCCGCATCATAAATCCGTTAACAATCGAAAATATGAAACGTATTTCAAAAACTTTTTTGACCAAGATATTCATATGACGGATACTTGTTCGGTTATATTGAGACTTACATCTGGCGCCGTATTTAGATTAAGTTATGATATTTATGAAGGCTTTCAAAACGCAATGCCTTTAAAAGAAAGACAATGAAAAGTAAAATAGTATTAGATAAATTAATCCAAAAACAATATAAGATTGCCTTTGCAGAATCAATGACAGGTGGTAAAGTAGTTAGCCAGTTGATTCAACATCCTGGGGCTTCTGAAGTTGTCGAATTAGGTTTAGTAACGTACTCAAATAAAATGAAAGAAGAACTTTTAGAAGTGACCCCCCACATTATTAAGTTACATGGTGTTGTCAGTAATGCGGTTAGTATGATTATGGCGGAAAATGTCGCTTTGAAGGGTTATGCCAGTATTGGGGTTGGAATTACAGGTAGTGCTGGACCGACCGCTGAAGAAGGTAGCCAGGTAGGCGAAGTCTGGGTTTGTATCTATAAAGGTGGCAAGCATAACAGTTATCATTTTCAATTTGGGAACCTAGAAAGATCAGTCATTATTGAGAAAACTTGTGAAGCTGTATATAGTCTTTTAGACAAACTTATTTAATCAGTTTCATTAAGCAATATTTTAATTGTATAATTTATACCTTTATGATATAATAATGAAGCGTGGTTTTATAACCATCCTTGTCATAACTTAGATTATGACCAATAGACCAAAAGGAGGAAACAAGATGAAGAATTACGAAATTATGTATATCATCAAACCAGATCTTGAAACAGAAGAAACCAAACAAGTGATTGAAAATCTAACAAAGGTATTTACCGATTTACAAGCACAAGTTAAGGAACACAAAGAGATTGGAATGAAAGATCTTGCATATGAGATTGACCACTTCAAAAAAGGCTACTATGTTTGGCAATTAGTTAGTGCTAGCCCTGAAGCAGTTAAAGAATTTAACCGTGTCGTAAGAATTACAGAAGAAGTTATTCGCTTTATAGTTATTAAAGAAGGCGAGTAAGGAGAATTTATGAACAGAGTAGTATTAGTAGGTCGTATCACCAAAGACCCAGAACTAAAATACACACAAAGTAATGTCCCTTTTGTCAATTTTTCGATTGCTGTTAACAGAACATTCGTGAATAACCAAGGGGAAAGAGAAGCTGACTTTATCAACTGTGTTGTTTGGAGAGCTCAAGCAGAAAACCTTGCTAAGTTTATTAGCAAAGGCGGCTTAATTGGTGTTGATGGTCGTTTACAAACTAGAACATATCAAACTCAAACTGGAGAAAACAGATATATTACAGAAGTTGTATGCGATTCAGTTCAATTCATAGAAGCCAAATCAAACAATAATAATCCAAGTCATGAAGTTCCAGCTGATGATGATCCATTTTTAGACAGTGCAATCGATATTGCCTCTGAAGATGATCTACCATTTTAAAGAAAGGACTAATTATGCAACAAAGAAGATTTAATAGACGCAAAAAAGTATGTTATTTTACTCAAAATAAAGTTACTCACATCGATTTTAAAGATGTTGATTTGTTAAGAAGATTTATTTCAGATAGAGGTAAAATCTTACCAAGACGAGTAACGGGTACATCAAGTAAATGGCAACGTCCACTTGCGATAGCTATTAAGCGCGCAAGACATATGGCGCTTCTACCATACGTTAAAGAATAAAGACTTATTATAAGTCTTTTTTTTCACTATAATAATAGTTATAAACATGTTATAATTTAAGAAAGTAGGTGGACAATGAAAAGGTTTTTTACACTAGCGATTTCGTTAATTGTACTTGTTATGGTAGTCATATACGGCGTAATGAACAACTATTTCTCATCTGTCGCAGATACATTTTATTATATTGTATTGGTCGTTTCAGGTGTAGTAACTGTGATGATTCTATTCTTAGCAATTAACCATCAAAGATCAATTAAAATTAAATCATTAGAAAACAGATTGACCGCTTGGAGCAGTCTTTCTTATCATGTTAATAAAATAGGTGATGAATCTTTTAATGAACTCCCTATTGGGATTATTTTATATGAAAGTGATGATTATACCGTTAAATGGCATAATCCTTTTAGTTCTAAAATATTTGATAATCAAAAAATTGAGAATAAAGCACTATTTGAACTTCATCCAAGTTTTGTTGACTTAATCAGCAGCAATGACACAAATATGACACTTCAAATTGGATCCAATAAATTTGATGCCATCAACAATAAACAAAATCAAGTATTATATCTATTTGACGTGACTGAAAGAGAAAATATTAAAGAAAAATATATTAGTAGATCAAGCGCATTGGGATTACTCTATTTAGACAACTTTGAAGAAGCGCTTCAAAGTTTTGATGTTTATGAAAAAAGTAATATACGAGGAGAGTATTTAGGTTTAATTAGTGACTGGGTAAGTAATCATAAAGGTTACTTAAAACTATATACTGAAGATCGTATGGTAATAGGGTTTTATTATGAAGAATTACAAAGAATTATCCAAGAAAAATTTGATATATTAAATAAAATTAGAGAAGTTTCAGATAAACATCGAATTCGTGTCACGGCATCGATTGGGATTGCGAGTTGGGAAGTAAGTTACGAAGAATTAGGAATATTAGCTCAAAACGCAATTGAACTCGCGGAAAAACGCGGTGGTGACCAAGCAGTTGTTAATATTCAAGGTGAAAAGATTGCTTACTTTGGTGGTAAAACCAACGCTTCGGAAAAAAGTAGTCGTGTTCAAGTTAGAGTTCAAACCCAAGCCTTTAAGGATTTGGTTGAAGCCTCAAAAAATGTTTTGACAATCGCTCATAAGCAATCTGATATTGACGCTTTTGGTGCAATGATTGGGGTTTATAGAATGGCGATGGCATCAAAAGTACCATGTAAAATTATTTGTGATGATAATCAAATTGATGATACGGTCAAAAAAGTTTTCCTTGACTTGAAAAATGAGTCAAAAGAGATATTTAAAAATATTATTGACACCAAAGAAGCTTTGAAATTAATTAGTGATGAAACATTATTGGTTGTTGTTGATACCCAATCACCATCGATTATTTCTTCACCAACTGTATTAGAGGCTGCTAAGAAGATTGCTATCATTGACCATCATCGACATGGTGAAAATACATTTGAAGGAGACTTTGTTTATATTGAACCTTATGCCTCTAGTAGCGTTGAGTTAATTGCTGAAATGATGGAATTCTATCCATATGAAGTAGAATTAGAGCCAATCGAAGCCTCAATTATGTATGGGGGAATTTTAGTGGATACCAATGAATTTACTTATCGAACAGGGACTCGAACATTTGGAGCAGCCGCTTATTTAAAAGAACAACAGGCATCTTCGGTTAAAGTTAAAGAATGGTTGAGACTAGACAAAGAAAGAACATTATTAATTAACAATTTATTAAACAAAGTCGAATCACCAATTATTGGATTTGGTATCGTAAAAGATGATTCAGGTGATATTCAAGATAGAGTCTTGTTAGCTCAAGTAAGTGAAAGAATCTTGGATATTGATGGAATTAAAGCTGGATTTACTATGGCTAGAGTTGCGGAAAACATAATCGGTGTTAGTGCAAGAAGTTATGATGATGTAAACGTTCAAATCATTATGGAAGAAATGAATGGTGGCGGACATTTAAATAGTGCCGCAACCCAATTAGAAAACAAAACCGTTGATGAGGTTTATGATCAACTTAAAAGTATCTTAATCAGAGAATCAGATGAAGGTGGTGAACCTATGAAAATTATTTTATTAGAAGATGTTAAGTCAAAAGGTAGCAAAGATGATATTATTTCGGTTCCAAATGGTTATGGTCAATATCTACTATCCAATAATAAGGCGATATTAGCAACTCCAGAAGCTATTAAGAAACTAGAAGATGAGAAAGCAGCTAAAATTGAACAAGAAAAACAACATATCCAATTAATGAAAAAACTTAAAGACGAAATTGAATCTAAGAGTGTGACCATTTTTATTAATATTGGACATGATGGGAAACTATTTGGCAGCGTCACAACCAAGCAAATTGCTGAAGCATTTGCTGAACAAAACGGCATTGAGTTTGATAAGAAAAAAGTTGAATTAACCAGTGAAATCAATTCAATCGGAATTTATACAGCAACAGTTTCGTTATCAAAAGATATTAAAGCGCAATTCGAAATTAACGTATTAGAAAAATAGGAGGGTTCTATGGCTGAAACTAGAGTCATGCCCCACAATATTGATGCTGAAAAATCAGTTTTAGGGGCTATATTTGTCGATCCGACTTGTTTGGCAAGTGTTGCGGATAAGTTAACGGTTGAGGATTTTTATGAGACAAAAAATAAAAATATCTATCGAGCATTTTTAAACCTATTAGAAAATGATTCTAAAATAGATTATACGACTGTATCAACAGAATTAGCCAGTTTAAAAGTAATGAGTCAAGTCGGTGTAGATTATTTAGTTGAAGTAACGGACTACCTACCAACAATCTCTAACTTAGATTCATATATCGAACTGGTCAGAGATGAATCTTTAAAACGTTCAATGATTCAAGTCAGTAGTGAAATATATTCTAAAGGATTTGATCCTGCAATTACAGCCTCTGATTATGTCGATGATGCTGAAGAAGCTATTTTTACACTGATTAGAAAAAGACGTGCCGGCGAATTTTTAACTTTAGGTGAAGTTCTAAAAGAAGTTAGAAATAAAGCGGAAGTGAAACGATCCGACAGTACCGTTACGGGCATTGATACTGGATTTGCGAAACTTAATTATGCGACTGCCGGTTTTCAACCAGAAGAACTTATTATCTTAGCCGCAAGACCATCTGTTGGGAAGAGCGCACTGGCAATGAATTTGGCCTTACAAATTGCTAAATTTAACAAACAAGGTAAAGCCGGTGTTGCGATATTTTCACTAGAAATGTCTAATGAACAGTTAGTTAGTAGAATGTTATCCTGTGAAAGCTTAGTTTCCAACCGAAGAATAAAAACGGGTAACTTAACTTCCAATGAATGGGACGACATTAACGCCGCAACAAACTCACTAAACCAACTTAGAATATTCTTTGATGATTCATCCGATGTAAAAGTAAAAGATATTCGCGCGAAATGTCGTAAATTAAGACAAGAAGGCAGATTGGATTTTGTTATTATTGACTATCTACAGTTAATTAATGAATCTTCAAGCCGTGGTAATCGTCAAGAAGGGGTTGCGGAAA
>Ga0265293_10010822_pt1 | contig 12627 bp, 6 predicted proteins | sample Munlanlewell138R_FD_192505 | JGI IMG/M metagenome (GOLD analysis project Ga0265293, IMG submission 192505) | Leachate microbial communities from a municipal landfill in Southern Ontario, Canada - Leachate well 138R | ecosystem: Engineered > Solid waste > Landfill > Unclassified | place: Canada... | reverse complement strand
ACATTCCTGGCTCGTGTACGCCTCATCCTGAAGCTCCACGACCATACCGGGGCGCTGTGCCTTGTAGGAGACCAGCCGGCGCGTCTTTCCCGATACCATCCGGTGGAGCTTCTGGTTCGCTTTCCTCCCGTAGTCCAGGTTCTGGCGGATGTCCCGGATATCGCCAACGACCACGGTCTGCACGCCTTCCCTGTAGAGCGTGGAGACAAGTTGCGTGGTTTGTTTATGCAGGACATCGTTTATCTGGTTACCGAGCTTGCGAAGCTGCCTCTGCTTGCTTCTTACTGCTTTCTTCCATCTCCTTGAGCCCTTCTTCTTCGTGTCGATGATGGAAGAAAGACGCGCTTTCACCTTGTTCTGATACTGGCGTTTGGAACGAAGGAGCCGGCCGTTGAGAATATAGCAGTTCTCGCCGTCGTGTGACGCTGCCATGTGGACCTCACCGAGATCCACGCCGGCGACCCTGTCCCCGATCGGGGACATCTGAGTTTCCGCCTTGTAGACAACACGGAGCTCGTACTCTCTCCCGTTCCAGCCGAGCTCCACAAGGGCGGGTATCTCGCGTTCCCACGGTATGACAACGGGGGCGTTGCCCCTTCCGTTCGAGAGGACAAGGGTCCCCTCTTTGAGCCGGATTGCGGAGTTCTTCCACTGGACCCTGAAGTAACGCCGCCGGTTATGGGGCGGTTTTGCCTGCGGGTCCGTCTTTCTGCGTTTACGCCAGGACTTGAGCGAAGAGCAGAATGACTGGACCACGGCGTCGGCGCTGTGCACATGAAGGTCTTTCGAGCTGTGCCAACGCATGAGCGAGGAGGGCTTCAGCCAGACGTCTTTCTTTCTCACCGTGCGCCAGAAAGAGACGACTGTCCGGGTATAGAGCTCCCCTGCTGCCAGGCAAAGAGCGTCGAGCTGTGCGGTCCTTCCTATTTTGAGCTTTCGGACGGTATACATCAGAGTCCCTTCTGCGCTTCCATGTATTTCTGTATCGTCTCCCGGGAGACGTTCCCGGCTGTGGATGCAAAGTAAGACCGCGTCCACAGTGAAGGGATCTTGTGAAGTTCGCGGTGTTTCTGCCGCAGTTCGCGGGCCGTGATCCCTTTCAACTCCTTGACCACCTCAGCTGCGGAGTCTGACGGGAACACCCTCACGAACAGGTGAATATGATCCGGTTGGATAGCAAGCTGGAGGACATCCCAGCCTCTCTGTTCGCACTTCTGCCGGAGCAGGGCCTCGCAATCGTTTGCCACGTTGCCCGTGAGGACTGGTTTTCTCCTCTTCGGGCACCATATGAGGTGGTAAACGATGAGGTGTACGCGATGTTCGTCTCTTCTGTAATCCATGTTGAAAGCGTACCATCTGACAACTGATATATCAACAATAAATCAACATTCGTTACCGCCTCACCACGGCCACTGAAGTGGCGTGGCTTGCGGCGGTGGAGGCTGTCGGTTTGTTTCAACCTTAACGCTGATAGATACCATCAAGGGTCATCTGTTTCAGCAGAGTGCCACACTTCTCCGGAGCATTCTGGACATTTGATGATTGCCATACTTATAACCGCCAGAATGTTGATGATAACATTATATTTGGAGCTAAAGCAGATTTAAATAACAAAAGATATTAACCGCGACCACATCTTTGGATAAGGCAAATTATGCCCATTTTATGCCCATAGATTGGGTCCTGCCGCCAGAATACGGCGGGACGGTGTTCCATAACATCTCAGTTATCCGGATTGCCAGAGAATAGCGGCTACAAGCTTCAGAAAGTCGGCGGGACTATACTGGAGATGATGAGGCAGCGATTATAAGCGAAACATCTCCAAAGCCCAATGTTCCACCAATTGCATAGCTATAGGCGCTCAGCAAGATATCTTCTATGCCGTCATTGTTAAGATCGGCTCGTAGAATTTCCCAATAAGTTTTGCCCATTCCCCCAAATATCAGATTTAGATAATATCGGGATTTGTGTTCGACTACAAATTCTGCCATCTTTCACCAAATCGGTAACTGCCAAACCTGCCCGATCGAGAGCAAGAAATTCTTCCTCATCATCGCCAGACAGGTAAGGAAGAATCATAACCGGTAATAAGTCAATGTCCTCAACTCCTCGTATCGGCTCGGAAATGAAGCTAATATCTGCAGTGCGAGCGTTAGACATTGCAGCAATTAATGCATAGACTTTTTTGAAAAATGTTTCCTCTTTTATTTCGTACCTTGACCTGTCATAATATCCTTCTTCCACTGCACTGGCCCATTCCCTGCACGTTTTTACCAAACGGTACTCCGTTGTGGCCCCGAACTCTTGATGCCTGCCTTACCTTCTTCTCGTTTCCCGAGGAGGAATGGATATCGCTGAGGACAAGCAATGTCATAGAGAGGCTGAACAAGGAGTTCAAGAGAAGAACGAAGCCGATGGAGATCGTTGCCGGAAGAGAACGCCTGCTATCTTCTCCTGGCGTTCATATCACTGAAGATGGAGATGAACTGGAGGACAACGAAAATAGGGAAGGTATGTCCGAATTTGCCCCTCTACAGGAAATTTACACAATTGGGTTGACAGTACCGATTTTTCCTGGAGCGCGGGGAGGCCGACAGGAAATTCAATCTGGACCTGTAAGAGGCGCTACGGGATGAGATGTCCTTGCATATTGAATATGAGTTACTGTACTTCGGTAACGTGATGCAACAGGAAGGAAATCGGCCATGAGAAATCCCTTCTATTCAACTGAACTTCCAGAATGGCCATATTGCTTTCATATCCCGGAGCGGCGGTTCGGGCAGCACCATCCTTGACCGGGCCGTCGATGAGCATGTCGGCTTCAGCATGTTCGCTTCTATCGGCGCTACGAATAAGGCGGACAGGGATCTGCCCGCATCAACTCGGCTTGGTATTTTGACAGCTTTCATGTTACAGTTATCGTGACAATTTTTTACATAGTAGTTCGGAAAAGAAGCATGTTTATTTGATAAGGAGCAAGGCATGAACCTGAGAACGATCATGCTCGGAGGAATGATCATCTCACTGTTGGGATGTTCGCTTGCCCCGGTCTACAGACAGCCTCCCCTACCGACAGCAACAGTGTATCCAGGTGTCGACGATGTGGTGACGGAAGCCAGCCCCGGTGCCGAGCAGCTTGGCTGGCGCGAGTTTTTCGCCGATACCCGGCTCAAGGAATTGATCCTCCAGGCCCTTGAGAACAATCGGGATTTACTGATAGCGATACAGCGGGTGGAAGAAGCCCGTGCCCTTTATCGCATCCAGCGCGCTAATCTGGTACCCAACATCAGCGCCGAGGGCGTGGGTGTCCGGTCCCGAGTACCCGGCGATTTGTCCGTAACCGGGAGCGCTATGACTTCAAGCCAATACCAGGCCGACCTGGGCCTCAGCGCCTGGGAACTCGATTTCTGGGGAAGGGTTCGGAGTCTTACGGCGGCGGCCCTGGAATCCTTTCTTGCTTCCGAACAAGCGCGACGGGCAGTATCGATCAGCCTCATAGCACAGGTTGCCAATACGTACCTTCTTGAACGGGAGCTGGATGAGAGGCTGGGTATTGCACGGTACACGATCGGTATCCGGGAGGAATCATATCGCATTGCAAGGAGACGGTACGAGGTAGGGTCTGCATCGAAGCTGGATGCAGTCCAGGCTGAAACACTGCTGCATCAGGCCCGGGCAGATCTTAGTGCATTGCTGCGGCAGCGGGATCAAAACCGCAACGCCCTGTCCCTTCTCGTGGGCGTGCATATCGTTGATTCGGAGGACCAGCCTCTGTCCCGTATCGAACCTGGCTTTGTGGGAGAAATCCCCGTTGGACTGCCCTCGGATTTGCTGGTGAACCGACCCGATGTACTTGCCGCAGAGCACCGGCTGAAGGCGGCCAATGCCAATATCGGCGCCGCGAGGGCAGCCTTTTTCCCGCGCATTGCGCTAACCGGCGCCTATGGCACTGCCAGCGCCGAACTGAGCGGCCTTTTTGGCACGGGCAGTAATGCCTGGAACTTTATTCCGAGCGTGACCCTGCCGATTTTTGAAGGCGGCCGCAATATCGCCAATCTGGATGCGGCGGAGGCCCTTCGCAATCAGGCCGTCGCCGACTATGAGCGAACGATTCAGACGGCTTTCCGGGAGGTAGCCGACGCCCTGGCCGGCCGTCGCTGGCTCGCTGAACAAGTCGTGGACCTACGGGCGGCCCTGGCAGCCCAAACAGAACGGTCCAGGCTGGCCAGGCTGCGTTACCAGAGCGGTGCGGCGCCGTATCTCGAGGTGCTCGATGCTGAGCGGGACCGTTTTGTAGCGGAACAGGCGCTGGTGCAAACACGACGGGCGCTGTTGTCAAGCAGCGTGAATCTCTACGCGGCCCTGGGGGGAGGAATATATCATGAGGCGCAGTGACCAAAATGGTACGAGGCTGTGTTAACCAGGAAGGAGGGCCATGACTCAACGACAGAAGAAGTGGGCGATCATTGTCATAGGGATACTGGTTATCGGTTTTCTGGGGGCAACTGCCTGGAAAAAATTTTTCGGAGTTGCTCAAAATAAAGGTCTCGCCAGTGGCAACGGCCGCATAGAAGCGGTGGAAATAGATATTGCCACCAAGACAGCCGGTCGTTTGAAGGATATTCTCGTGCGGGAGGGGGATTTGGTCGCAGCCGGTCAGGTCGTGGCGGTGATGGATACCGAAGTTCTCGACGCTCAGCTCCGACAGGCAGAGGCGCAAATGAGACAGGCGCAAACCGGGATCGAGACGTCACGAAGCCAATTGGCGCAGCGTGAGAGTGAAAAAACGGCAGCAAAGGCCGTGGTAGGCCAGCGGGAGGCCGAGCTCGACGTTGCCCGAAAGCGTGCCATCCGGTCATCAACCCTGGCTGCAGAGGGTGCGACTTCGCAGCAGGAGGCCGACGATGACGCTGCAAGGGTCCGGAGTGCCGATGCCGCCCTGAGCGCCGCCCGTGCCCAACTCTCGGCAGCAGAGGCGACGGTCGCCACGGCCCGTACCCAGATTCTTGGCTCGCAGTCAGCTGTCGAGGCAGCCAGAGCTACCGTCGAACGCATCCAGGCTGATATCAAGGATAGCGCCCTCAAGTCTCCCCGCTTAGGGCGGGTCCAGTACCGCGTGGCGCAGCCGGGTGAAGTACTTGGCGCCGGCGGCCGGGTGTTGAACCTGGTCGACCTGAGCGATGTGTATATGACCTTCTTTCTGCCCACGGCTGCAGCAGGACGGGTAGCCATGGGCACCGAGGTGCGGCTGGTACTGGACGCAGCCCCCCAGTACGTGATTCCGGCCAGGGTGTCCTTTGTTGCCGATGTGGCCCAATTCACTCCGAAGAGCGTGGAGACGGCCAGCGAGCGTGAGAAGCTGATGTTTCGCATTCGGGCCCAGATCCCGGCGGAACTCCTGAGAAAGCACATTACCTACGTCAAGACCGGGTTACCGGGTATGGCCTATATACGGCTCGATCCCAAGGCGCCGTGGCCGGCCCGCCTGCAGACGGGGCTATTGGAATGAGCGGCCGTGTCCACGCAGCCGGTTCCGGACCACCTGTGGTGCGACCTGTAGTCCGGCTGCAAGAAGTCGATCTGCGCTATGGAAAGACGGTGGCCCTCGATGGCGTGAGTCTCGAAGTCCCGACCGCCTGCATGGTCGGCCTCATCGGCCCGGATGGCGTCGGCAAGTCGAGCCTCATGTCACTGGTGGCAGGGGCCCGTGCGGTGCAGACAGGCCGTGTGGAGGCCCTGGAGGGCGACATGGCGAGCGCTGGCCACCGCAACGAAGTCTGTCCCAACATCGCTTACATGCCCCAGGGGCTTGGCAAGAATCTATATCCTACCCTTTCGGTTGAGGAAAACTTGCAGTTTTTCGGCCGCCTCTTCGGTCATGGAGCGTCGGAGCGCCGGCGCCGCATTGACGAGTTGACCGCTGCCACGGGCCTCAATCCCTTTCTTAACCGGCCCGCCGGCAAGCTGTCCGGCGGCATGAAACAGAAGCTCGGTCTGTGCTGTGCCTTGATCCATGATCCGGACCTGCTCATTCTTGACGAGCCCACCACGGGTGTCGATCCCTTGGCGCGGAGCCAGTTCTGGGATCTGATCGACCATATTCGCACCGGCCGCCCCGGTATGAGCGTGATCGTGGCTACGGCCTACATGGACGAAGCCGAACGGTTCGACTGGCTCGTGGCCATGGACGGGGGCCGAATTCTTGCTACCGGCACACCCCACGAGTTGTGCGAGCGGACCGGCGCCGATTCGCTGGAGGCAGCGTTCATCGAGCTGCTGCCCGAAGAGAAGAAGCGCGGCCACCGGGCCGTGGTGGTTCCGCCTCTCACCATTGGCGAGGACGTAGAGATGGCAATCGAGGCCCGGGGCCTGACCATGCGCTTCGGCGACTTCACTGCAGTGGATCACGTGAGCTTCCGCATCCGTCGCGGCGAGATCTTCGGTTTCCTCGGGTCCAACGGCTGCGGTAAGACCACCACCATGAAGATGCTCACCGGTCTTCTGCCCGCGAGTGAGGGCCAGGCCTGGCTTTTTGGCCACGAGGTGGATCCACGCGACATTACCACCCGCCGGCGGGTAGGATACATGTCGCAGGCCTTTTCGCTGTACTCGGAGCTCACCGTACATCAAAACCTGGTGCTCCACGCACGCCTCTTCAATGTGCCTGAACAGGACATTCCTATACGGGTCCAGGTAATGGTGTCCCGTTTCGGCTTGGGGAATGTACTCGATGCTTTGCCGGACAGCCTGCCCCTGGGTGTCCGCCAGCGCCTGTCCCTGGCCGTCGCAATGGTCCATGAGCCGGAGCTCCTGATCCTCGATGAACCGACCTCGGGGGTAGACCCGATTGCCCGCGACAACTTCTGGCAGTTGATGATCGACCTGGCACGGAAGGATCAGGTCACGATCTTCATCTCAACCCACTTCATGAACGAGGCCGAGCGCTGCGACCGCATCTCACTGATGCACGCGGGAAAAGTGCTGGTCAGTGGCGCCCCGGCGGAACTGGTGAAGAAGCGCGGGGTCGCAACGCTGGAACTGGCCTTCATTGCTTACCTGGAAGACGCCGGGGCCCAGGGCACGGAACCGAAAGCGCCAGCAGGCGCTATGGTTACCACTCCCGACAAGACTGCACGTGCGGGCCTAAAAGTGTCAGGCAAATGGCAGCGTCCCAGTTTCAGCGTAGCCCGCATGTTGAGTTATACCCGCCGGGAGGCGCTGGAACTGCGGCGTGACCCGGTACGGGGGAGCCTGGCTCTCCTCGGGAGCATATTTCTGATGTTCATCATAGGCTACGGCATCAGCCTCGACGTGGAAAATCTCAGTTTTGCCGTGCTTGATCGCGATCAGACCACACTGAGTCAAAATTATGCGCTGAACCTTTCCGGGTCGCGCTATTTTATCGAGCACCCGCCAATCAGGGACTATAATGATCTTGACCGGCGCATGCGGAACGGCGAATTGTCTCTCGCCATCGAGATACCTCCCAACTTTGCACGCGATGTGAAGCGTGGAGCGCCGGTCCAGATCGGTGCGTGGATCGACGGCGCCATGCCATCCCGGGCTGAAACCGTGCAAGCTTATGTGCTGGGGATGCACCAGGGCTGGCTCGTTGATGTGGCGAAGCACCAGCTTGGTCAGGACGTCTCATCGGCCGCCAAGATAGAGACACGCTTTCGGTACAACCCGGACGTAAAAAGCCTGCCGGCCATGGTACCGGCGGTGATCCCGATCCTGCTTCTCATGATTCCGGCCATGCTGACGGCATTGTCGGTGGTGCGGGAGAAGGAACTGGGCTCCATCGTCAACCTCTACGTTACCCCGGTTACCCGAAGCGAGTTCCTCTTTGGCAAACAACTGCCTTATGTCCTTCTGACAATGGTGAATTTCCTGCTCATGACCGTCCTGGCCATTACCGTCTTCGGCGTGCCATTAAAGGGCAGTTTCCCCACCCTGACGCTGGCTGCATTCATCTTCATCCTCTTCTCAACAGGTTTCGGTCTCTTTGCCTCCACCTTCACCCGCAGCCAGATTGCTGCCATGTTCGTTTCCATGATCGGCACCCTGCTTCCGGCGATCCAGTTTGCGGGCCTGCTGAATCCGGTGTCCTCCCTCGAGGGGGCCGGGAAGCTCATCGGTCGGATCTATCCGGCCGGCTACTTCCTCACCATCAGCCGTGGTGTGTTCAGTAAGGCCCTGACATTATCCGACCTGCACACCTCCTTTGGCCCCATGATGCTCGCGGTGCCGGTCATCATCGTGCTATCCATAACTTTACTGAAGAAACAGGATACCTGACCATGTGCCGCGCATCTACCATCTATCGCCTGGGTGTGAAGGAATTGTGGAGCCTTATACGCGATCCCATGATGCTGGTGCTCATCGCCTATAGCTTCACGGCGGCGGTCTATATCGCCGCCACTGCCATGCCGGATTCACTGCACAAGGCCACGATCGCGATTGTGGATGAGGACCGGTCCCCCCTGTCGGAGCGCATCGTCTCTGCCTTTTACCCGCCTCACTTTATGGCGCCGGCCATAGTGTCGTTGCCTGAGGTCGATCCGGGGATGAATGAGGGCCTCTTTACCTTCGGCCTCGATATCCCGCCGAACTTCCAACGGGACGTACTGACCGGGCGCAGCCCTGTGATACAGCTCAATGTCGACGCTACCCGCATGAGCCAGGCTTTTACCGGTAGCAGCTATATCCAGCAAATCACCCTCGGTCAGGTCACCGAGTTTGTCCAGCGTTACCGTAGCGCGGCCAGGCCGCCGGTTGATCTTGACCTGCGGGCACGCTTCAATCCGAGCCTTAATCGTGCCTGGTTCGGCTCGATTATGGAGATCATTAACCAAGTCACCATGCTGTCTATCATCCTCGCAGGCGCAGCGCTTATCCGCGAACGGGAGCACGGTACGGTGGAACACCTGCTCGTTATGCCGGTGACTCCGGGCGAGATCATGCTCGCCAAGGTCTGGTCCATGGGGTTCGTGGTTCTCGCGGCAACGGCCTTTTCGCTGGCCCTTGTCGTTCAGGGCGCGCTCCGTGTGCCCATCGAAGGTTCCATAATGCTCTTCCTGTTATGTGGTGCGCTCCACCTGTTTGCTACCACATCCATGGGCATCTTCATGGCGACCCTGGCTCGCTCCATGCCGCAATTCGGTCTGCTGATGCTGCTGACCCTCCTCCCGTTGCAGCTGCTGTCGGGCGGTGTAACGCCGCGGGAGAGTATGCCGGCCTTTGCCCAAAATGTGATGCTGGTTGCACCGACAACCCACTTCGTGTCCGCGGCCCAGGCCATTCTCTATCGGGGCGCCGGCCTGGACGTGGTGTGGCCACAGTTCCTCGCCCTTCTCGTGATCGGTACGGTGTTTTTCCTTGTTGCTCTGGCCCGCTTCCGCAAAACCATAACCTTGATGACATGAAGCGATCCCGAACTACAATCTTCAATGGAGGTATCAAATGGGAAACCTAAACAACCTATTTAATCCCAAGAACATAGCCCTCATCGGTGCAAGCGACAGGGGGGGATCGGTGGGCAGGATCGCCCTTACCAACCTCCTCCAGGCAAAAGACAGAAAGATATTCCCGGTGAATCCCAACAGGAAGTCGGTCCTTGGCCTCGAATGTTTCAGGGACGTTGCAAGTATCAGCGGGCGGGTTGATTGCGCCGTTATCGCAACTCCGGCCCGTGAAGTCCCGGGTCTCGTCGAAGCATGCGGCAAGGCAGGTATCGGCGGGGCTGTGATTTTCTCTGCCGGGTTCAAGGAAACAGGGGAGGAAGGAAGACTGCTGGAGGAACAGGTGGCAGCCTTGAGGAAGCAATACGGCATGCGCATCCTCGGGCCGAACTGCCTGGGTTTTGTGAGACCCAATGCAGGGTTGAACGCTACATTCATGAGGACCAGTCCACCTTCCGGGCATATTGCCTTCATATCCCAGAGCGGCGCCCTGGGTAGCGCCATCCTCGACTGGGCTGTCGATGAACATGTCGGCTTCAGCATGTTCGCCTCTATCGGCGCTATGATGGATGTAGACTTTGGTGATCTCATAGACTTCCTCGGAGATGACAGCGATACGCGAAGCATCTTGATCTACATGGAAGGGGTCGGCAACGCAAAAAAGTTTATGAGCGCTGCCCGGGCGTTCTCCATGCGCAAACCCATCATAATCATCAAGCCTGGAAGATTTACCGAGAGCGCAAAGGCAGCCCGCTCGCATACAGGCTCTATGGCCGGGGATGATGTGATCTATGAGGCGGCTTTCGAAAGGGTAGGCGTGGTGCGGGTGAAAGAGATCGCGGACCTCTTCAACGTCGCTGCAATTCTCGATTCCCGGAAACTTCCCAGGGGACCGAAGCTTGCGATCGTGACGGCGGCCGGCGGGCCGGGCGTTATGGCCACAGACGCCCTTCTCGATAACGGGGGAAAACTTGCCAGGCTTTCCAACACAACTATTGAGCGGCTGGATCAGGAGTTGCCGCCCTTCTGGAGCAAAGGTAACCCCGTCGATGTGCTGGGTGACGCAGATCCCGGTCGATATGGAAAGGCGATGAAGATTTGCCTTGAAGATTCCGAAGTAGACGGTGTCCTCGTGATCTACGTACCTACGGATCTCGCACCATCTGATAAAGTGGCGCAAGCCGTCATCGAGAGTGCAAAAAATACCGGGAAACCGGTCATTGCTTCCTGGATTGGAGGGCAGAAGATACGTGCTGCACTTAAGACATTTGCAGAAAATAGTGTCCCGGGTTATGAAACCCCGGAAGAGGCAGTCAAGGCATATGTCAATATGCACTGGTATCAAAGAAATCTCGAACTGCTCTACGAGACCCCGGCAGAATTACCGGTCCGGGAAACGCTTCAAATGGACATCACGGATTTCTTCAAGAAGATGATGAGGGAAAATAAACACCTTAAAGACATCATCAAAAAGGCCATCGAAGAGGGCAGGACCATTCTCAACGAGGACGAATCAAAAGCATTCCTCGCAGCCTACTGGATCCCGACAACGATACCCTCGATCACCCATGACACAGAAGGGGCGCTCATCGCTGCCCGGAAGATCGGATATCCTGTGGTCATCAAAATTGTCTCACCGGATATCACCCACAAGACCGATGTCGGCGGCGTTACGGTGGGGATTAATTCGGACGAACAGTTGAGGCAGGCTTACGAGCACATGATGACTACAGTGAGAGCTCGTGCCCCGGAGGCAGTGATAGAAGGCATCGCCGTTCAAAAGATGGTCGAGGACATCGATTATGAAGTAATTCTCGGTTCGAAAAAGGATAAGGATTTTGGCTCGGTTATTCTCTTCGGGATGGGAGGCATTACTGCGGAGCTTATCAAAGATTTTTCAATCGGTTTCCCGCCCCTCAACCGGTCGCTGGCAAGAAGACTGATGGAAGAGACCAGGGCTTACAAGCTTATTAAGGGGTGGCGGGGCAAGACGCCTGCAAACCTTGATGAACTGGAGACAATCCTAGTTCTCTTCTCCTATCTCATCACCGGTTTCCCGGAAATAGCAGAAATTGACATTAACCCCCTGGCAATATCGCTGGGCAAGGCCTGTGCCATCGATGCACGTATTATCCTTGACAAGGACTGCCTTGAGCCTGTCCAACCCTATCCCCATCTTGTGATCGCCCCGTACCCGATACGATTCGTAACGACATCGGAATTACCAGATGGAACGAGGGTGGTGATCCGACCTATCATGCCCGAGGATGAGCCGTTAGAGCGTGAGTTTCTGGCGACCCTATCCGACGAGTCCCGCCGAACAAGGTTCTTTTCATCTTTTCGGAACATATCCCACGACTGGCTCGTCATGTTTTGTAACATAGATTATGACAGACACATCGCCATGGTCGCCGAAATCAATGAGGATGGACAGAGAAAGATCATCGGTGTTGTCAGACTGATCCTGGACCCTGATTTCGATTCCGGTGAAATTGCAGCCCTTGTCCACGACAGATTTCAGAGGAGAGGTCTCGGGCAGAAGCTTATGGAGGTGGTCGCCAGGATAGCGAAGTGGAAAGGGTTGAAGGAAATACATGGCCAGGTCCTTATGGACAACGAGAAAATGCTCGGGCTCTGTAAAAAGCTCGGATACACTACCAATATGCTCCCCGGCGGCATAACAAGGATAACCCTGCAGTTGAAGCAGGACGGCCGCGCATAATCTGGGGCCTGACAACAAGCCCGGATCCCCGGCGGGTACCTCACCGGCCAGGTTCCCGTCGGGCAAAGCTTGACCGTGGCTTGTGCTACCTCTCTCGTGAACTTCCCGGTGGGGACGGTGCTGGCACGCGACGGAGCACTTAATATAATTGTGTTGGATACTTCTTGTGTTGGTCGATCAAACGGTCTCTTAAGGTCTTCAGCATGCTGCTGATACCCACTTTATAAATGTGAGGGTTTTCGAAACGCTTGTAGGCCGCAGGAAGCATCTTCAGGCGCTCCCGGGCGTACTGTGCGGTTTGGGGCAGTGAAGGCGGGTCATACACGATCTTTCCCCGAACCATCACGGGATGAAGCAGCGGTTCGGTCTCTTTGGTTTTTATGACACAGGACTGATGGGGAAAGAATGGGTGGTGCATTTCGACAGGGCCCGTTTCGTCTTCGA
>Ga0265293_10010821_pt1 | contig 12627 bp, 21 predicted proteins | sample Munlanlewell138R_FD_192505 | JGI IMG/M metagenome (GOLD analysis project Ga0265293, IMG submission 192505) | Leachate microbial communities from a municipal landfill in Southern Ontario, Canada - Leachate well 138R | ecosystem: Engineered > Solid waste > Landfill > Unclassified | place: Canada... | reverse complement strand
GTTGCAGTTTGCTCTGCTGAATAATGACTCATCCAGAAATCACCATAAAGCATAGCATATTCTTTTTTCAAAATTTCCTCATCAGAAAAACAATTTAATCCCAGATCTGTGCATATGCGTTCATAATCATTTCTACTTAGTTCACTGTTGCCTATCGTTTTCATGTAATCGGTTGCAGTTTTCATTTTTCAATCTCCTTTTTTCTCCTACATAGGATATTTATCTGTTCTGTTTTTTAAATAGATCCTGGTTTGTTCCAGCTCATTCCATAATTGTGGAGAGAATTCTTTTAGCAAATCTGTAAAACCAGTAGCATTTACTTTGTCTGGAAATTGTCTTGCAAAGCATTTCCATTTTTGATCGATTTCTTTATAGATAGAATAAACTGCACCATTACTTTGAGCGTGGCGCATTTCTGCAATATCTTTTACTTCACTAAACATTAGTTTCCAGATTTCTAATAAAGAATCAATTGTTTGTCCTTCATCTTTATATTTCTGAGCATATTCTTTAGCTTTCATTATCTTTTACCTTTTTTCTTAATTTTAGATCATATATATGACCACAGCGCAAATCTTTATCAAAAATAATTAATTGTAAATTCCATTGATCTCCAGGTTTAGAAAATGGAGATCGGTACCAATCAATTTCCCATCGATAAAAATACTTTTCATAAAGATAAACACAAAACAAATATGTATTTAATATTGAAGTATAGATAAGCAATATTATGATAATTGTTGAAATCATTTTGATCCTCCCTTAGTGAATATAACTAAAATGGAAGATCCATATGTGCTTTATGAATATGATCTTTTATCATTGGATTAGCTTCAGGCATAATCGTATCTAATATCATACCTAGCTTATGTCCTGTAAGACCATTAAATAATGAACACAACTCTAATATTGGTCCATCATCTTCATCATTATTGTTATCAATGAAATCTATCCAATAATAGATGGCATGATCAAATCCATAATTGATCATGTATGTAGAAGGAAATAAATTAATGGAATAACTTTCATTTATTTTATCTATCATTTCTTGAGTAATATCTACTATATGCAATATGTAACGAGACATAATATCCCTCCTGATTACGAATTTTATCTTAGACCATATAAAACTTTATTACACCAGTTTTAATAACAATCTTTCTAATATGTGTAAAACAAAGACTAAAAGGCTCAGAACTATCTTCATCATTGATCCTTATAAATTTATCCTTTTCTATAGAAAGCTCATAAGCAAAACCATAAACAACTCCTTTATCGTAATTATGTATCTCGTATCTAATATCTTGATTATCATGGAATAGAAACGCTATAAGAACATCCACTTTTTTCACCTTTCTATTGTGAATATACATTCTTTCTCTTGAATAGTATTGATAGATTTATTGATATCTATTGATATACCTAATTGATCCATATAGATACCCCTTGAATAAAAATTTGATCATTTGAACTGAATATACATTTAGGGGGGTAAAAACGTCTTTTCTACCCTCTTATTGTAAATGATTTACAATTACCACTCATTAACCCACTTAAAAGTGGCTTTATTGTCTTCGATTGTGAGTAATCTACAGTTCCAATTCTCGTCATAGACGCCATTCCCCTCGATATCCGTCTCAATCATGGCGTTATGTCCTTCAATCTTCCTAAACCAATACACTTTAAATCGCAAAGCCATGTATTGCCTGGCTAACAGTTGTTTATCAGGTGTTAATGGCAAGGTATAACGTGATACTTCACCCGTGAGATTGTCCAGGGAGTAGAGTATTAGGGGTTCTTTATCTTCTCCGTAATCATATTCTGTAATAACAAGGAAACTTCTGTCTTTATTGTAGTAATTCTTCCGTTTAGCTTCAATTTCCTCTATAAGAGCAACTCTTTCATCTTCAAACACCTCTTCTTCCCCTTCAGTTACAAGGTTTATGTATGATTGTTTACTTAAAAGCATCTCCCACAGTACGTTTTCCCTTACAGTTTCGAATATTGTATCCATTTAATCTCCTTCGGTTACACGAAATTTTGATAAAACTACGAAAAAGGCACAAGAAACTGGGGGTTTGACACTATTCTTGTACCCTATTCGTATAGTTATACTCTCCTACATGGGAGATTGATTAAACCACAATTCCAACACATTATTAATGAGATCAACCTTTATATATTCAGGAATAAAGGTAGATTGAGATATATGGATCTTTCCTGGTACAGGGATTTCCTCTACAGTAACACTACAGTCATCGTGGACTGTAATATTCTTTACTACTCTGTACACTCCATCAATCTTGATTTTACGAATATTGTTATGTGCTACCAAGATAGATAACACTAAAGCATCGATTGATTGCCCTTTGATATGAACTTGTGTCATGATGTTTCTCCTACATAGGATATTACAAAAACGATAATAATCCTAAGATAAAGTAGATAACAACAGCTCCTGCTAAAAAATAAACAGGCGTAAGGTCTTCTTCTTTGATTAGTCCTTTAATGAAGTAATAGATAACAACACCTATTATTAGATAAAACAATATGTTAATCATATTTCTCCTACGCAGGATATTAGTGAGGGAGCTATCAAGCGAATAAGCTCAATAGCTCCCAACACCATGGTTGCGATACTGCACCCTTGCATCGCGAAGTACCGCAGTTTACCACCTAGTCACCTAGAGGATATATCTCCACGATCTAAACTAGAGGCGTAGAGATAACAATCGGAGCAGAGATATTAGATTACTTCTGCAAAACAATTAGTTAGCGTTTACTAAATACACTAACTCACCACGTTTGCGAAGGCCAATGCGATCACGATTGCTTGCTACCGAATATGGTTTGCCATAAGCTCTGCCATTTTCATCAGCGAACAAGTAGATACCATTAGGAACTTCTAATGCATCCATTTCATTGCCATTGATGTTGACGATTGTTCCTACTTGGGTGATATCCTCACCTTTTGCTTTAGCCACAGTCTCAACAACTGTTCCAAAGAACTTTGCAGATTTGACCTCACGATATTCTCGTGAAGCTTCTTTCTGTTCTTCTAAAGCACGAGCAGGATCCAACTCATCATCACTCAACATAGTGTGGATTTGGATAGCAAGATCATGAATCTCACGATAGATCTCACCTGTTGCCTGATTCACAGTCATCCTTGCCATAATAGCAATGCGATCACCTAATGCTAATGAACCAATAACATTATGGTAGTGTAGAGTATTAGCAGGAAACTCTCTGTTGGTATCAGTATTGATGAGTTTACCAGCACCTACACCGGTAAGGCGCATTGCTAACCAGGGAGATTCAACGCCTACAACATAACCAGCATCAGTTTTTTGAACTGGTAATTCAAATGTGATCAGACCATTACCAGGCACATTGAGCATAACCCAACGTTTTTGATCTTTCACAGCATTCACAATTTCGGAATGATTACTCTGAATCAAACCGATTGTTGAAGTGCGCATAATATCGCTGCTCTGAGCGTAAACATGAAACTTACCATTTACAACCCATTTCCCAAGCAGGAAGTCACGGCTTGCATTCAAAGCGCTTTTCAGTTCAGCTTTAGTTGCATACGATCCAACTGAATGGAGCAAGCTCTTTCCTTCTTTCCAGTTAACTGGCGTAAAGATAATGCTTTTGATTACTTCTTCAGTAAATCGTTTTTCACTATCTTCTAAAGTACGAATTTCAACTGAACCTAAGAGTGTATTATTTGTAGCTTTTTTCACTATATTTCTCCTTCTTGTCTAATAAGATTGGTTGTTAACTGTTGAGCCAATAGGCGCAACCCCTTCATTTCTTCTTCTATATCGATATCCATGATCTTAGCAATCACAGGATCGATACCAGATAAAGAAAGAAGGTTATCAAGTGTTTCCTGCTCTACCTGAACAGGATCTAAGACAAATTCCTTCCGTTCCGTTATGTTGTACATTTCAAGCTTATCCTATCTGCGTCCTTTCTCTATAATCCTATCTACCTCTAATAGATCCTTGCATAGATAGGTTGATTTACCCAATGTGAGTACAGTACCAATATCCTTGGTTACTATCTCGCACACATACCCTTTAGCTATAGCCTTCTTTGTTAGAGCAGTAACAAACTGCTCACCCATAGCAGTAGGCTTAGGTATGTACTTACGCCAATACTGGTCTTTCCCCCATGTGTCTTCAAGATCCTTTGCTATCTGCATACACAGATCGTACTCACCATCATAGTGAGCTACCTCAAAGGATCTGCGCATATTGTCCCTTTTGTCCAGAAGCCATACTTTTGCTTTCTTATGGTTCTCTTTATCAGGGAACACTTTTACTACTAAGGATCTAGCGAACTTATCTTGCATATAGATCCTTATACTCTCCGACACAAGATCAAAATCAGTTATCGTGTCCATATCAACTCCTTCACCGTCAATGAATTTATCAATGACGATGTCTTCTACTGGTCTGAAGCTCATTACAACTCCTTTACTATGTTCTTTAGAGAAAGACGTATACCATTAGCTTTCGCCCTGGTATATATAGCTTTCGACAATAGCCATGCATACGATTTATCGTAGTACTGGCGTAATACCAACCACATTAGTAATCTCTTCATATATCCTCCTTTCTAGTGGGTCTAGTAATATCCACTATGACATATAGCAAGGGTAGAATAATCCCCTATCTATGCCTTGCTATATGCGTTAGTGTGTATTACATAGGCTTATTGGGTATTGCTTTCTTTCTTTACAGAGTAGATCTGCTCTCTGTAGTCATTGCCTACTTTGATAGTAGCCTTTACTTCTGCTCTGTCTTTCGTTTCTTTCCTCATTGCTATATCTACTACTTCACCATTCTTTCCAATCAATGCTATTATTTCTGATAAGATACTCACGATATTCTCCTTTAGAATAAATAAATTAAGTAAGCAGCTATGCCTACTACTACGCCAGCGACTATACTTAAGCCACTAGCAAGAACAGCCCACATAGATAATGTAGGTTTCTCAACAATACCCAACATATAAGCTTGAGCTTCTCTTTGCTCTTGCTTAGTCATCGGTCGTGTACCTGCTTGAGTACACACGAATGGGTACTCATGCATGTACTGGTGTTTTCTTACATCAGACATTACATTCTCCTTTACTAACAGCTACCATTATTGATAGCTTGCTTCTGTTGGGGATGGTGATTATTAATATTCAACTAAAAAATTGGATATAGTATTTATGGTTGATCTTTATGATATCGATATATGCTACCATTCTGCATATATACTTTTTGATATGCGCCATCTACATTCATTTCTTTTCTGCAATCGCCATGTATATGTGAGTAACAATCCCTCATATCAAAGTCTATGTCAACGATTGCATAGTCTTTACTATGATTGAGTCGAACAAACCCATATCGCTTGTTGTTTGATACATTAGTGTTGCCTGATAGTCTATACCCTAAGCGTAATAGGATAATAAAGTACCATAGTGACTGAATTATTGATTTCATGATAAATCTCCTTTATCTCATATAGTTATCCCCAACAGAACAAAACCATCAATATACTCCATAGAGGGTAGCCTGTATTAGCGCTACCCCCTGGTACTATGTAAATCAAACACTTGCTATATGAATAGCAAAAGACCCTATAGATATAGACCTATATGGTTGTCCTATGTCATTCTGATGGTCACATAGGAAGACACTATTATGGAAGGTTTGGAGTTTGGTTGTGATGTTTTGCTGTGTATGCTGTGACGTGGATTACTCGCTATACATATCTATTGCCATGATCTGTTTCGCTTTCATCTCTGGTAGGCGCTTGGACAAGCACATGAATGGACAATCATTCAAGGTAGGTATGTCTTGCATTGTACCTACGAATGCTCCGCACTCAATATTGTTAATTGCATTGATAACCTTCTCTACCTGTAGATGAGTAGAGTTACGTTCCAAAGTTTTGTATGCAGCCATTAGTCTACCTTGGGCTGAAGCGAATGCCTTCTAACAGGCGTTGCTGCGTTGACATCCTTGACTAGCAGGGTTGTTAGACCCCCTGCCAGGGGGGGGGATAGGTGTAGATATATCCCCCCTATTGGGGATGGTATTTACTCTTAAGGTGGGGTAGCTCACTTCTCACCTTAGTGAGTATTACTTAATACCCTCTTAAACCCCCGAACTCAAAATCCATTCTCCTACGCGGGAGAAAACAAGCAGACACAAATACTTATTTTCTTTCTATGTCTGCTTTTATCCAGAATACAGCTTTAGTAAGGCTTGTAACGACTCTTTCCTCATGTTCTATGCTATTTTCTCTCATTTCATTTACAAGGATATGGAGTAATTCGTGAACGATAATTCTTTCGATCTGATTGTGTGTCATATTCAGCATACTTGGTACATTGAGATATACATTAGCGGACATATATTTCCAGTCAACATATGTACGACCAATGACTATTTCGTTATCGTTTGTTTTGAATATATCGATAACATCTTGAGGATCCTCGACATAGTGAATTTCAACTTCCCACCATCGTAGACCTAATCTATAGATCCATTTATCACATAATTTTTTTATTTTCTTTAATTTCATTATTTTTCTTCATCATCAATTTTATCCCATGATATTGTAGGGGTTATGTCATTATTTGCCAATTCATTAGTAATGGTAAAAGAATTGTAGGTATCGAGTTCTATTTTGCTTACGATAATGAACAGATTATTATCATTAACGGGTGTAACGTTTTCGATGGTGAAGAATTCTTCTTCGGCTAATTTATTCAGGGCATCTGAAATAGATTCAGGATCTCCTGTACTTGCGATAACTGTTTTGTATATTTTTTTCATTTCAATTTCCTTATCCTAAAAATATAAATAATGGATCTTTTGTTGTTCTTATTCTTGCAGCGATATAGGAATAAAAATCAAATAGATCTATATATTGTAGAAATACTTTTTCTGCTTGGTCAACATAAATACGTTCAAACTTGAATTCAATTCCTTGTGAATGAAACATGAATTGGTTTGCTAGATAAAAATTATATGTACTAGTTGAAATTAATGTGTTTGGTTCTCTGAAAGCATAATTTGTTGGAGCGATAATCAGATCCTTTTTTGGGTGCGCTTTATTCTTAATGTAGGTTGTGTGTCCTATCCCTCTGCCAGCATTTACTTTTACAGTACACATTTCTTTGTAGTATGAAACAGGATTTAGGTGTCTTTTCATTTCCATACGTTTTCTATTTTCTTCGTTCCACTTTATTAGCAAATCTAAAGCGGTTTCAAAATCATCATTCATTTTAATCTCCTTGTATACTTGATAATATAATAAAATGATATATAATAGCAACAGGGTATTCTCCTACTCTGATGATGGGATAACACAACACAAGGATAAGCTGGTAACTACGCATTGCCAGCTTTTTCCGTTAAGTTGACAAATTATAAATAGCAACTATAATCAAATTAATCCGTTATACATTCCCCCTTTTATAGCAAATTCGCTGATACCCCTTCCCAGCGAATTTGTCTTTAATTTGCCAAACTGAATCATTTGTTATATACTGCGCCTAGAAGGAGATATAAAATGGCAGAAAAAATTACAAAAGAGAACAGTCCCGAAAAACATGAAGCTTTAAAAAGGATATGGAAAAGAGAAGGAAGACCAGGACATTTGGTTTTGCCAAGAGAAAACTGGAAAGTAATGGTGATAGATGATCAGGTAGAATTTTGGCCCGAGGGCGACTTCAAAGATGCATACGGATCCAGCAGTTTTTAAGACTACGGAAAGAGTCATTGTCATATACCTTATCGCTACTGGTTGCATTTCTTGTAATCAAAAAAGAATTGGATCAAAAATAGAATTTTCTTTTAAGCATGATATTGTTTCTGATCGAATGGATGAATACCGTGCTGGAAAGCCTATGTTGGTTGATTATCGGTTAGTGATTTTTGCTGAAAATTGGTTTAATACTATTATTCACGAGATATAAATGGCAAAAAGAATAGCTAGGCTTTCAGATGAAGAAGTCGAATTACTATTAGCTGGTAAAGACAATCCTGATCTTCTCTCAAACTATTTCTTTAAGAAACCTGGTTATGACCAAGGTTGGGTATTAGATTACAACTTTGATCCAGAGGGTGCATGGCAGAAAATGGTTCACCATGCAACTCAAAGGCGTATCATTGTTATTGGGGGTTTTGGAAGTGGAAAAACAAGGGGAATAGGTGTAAGCGGATCCATGCATTGTATTACTACAAGGGATTTCGCTTTTATGAATTGTGCGCCTACTGCTTATCAGGCTTTACTGATGTATAACTTTATATTAGAGATGGCAAGCGGTACTCGATTTCAAGATATGATTTGGAAGTCCCCTAGAACGCCTTATCCTATGATCGAGATAAAGTTCTATGCTGGAAAAATGCTCATTGAATCTAAAATGGAATTTCTTTCTATTGACAGGAATGCTGTACAGATATTGTCATGGGAAGGTGATTGGGTAAATTTAGATGAAGGTGGACAGATTGATGATTTAGCAGGAACGCTAACTAACCTTGGATCTCGTATGCGTGGCTCTATAAATGGAAGACCACGTTTAGGGCGTATGTCTCTAACTTCTAACTCTTGGGACAATCCTGAAATGTGGGCTAGATATGATATGGCTTTGGAAGATCCTGAGAATTATCTTTCTCTTACAGTGTCTTCAAGGCATAACCATAATATTACACCTGAACAATTACATCTTATGTTGAAAGATATTCCTGAAGACGAACATGCTCGTTTCATTGATGGTGATCGTCCTCAAGGTAAAGGTTTGTATTTCAATCAACAACGTGTTTATGCTTGTGAAGATGCTGAAATGGGAAACAGGATAAAGTTTGGTAAAGAAAGTGGTATGGTTGGTTACGATTGGGTTGAGATGCATGGATCTGGTGTTATCTATTATAAGGAAGCTCCACGCAAAGATGGGATTTATATGATTTTGGGAGACCCTGGTACTGGCAATTGTCCTTTACGTAATTCTCCTGTAATCATGGTGTTAGATGTAGCAAACTTCCCAATGGAACCTTCCAGAATAGTTTCATTGTGGTGGGGGAGTGGTCAAGGATCTATTACTCCATTTGTAAGACAGACACTAAAGATGATGATGGAATACAACCCGATATTTACAGGAGTTGATAGTACTGGTCCACAAGCATCTACCGCTGATTTGCTTAACACTTATTTGCACGGCGCAAGAGAATCGGGTAATATGAAAATGGAATGGCTAGGAGCCGATATCGATTTATCCAAAGTTATGAATCCTTGGATAAGTGGACTGGACTTTTCAGGATCTAAAAAGGCATCCTATTTAGTTTCTGGTAAAATGTTTATTGAAGCAAGATTGGTAAGATGGCCTAAGCAGGCTACAGGAATAAGGAGACAATTAACTAACTATGATCCTGAAAAAGATACACCAAAGTCTTTCCTGGCTCAAGATATCGTGGCTACGTTTTGCATGGCGAGTTTCGCAATTCGTAGCTGGTTTAATGTCTCACCTGAAGATATGGTGGGTCTCTACCAGCAAGAAAATAGCAGGTCACCTCTTACAAAAGATCCAGAAGTATTTAGATTATCAATTTCAGAAAGAAATACAAGAGAACGTGACGTTGAGAGAAAACCAACGTTTGACAACCCGAGACAGGACTTCCCGAGCAGGTATTGGGAGACCGAAGAAGACATTCCGTAACTAAAAATTTGACAATCTAGGCGTGGGTGCGTAAAATCACAACTGAAAGGCTCTTATGAATCAAAAGTCCTTTACTGAAAATGTTAATAGAATTTCACCTGATCTTTCCGCATTGGAAGATTCTTTTAGTTTTCCAGCAAATGAATATACTCGTCTTGAGACTCTCTATTCTACATTAGAGCAATGGTATTCTGGTGAGAAGTTAAAAGAAACTGCTGGTACAGGAACGGAAGAAACAGAACTATATCCTACTCAATATAATCCTTTACCTGATGCTGTTGAAAAGCATGTTGCTATGCTGTTTGGTCATTATGATCTTCAAGATAGAGATATAGTAAGACCCTTATTGTTAGCGCCTGAAAAAAATGATGCATGGCGTGAGAAGAAACAAGAAGTTGAAGAATATCTTCAAAGAGTATGTTACGAAAATAACTTCAACGCTTTATTGATTGATAATGCTACAAGTAGCCAAATTTATGGGGGTTGTGTCTTCAAGGTACTATATGATGAAGAGTCCGTAGATCCAACCAGAGAAACAAAACTTAATATTTCGGCAATTCATCCACGATATTTTGTAGGAATCCCTTCTGGGTTGAACTTCTGGGATCTACATGAAGCATGGGTACTAAGACCTATCTCCGTTTCTGAAGCTAAAAGTCGTTATGGAATCTCCTATGTAGGAGAAGACGATAAAGAAGATAATGATATTGTTTGGCTAGCAGAACATTACACAAAGAAAAAAATTAGAGTTTATGTAGATGGAAAACAAGCCAGGCGAAAAATAGGAACTGAGGTTATAGATCTAAATCAGGACAATCCTTATGGGATCGTTCCTTTTGTTTACATTCCTCATATAAGAGATAATGGTTTTTATGGTACTTCATTGATTAATGGAGTAGAGGGATTACTGAAAGAAATAAATCTTCGCATTGGAGATTTCGGAGACGCTGTTACTACGGATTCTCATACAACCTTTTTGGTAGCTGGTCAATCTGATCTAAGAATTGACAATGCTGAAAAAGTTGGACCAGGCGTAAAGGCTATAAAGGTCAGGCTTACTGGTGCTGGTATGGGGAAAGATACTAATCCAAATGTTACACAATTAAAGCAATTAGCTCATGTTTCTATGGGAGAATTAGTAGATCGTCTTTTAGATATGTTTGCCAAAACAGTTTCAATTCCCCCTGTAGCTTATGGTACAGATGAAGGCTCTCAGAGAAGTTCTGCTACTTTGATTTTGCGTATGTGGCCTTTAATTGCTCATGCTCAAATGGAAAGAGCATATTGGACTGTTGGTTTGAACAGGTTGTATACTTATGCTCTCCATATGCTTTCTATAAAAGAGTCTGGAAAATTTAGTAAAGATATTAAAAAGTTTCGTGTTAAACAAGATTGGTTTCCATATCTTCCGAAAGATCGTGAATCGATTATCAATGAAGCTAATACACGCTTTGCAGGTAAAATGTCTTCTCTCGAGAAGATCTTTGAATTGCTTGGTGATGTAGATGATCCTGAAGAAGAAAAGAAACTGATCCTTGATTTTCAAAAGGAATTAGCTGAATTACAGTCTGAATTCCAACAAACTCCTTTTGGAGGAGCAAAACCAGAAAATAAGCAAGTTCCTTTATCCACTGGTGCTAATCCTAAAAAGGAAGATAAAAAAGTAGATGATAAAGGTAATAAAGGAGATAAGTAATGAATGGAAATCTATTTCGTGTGCTACCGTTTTACGCCCCTGATGCCGATGATTCTGGCGATGTTGGTGACGCTGATACCAAACCAAAACCAGAACCAAGAGTAACAGAACCTAAACCGGAACCAACGACTGATTTTGAGAAAGCTTACAAAGGGTTACAGAAAAAGTATGATGTTTTATATGGAAAATATCAGAAACTTGAAGAAACTAATGGTGAGCTGGAAGTAAAGGTTGCTGATTTACAAATTCAGATTGATCAGAAAGATACAGACCACAAAAAAGCAAACAATTCTGTCTCTGAAATGCAATCAAAAATAGATACCTTGCAAAAGGAATTGGACAAGAAAACAAATGAGCTGAGTCGAAGTGTTATCGTTATGAAAGAGTTTCCAGATTTAGGTGATATGGTAGGAGATCTGCCAGAAGCCGAAACCGATGAAGATTTTAGAGCAAAGTTGACAAATCTGAAAACAACTATCGATAGCAAGGTAGAGGCAGCTATCCAAAATCGTTTGAAAGGTACTGGCGTTAATGACTCTGCTGGTTTTGGCTCTGGTGATAGTTATGCTAATGAAACTGTTGATAGTCTTTATGACAAATTGGCTGGTTTCTCTGCTGTACGTTCACCTAAAGAGCAAGCGGAATATGATCGATTGCATTCCGCTTATTTAGCTAAAATCAAAGAAAATCAAAAATAATGAGGTGTTAAAATGGCAGTAGGCGATTTCGATCTTTTTTATAGTGATGAGCCTTTTTCAATTATGGATAAAAACCAACGAAATTGGTACGATCCAGTATTAATTGATGTTTGGCGACAACGTAGTGTTTATCGGCCTGTTATTACTTTCACTAAGAACAATGGTGCTGTAACTGCTAAGACTATGACAGTTTCTCAAGTCTTAGATCCCCACGCAGATACAACCCCATTAGCAATGCGACAACTCTGGATGGAATCAATGCATGTTGATTCCCGAAGCATTGAAATTACTTTCCAACACAATGGTTTGAAAATCGCATATCACAAGTATGACGATATGATCACTTATTGGAAGAAAGATAATGTTCAAGGTCTGGAACGTATTGCTCGTGGCGCTCTTGGTGTAGCACAAACAGATCTAAATGATATGCTTGCAAGAAACGCTTTAATCGGTGGTTCTTTTACTACAGGCTATCAATTGTATTCAGGTAGCGCAACTGATTTC
>Ga0265293_10010820_pt1 | contig 12627 bp, 7 predicted proteins | sample Munlanlewell138R_FD_192505 | JGI IMG/M metagenome (GOLD analysis project Ga0265293, IMG submission 192505) | Leachate microbial communities from a municipal landfill in Southern Ontario, Canada - Leachate well 138R | ecosystem: Engineered > Solid waste > Landfill > Unclassified | place: Canada... | reverse complement strand
TTTGTGGGTAGACTAATTTTTAATTTGCCCTTTCAGGGCGCAGAATACATCCCATTATTTAACCCGAGGCGTTGCCTCGGGCTGAATTTATCTGGGCTTTCAGCCCGATTGATTTTGTTTATACATACGCTAGCGTAACATTTCCGTATTTTGTAAATATAATAAGCCGTTTATCAGGTCGTTGTCTTAAGGCTTTCGCCACGAAGTGGCAACTTATTCCAGCCCAAGGCAACGCCTTGGGTTGAAAGGGGATATATGTAACATCGCCCTGAAAGGGCAGGTTAAAAACTTTACATGCTAAGACGAAGGATTATATACAAAAGCAGCGGGAACATCATCAAAAGTTGAGTTTTAAAGAGGAGTATTTGTTATTTTTGAGAGGGTATGGGATTGATTATAATGAGGATTATTTGTGGGTAGACTAATTTTTAATTTGCCCTTTCAGGGCGCAGAATACATCCCATTATTTAACCCGAGGCGTTGCCTCGGGCTGAATTTATCTGGGCTTTCAGCCCGATTGATTTTGTTTATACATACGCTAGCGTAACATTTCCGTATTTTGTAAATATAATAAGCCGTTTATCAGGTCGTTGTCTTAAGGCTTTCGCCACGAAGTGGCAACTTATTTCAGCCCAAGGCAACGCCTTGGGTTGAAAGGGGATATATGTAACTTCGCCCTGAAAGGGCAGGTTAAAGATTTCAACGAAGTTAGTCCATTTGTAATGATAGCAACCAAACAATTTATCACCACGGATTGGAAGTTTATCAAAGTTTAAATATAACGCCTTAGGTTAAAATAATATACTCCTGCCCACTGTCTCACGCCTTTTCTCGTATGCAATAGTCGTAAAACCATTATCGCCACGAAGTGGCAACTTACTCCAGCCCAAGGCAGCGCCTTGGGTCGAAAGGATATACATATAACATCGCCCTGAAAGGGCAGGTTAAAGATTTCAACGAATCTAACCGAGTTCGAAAACGAACTCGATGAAGCCAACAGGCTTCGAAGAACGAGTTCGGCGAAGCTAATCAGCACAATATTTATGACGCATATATTGTTATATGACGTATCTTTGCTACATACAAAACCATTGCGTAAAATGCTCAAAATTATTGCCGATAGTAAAATCCCTTTTCTTACTGGTGCTCTCGAAAAATTTGCCGAGATTGAGTATGTAAGCGGTAGTAATATCAACCATTCCAAAGTAAAAAATGCGGATGTGCTAATTATTCGTACCCGTACAAAGTGTAACGAGAATTTGCTGAAAGGCTCATCGGTAAAGTTTATTTCTTCGGCAACCATTGGGTACGACCATATTGACACGCAATATTGCAATGCAAATGGTATTGAATGGACTAACGCCCCAGGATGCAACTCTGGTTCGGTAAAGCAGTATATTGCTTCGGCATTGGCTCAAATTATTGCCGCTAAAAAGTGCCGTTTTTCCCATATAACGCTAGGCGTTATTGGGGCAGGTAATGTTGGTAGTAAGGTTGTTGATTTGGCTATACATTTGGGAATAAAAACGTTGGTAAACGACCCGCCCAGAGAAGCCATTGAAGGGAATATGCACTTTTCTACCATCGAGCAGGTAATCGAAGAGTCTGATATTATTTCCATACACGTTCCGCTTACATACGGGGGTATAAATAAAACTCACGATATGGTAAATGCACAATTTCTTCAAAAAATGAAGAAGGGTGCTTGGATTATTAATACTTCACGCGGCGAGGTTGTTGAAACGGGCGCTCTTATACAGGCACTCGAAAAACAGCACCTTGCCAATGCCATTATTGATGTTTGGGAAAATGAGCCCAGTATAAATCACCAACTCCTTAATTTAGCTCATATTGCCACTCCCCATATTGCTGGTTATTCGGTAAACGGCAAAGCCTTGGGTACCGCAATGAGTGTTAGGGCGATAAGTAAGTTTTTTAGTCTCGAAATAGACGACTGGCAACCTCTTCATCTTCCTTCCGTAACTCCCAACACTCTACACATTGAATGTAAAGGCAAAACCAAAGAAGAAGTTTTTACCGAGTTGTGTCAGTTTTCGTACAATATTTTAGCCGATAGTAGTAATCTCAAAAGTTCACCTCAAAATTTTGAGATGCAAAGGGAGAATTATCATGTGCGTGTTGAACCCGAGCATTTAAAGGTTATTTCATCCGAAGATAATGCTCAAATGCTTAACTTTATTACTGGGTTAGGATTCAACATATAGCAACACTTTTTGGTAAGTTTTAATACTTAGCTTAAATATTCACTTTTCTTTTTCAATCAAAATTCACTAATTTAGTGGCAAAATAATTTCACTGATGACGATACTAATACAAAATATTGAAAAGTTGGTTCAGGTTGAGGAAACACCCAGAGAGTGGGTGGCCGGAGCCGATATGGCATCGCTTAACACCATTGATAATGCCTATTTGCTTATTGAAAATGGAGCGATTAAAGATTTTGGCACAATGGATAAGTCGCCAAAGGTCGACCAGAGCGCTCAGGTAATTGATGCCAAAGGAAAAATGGTATTCCCTTCATACTGCGATTCGCACACGCACCTTGTTTACGCAGGGAGTCGTGAGATTGAGTATGTTGATAAAATTAGAGGGCTTAGCTACGAGGAGATTGCCAAAAGGGGAGGGGGCATTCTTAACTCGGCCAAACTTCTTCATAATACTTCCGAGGATGAACTGTATAATCAATCGTTGCAAAGAGTAAACGAGATTATTTCTCTCGGAACCGGAGCCGTTGAAATTAAAAGTGGTTACGGTCTAACTGTCAAGGATGAGATTAAGATGCTTAGGGTAATTAAGCGATTAAGAGAAACCACTCCAATAACTATTAAATCAACTTTCCTGGGAGCGCATGCGGTTCCTGCCGAGTACAAAGGAAGGCAGGGCGAGTATGTCGATTTAATTATTAATGAGATGATACCCCTTATATCTTCAGCAGAGCTGGCCGATTATATCGATGTATTCTGCGATAAGGGCTTCTTTACGGTTGAGGAAACCGAGCGTATGCTTATGGCCGGTATGAAATATGGACTTAGGGGGAAAATTCACGCCAACGAGCTGGCATACTCGGGGGGCATTCAGGTTGGTGTTAAGTATGGTGCTCTGTCTGTCGATCACCTTGAGTTTACTGGCGATGATGAGATTAAATCGCTGTTAAACTCCGATACTATGCCCACACTGCTGCCAGGCGCTGCTTTTTTCCTTGGAATGGAATACCCACCGGCTCGAAAAATGATTGAGGCTGGGCTTCCCATTGCGCTTGCATCGGATTATAACCCAGGGTCTTCGCCCAGCGGCGATATGAAGTTTGTTATGTCGCTAGCGTGTGTTATCATGCGCCTTGTTCCCGAGGAGGCAATTAACGCTGCAACAATTAACTCGGCGTATGCAATGGGAATAAGCGATACCCATGGAAGCATTGCACGTGGTAAGGTGGCCAATGTGTTCATTACAAAGCCAATGAATAACTACGAGTTTATGCCCTACGCCTATACCACAAACCTTATCGATACGGTTATACTGAATGGTGACGTGTGGAAGTAGTTTTTATCCGAATATAAAATAAATTTTGTCATATGAGAAAAATTTTGTATCCTACTATTGCTTCGTTAGCTATATTTCTTCTGATTGGAGGGTGTGGGCAATTTAATTTCCCTACTGATTTTAAGCTTCCACAGCAAACACAAGCATTAACTACTGCCGAGGTAATAAAAGGCTTAAAAGAAGCCCTTACCGTTGGGGCAACCAATTCGGTTGGTTTTGCTTCAAAAACCGATGGTTTTTTCAAAAACCCACAGCTGTTCGTGCCATTTCCCGAGGAGGCAATAAAGGTTAAGAATACCCTCGAGTCGGCAGGGTTAAACCAACCCGTGGATAACTTCATTCTTTCGTTGAATAGAGCCGCCGAGGATGCATCCAAACGTGCGCTGCCAATTTTTAGGGATGCAATTATAAATATGTCCATTACCGATGCAATGGGAATACTAAAGGGTAACCAAACCGCTGCAACCGATTACCTAAAGGCTAAAACTAAAAGTCAGCTAAAGGCCGAGTTTTCTCCTGTAGTTAGGCAATCAATTAGTAATGTGAAAGTTACCAGCTACTGGAACCCTATTGCTACAAACTACAATAGGTTAACGTTGCTAACTGGCGCGGAGCAGGTAAATCCTAACCTCGAAGAGTATATTACCGAGAGAACCATCGACGGGCTATTTACCCTAATTGCCAAGGAGGAGGCGTTAATCCGAAAGGACCCAGCTGCTAGAGTGTCCGATATACTTCGCAAGGTTTTCGCACAACAGTAATATTAAGGGGTGCAAAACTTTAAAACTAAACTCTTACGTCATTGCGAGCGTTGTTTGCGAACTTAGCGAAGCAATTTTATGAGTATAGCGAATAATAAAGCAATTTTTTATCAAGTAATAATATGAGTTTAATGCACATAAAAACTATTACCCAACAGTTGTTCCATAAGTTCCTTCAAAATAAATAAATAAGTAAATAAATAAATGAAAACAAAACAGCTAATCGAATGCGTTCCTAATTTTAGTGAGGGGCGCGATATGAATATCATTAAACAGATAACCAATGAAATTGAATTGGTTGAGGGTGTTCGTCTAATTGACGTGGATCCGGGCCATGCAACAAACCGTACCGTGGTTACCATGGTTGGAACGCCCGATGAGGTTTGCGAAGCGGCTTTCAGAGCCATTAAAAAAGCGGCCGAATTAATCGATATGAGCAAGCACAAGGGAGCGCACCCCCGATTTGGTGCAACCGATGTGTGCCCTTTGGTTCCCGTTGCAAACATAACCATGGATGAAACCGTTGAGTACGCTCGTAAGCTGGCCAAACGAGTTGGCGAAGAGCTTGGTATTGGTATTTACTGCTATGAGTTTGCCGCTTTGGAAGAGAAAAGGCGTAACCTGGCCAATTGTAGGGCTGGTGAGTACGAGGCATTGCCTAAGCGCCTTCAGGATCCTGAATGGAAACCCGATTTTGGCCCCGCTAAGTTCAACCCTAAAAGCGGTGTAACCGCTGTTGGCGCCCGTAACTTCCTGTTAGCATACAATGTTAACCTAAATACAACATCAACCCGAAGGGCAAACGCCGTTGCTTTCGATATTCGCGAAAAGGGTAGGGTAAAACGTATTGGCAATCCCATAACGGGTAAAAAAGCGCTCGACGAAAAAGGGAATGAGATATGGGCTCCCGGTAGCCTTAAGGCTTGCAAGGCCATAGGCTGGTTTATTGATGAGTTTGGAATTGCCCAAATTTCAATAAATCTTACCGATATTACCGTTACCCCTTTACATATAGCTTTTGAGGAAGCTTGCAAAAAGGCACAGGAAAGAGGCCTAAGAGCTACAGGTTCCGAATTGGTGGGAGTTGTTCCGCTTCAGGCCATGCTCGATGCAGGTCGCTATTTCTTACACAAGCAGAACAGGTCAACCGGCATTGCCGATAGCGAAATCATTAAAATCGCCGTTAAATCAATGGGACTCGATGAACTTTATCCGTTCGATGCCAAGAAGAAAATTATCGAGTATATACTAGAGGACGATACCCAGAAGAAACTGGTTGATATGGGTCTTTCTGATTTTATTGAAGAAACTGCTTCCGAGTCGCCTGCTCCTGGCGGTGGATCAGTATCGGCAACAATGGGGGCAATGGGAGTATCTTTGGCTACAATGGTTGCAAACCTTTCGGCACATAAGGGCGGATGGGATGAGCGCTGGGAAGAGTTCTCCAACTGGGCCGATAAAGGGAAGGTGTATACAAATCAACTTTTAAAACTAGTTGATGAGGATACCAACGCCTTTAATAAAATTTTGGATGCTTTTGGTCTACCCAAAGGTACCGACGAGGAAAAAGCCTTAAGAAAGAAAGCAGTACAGGATGCTACCCTATACGCCATAGAGATACCTTATAGGGTAATGGAGCTAACACTTCAGTCAATGGAGGTAATGAGGGCAATGGCCGAAATTGGTAATCCAAATTCTGTTTCCGATGCTGGCGTGGGTGCGCTTGCTGCACGAAGTGCCATAATGGGTGCTTTTCTGAACGTAAAAATCAATGCCCAGGATCTCGACAATAAGGAGAAGGTGGCTGAGTACATCAAGAAAGGCGAGGAGATAGTGGAAAAAGCTCAACAAGCCGAAAATAAAATTATGGCTATTGTAAATAGTAAGATAAAGTTGTAAGCTTGCCTCAACACCCAAGTTGTTAAGCCACTATGGGTTTTAATTAGTATTAAGTGTTTTTTTTTTAATTGATTTGTTAACTATTGTTAATAGTTTTTTAGCGCATCCGTTTGTAATTAGGATTATTATACATATTTTAGCGGTGTTAAAAATTATTAGCTCAAATTTTGTTAACTTAAAATTTAGTTTTATGAAAAAACTATGCGTATTCCTTGCATGTGTTGTGTTTGTGGGAGTAAACTTCCTTCAAGCGCAAACAGTGCAAATTACAGGTAATGTTACCAGTGCTGAGGATGGGATGCCCATACCTGGGGTGTCGGTACAAGTTAAGGGAACTACCATCGGAGTTGCATCCGACATTGATGGTAAGTACTCTTTAGCTGTTCCTCAAAGTGGTACAACTCTTACATTCAGTTTTTTGGGTTTTAAGACTCAAGATGTAGTTATCTCAGGACGAACCGTTATTGATGTTGTTCTTGAGTCTGATGCCATGGCATTAGAAGAAATTGTTGTAACTGCGCTAGGTATCAAAAAAGAGAAGAAAGCTCTTGGTTATGCAGTACAAGAAATTTCTAGTGAAGAAATTGGTCGCACAGGTAATGCTGACCTTCTTGGTGCCATGCAGGGTAAAACTGCAGGTGTAGATATTAAACCATCAAGTGGTATGCCTGGTGCCTCATCACAAATTGTTATTAGGGGCGCACGTTCGTTTACCGGCAACAATACCCCACTGTATGTTATTGATGGTATGCCAGTATCTTCAACCTCAGCATACTCTACAGGTAATAGTGTAACTGGTGCCGATGTGGCTAACAGGGCCATTGACATTAATCCCTCTGATATTGAGAGTATTGATGTGTTAAAGGGACAGGCTGCAGCTGCCCTATACGGTATTCGTGCATCTAACGGTGTAGTAATTATTACCACAAAGAGTGGCAAAGGCAATAAAGTAGGTAAGCCCGTTGTTAGCTTCTCACACAACAGTAACTTTTCTGTGGTTTCACGTAGTCCCAATTATCAACAGACTTATGCACAGGGGAATGATGGAATGTACGATCCAAGATCATCAATGGCTTGGGGATCAAAAATTGTTGACCTTCCTGATGATCCAAACTACGGAGGTAACACAACTAATCCCTATACTACAGAATGGGGCATGCAGCAGGGAATGTACTATGTTCCTCAGCTTAATGATGCCGGTTTAAACCCTTGGTTAAAGCCTCAGACTTACAATAACTGGACAGACTATTTTCAAACTGGTTACGGTATTTCAGACAATATTAACGTTTCTCAAGCAACTGAACAGGGTAGTTTTGCTGTTGGATTTAGCCACAATAACCAAAGCGGTATTGCTCAGGGAACAGGCATGACTCGTTATAATGCCAAAATGAATGCCGAGAGAAAGTTAAACGATAATTTTACCACTGGTTTTAGTGGTAACTACATAAATAGTAATATCGATAAGTTGTCGGGTGCCAACGATGCATCGTTAGCTGGTGTTTTAGCTGCTCCCGCTAGTTACAATCTTAAGGGAACCCCAACTCACTTTCCTGGGAACCCTTATAAACAAATATATTATCGTGGTGGTAGTTTTGATAACGCATATTGGGTAACTGATAACAATACCTTTAACGAGAAAACGGATCGTTTTTTCGGTAATGCTTTTATAAATTTTGACGCCGATTTATCAGATAAAACTAGCATTAATGTTCGTTATCAGGCAGGTGCTGACTCATACACTACACACCTACAGGATATATTTGGCTATGGTGCTAGAAATAATTCTAAAGGAGTTATTGACAACTACGGCATGTCGAACACTGTTTTCAACTCTTTACTAATCGCTACTTTCGATTGGAAAATTACCGACGACCTTGTGTTTGATGTAATGTTAGGAAATGAGTTGAATAATTCCAACTCAAAGGGTTATCTTGAGAGTGGAACAGACTTCAACTTTGGAGGTTGGAATCATATCAATAACGCCAATATAGTTACAGCAAGCGAGTCTCAATACCTAAATCGTACAGTTGGTTTCTTTGGTAATCTTTCTCTATCTTGGAAATCAATGCTTTACTTAAATGCAACTGGCAGAAATGACATCGTTTCAACCATGCCACGTGGTGCCCGTTCATTCTTCTACCCATCTGTTTCATTAGGATTTGTAGCATCTGAGATTGAAGCAATAAAAGATGTTAGTTGGCTATCGTTTGCAAAGGTTAGATTATCTTATGCAGAGGTAGGACAAGCAGGTAATTATTATCAAAATTATTATGCAACCCCTAGTTATGGTGGCGGTTTCTGGCTTACAGACCCAATATCATACCCAATTGGGGGAGTTAATGCATATGTTCCTAGTAGTTCACAGTATGACCCTAACTTGAAACCTCAGAATACTAAATCATACGAACTAGGGGTTGATCTTAAATTCTTAAATAATAGGTTGGGTGTTGATTATACATATTCTAACCAGAAGGTAACCGATCAAATATTTCCTGTGCCTTTGGCAGGTTCAACCGGTGCATCTCAACTTGTGATGAACGGTGGTGGTGTTTCAACAGACGTGCATGAGGTAATTTTTTATGCTACCCCCGTTAAAACTCTTGATTTTCAGTGGGATATGAGCGTAAACTTTGCTAAGGTAATAAACATGGTAGATGAACTAGCTCCTGGCGTAGAGAGTATTTTCTTGGGTGGTTTTGTAACTCCTCAGGTACGTGCCGGTGTTGGTAGAACCTACCCTGTAATTTATGGCTCTACTTTTGCTCGCGATGATAATGGAAATGTACTGGTTGTTGATAATCCTGGAGCTTGGAACCATGGTTTCCCAATGGCTGGTGAACCTGATGTAATTGGTGAGGTTTCGCCAGACTTTATTCTTAATGGTTCAACTAGTTTCTCCTACAAGTCAATATCACTTAGTGCAGTGTTTGAATGGAAGCATGGAGGCCAAATGTATTCGGGTTCTAACGGACTGATTGACCTTTATGGAGTGAGCGGTATTACTGAGGACAGGGAATCGACTTTTATTTATGAAGGTGTAAAACCCGATGGAACTCCTAACGATATTGCAAGAGGAGGAGCCAATGATCCACAAGGACTTCAAGATCTTTATGCCAACGTATTGTCAGATATTGACGAGTACTATATTCACGATAATTCGTTTGTTAAGCTTAGAGAACTTTCATTAAGGTTTCAATTACCTAGAAATTTCTACAAAACAGTTAATGTTGGTGTTTCATTGTATGCGCGTAACATCCTTTTATGGACAGCACTTCGCAACCTTGACCCAGAAACATCACAGGGTAACAACAACATGGGAGGTTCGTTTGAAAGGTTCACGCTACCTCAAACAACTAGCTATGGTTTTGGTATTGACTTAACTTTTTAACCCTTAAAAACTAATGATTATGAGAAAAATATTTAATATCCTGTTGTCTGGACTCTTTGTGCTAGGTACATGGTCTTGTTCAGAAGACATAATGGATGATATCAATAAGAATGTGAATGACCCAACAGAGGTTGGCTCACACCTTATTATAACTGACGCAATGGTTACCTCTGCCTTTAGCGTTGCTGGTAGCGACCTTGCATTTTATGCTGGTGTTTACATTGAGCATAGTGTTGGTGTATGGAACCAAAGCTATTCTGCAGAAATACGATCTGGAGAGCCTACAAAATCGACCACTTATAATAATAATTGGAACGCAATTTATGCTAATCTTTATAATCTTAAAGACGTAATTACGAAGTGTGATGTGGGCGGTTCCGAGGAAGGAAATTTCCACACTTTAGGTATTGCTCAAATTTTATCAGCTTACAACTTAGCCGTTTTAACCGATTTAATGGGAGATGTACCCTGGAGTGAGGCTTTACAGCCAGGCATTATATATACGCCAAAGTTAGATAAGCAAGAGGATATCTATGCTGACATTATGAAATTCTTAGATGATGCAATTGCTAATCTTGAGAAGGAATCAACTTTTGCCCCTTTAGGAGTACAAGATTTTATATATAAAGGAGGAGAAGGTTCCGAAAAAAGTTGGTTGAAATTTGCATATGGTCTAAAGGCTAGATATACAATGCGCTTATCGCATAAAACGCCTAACTATGCAAAAGTAATAGAATTTGCAAATTTATCTTTTGCCTCTGCTGGCGAGCAAGCTCAATTTAACTATGATGGTTCTACTACCCAGAGCCCGTTCTTTAGGTTTTTTAAGGATAGGGACTATTTAGGTGCTAGCCAAAGTCTACATGATAAACTAGTGGAAAGATCTGACCCAAGGGATGCTGAATTTTTTAAGCCTTACCCTGGAACAGGAACTTTAGAATTTGCGCCCAACGGAACCCCAAAACAATCACAGGGTTTTTATGGTATTTCTGCACTTTCAAATATTACAGCTCCAACTTATCTATTGAGTTATCATGAGGTAGAATTCCTTAAAGCTGAAGCGTATGTACGTCAAGGCGGTGCAGCTAATCTTGCTTTAGCCCAAACTGCTTTAAGAAATGCAATATCAGCTGCTTTTCAAAAAGAAAACATTGGGTTAACTGATGATGATGCTGAAGGTTATTTTGACGACAATGTATTGGGCCTTTTCAACGCAAATCCGCTACAGGAAGTAATGAACCAGAAGTATATTGCTTTTTATGAAGAGGAAGCTGTTGAGGCATATAATGATTATCGTCGTTTAATGGCTATGGGAGATAATGTTATTTCCCTTGCTAACCCAAAAAATGCGGCTAATCTATTTCCTCAGCGATTTACCTATGGTGCCAGCGATGTAACAACAAATGCTAATGTTCGCGATGCCTATGGTGATGGAACATATGTTTACTCAGAAAAAGTATGGTGGGCAGGTGGCACACGATAAAATTTTGCTAACTAAAAAAAAGATAGAATATGAAATCATATAAATTGTTAGGCTTAATTGCTGCAATGGTCTTTACTTTCGCTTCGTGTGAAACAGAGATAATAGACCCAGCTGGCAGTAGAGGAGAAGCCGTAGTACCAGGCATAGTTGACCTAAATCCAGCCATATTTGACTCAAAGGATATGGACAATACATTTGTGCAGTTCACCATTGACCTAGGTACCTCTAAAGTTGACGAAGCGCTAGTTTTAGCTTCTTACAAAGGAAACCTAGCTAGGGTTGAAGTTGATAAAGTAACTACTTTTCCTGCAACAATTAAACTTGAGTTAGCCCCTGTTGCGGCTGCTTTAGGAGTTAAATTAGCCGATTTAGAGTTGGGCGATGAGTTTGCTTTTGAAATAGTTACAATTAAAGACGGCAAGAAGAATTTTTCGAGTGCTTCTTTTGTAGCGCCTCTTCTTTGTGCATACTTTCCCGAAAATGTTACAGGGAGTTATTATGCGGTTTCTGATGATTGGGGGACTGAGGGAAGTGTAACTATAACAGTTGACCCAGAAGATGATTACACTGTTTATTTGTCTGGTCTAGCCACAATAGATGGTGAAGACGAAGATAAAGGGCCTTTAAAGATGACTGTCGATCCTTTAACCTTTAAGGTTACAGCGGTTAAAACAGTTATTGCAAGTAATTTTTTTGGTTACCATAACGTTGCTTTTGCGGGATCTGGAAACCTGAATACTTGTGATGGTACTTATACTATGATGCTAGCTATTACTGTAGATGAAGGTAGTTTTGGTAGTTTTACATACACATTTACACGTAATTAATTTTAATTGATGCTTTAGTTAGTAGGGCTCTTCCTTATGGAATAGCCCTACTATTACAACAATTTTAATGCTATTTTTTTTGTGCACAGATATCGATGACAGAAGTTTGTACTAATATTCTTCAAACAATTAGTTCTGTGCCTATATACATCGAAAAGGTAAAGTAGAGTTAATAGCATTTTCGATTTGAGGAGTGGTTTATATAAACCGCTCCTCTTTTTTTATGCTAATTTGCAATACAAACCGCCAGGCAGCCTCTTCTTATGATAATTCTGAGTCAGCAACCATTATTATCCATTCTTGCATACAGGCGTTTAATAGTTTATCTTTATTTCATAGTGCTATGAATACCTCCCATAACTTTTCGAAGTACCTTTCTTTGTCAGGTTTTATTTTCACACTAAAAGTTTGTTGTCAGAACTAGTATCTATATAAATAGGTCCCTATTTTTGACAATGCGTTTGGGTGTATTACCTCCAACCTACTTTTACCCTCAATCATATAGTTGAGGCTTGTATCTGTTAACCTAAAGAGCAAACTTTTCCGCATTGGTTTAACTTGCAACCATCATTATTTTCAAACACTGTTGTCCGATAAAAAATTAAGAGCAGGAAGATAGTAATATCTTCCTTGCTCTTTTTGTAGTTTTGTTTTTCACCACAAAAAATAAACTACATGGATAAAAGTACACATTTTTTTGGAACCTCC
>Ga0265293_10010819_pt1 | contig 12630 bp, 11 predicted proteins | sample Munlanlewell138R_FD_192505 | JGI IMG/M metagenome (GOLD analysis project Ga0265293, IMG submission 192505) | Leachate microbial communities from a municipal landfill in Southern Ontario, Canada - Leachate well 138R | ecosystem: Engineered > Solid waste > Landfill > Unclassified | place: Canada... | reverse complement strand
GCGATTATCTCGTCAATGCCTGTTCGGGCTTCATTTTTTCCACCGCGCCGCCGCCGTCCGTGCTGGGGGCCATCGACGCGGCGCTCGATCTCGTGCCCGGCATGGATGCGGAGCGCGCGCATCTTGCGGCACTGGCGGACCGGCTGCGCGACGGGTTGTGGGCGATGGGCATCGACACCGGGGCATCGACCACGCAGATCGTGCCCGCGATCATTGGTGGAGAGGATGAGGCGATGCGTCTCTCCACGCGCCTTGCCGAACGCGGCATGGCGGTTGCCGCGATCCGTCCGCCGACGGTGCCCAAAGGGTCCAGCCGCCTGCGCATCGCGCTGCGCGCCACGCACGGCGTCGGGGATGTCGACAGGCTGCTGGCGGCGGTTCGCGAATGCCGCTGACGCTGGTGTTCCTGCACGGTTGGGGGTTCGGCGCCGATGTCTGGCGCGATGTTTTGCCGCGCCTCGATGCGTTCGATTGCGTGGTGGCGGATCGCGGCTATTTCGGGGAATGTGTTGAACCCCCTTTGCCCGACGCCTTCGCCATGGTGACGCACAGCCTGGGTGCGATGCTGGCGCTTCGCCAGCCTCTGCCGGGATGCCGGACGCTGGTGGCGATCAACGGCTTCGACCGTTTTGCCGCCGGGCCTGGCTCGCCAGGCGTCGCGAAGCGCGTGCTGGATCGCATGGTCGCGCGGCTGGAGGCGGACGTTCGCGCAACGGTCGCGGATTTCCGCGCGCGCTGCGGGGAAATCGCGCCTTTCGAAGAGCCGGACAAGGCGCGTCTTGCCCGGGATCTCGCTTTTCTGCGTGACGGCGATTGTCGGGCGGACGCCGCGGCGGCCCCGTTCCCGATCCTGTCCCTGCAGGGCGAGGCGGATCCGATCCTGCCGCGCGCCTTGCGCGATGCCGCTTTCGCGGGCGCGCGGAACAGGCGAATGGAAGTCCACGACGATGCGGGCCACCTCCTGCCCTTGACGCATGCGGATTGGTGCGCGGAGCGGATCGCGGCTTTCGTGGATGCTCCGGCATGAGAACGCCGGTTTCTCCCGTCGCCAGCGCCTTCGATGGCGCGCGCGATTATGACCGGCACGCCCGCGTCCAGCGGCAGGTGGCTGTCCGGCTGGCGCGTGACATTGCGGACACGGTGCCGAAATCCGGCGTCCGGGTGCTGGAAATCGGCTGCGGCACCGGCTTTCTCACGCAGGCGCTTTGTGAAAGCGGCGGGGTGGAGTCGCTGCTGGCGACGGACATCGCTCCCGCCATGCTGGATCGCTGCCGCGAACGGATGAGGGGCGATTCGCGCCTGTGTTTCGCGTTGCTGGACGGGGAGTGCGGCAGGCCGCCGGATGGGGGCGGCTATGGCCTCATCTGTTCGAGCCTGGCGTTTCAGTGGTTTGCCGATCCGGCTGGCGCCATCGCTCGGATCGCAAGCTGGCTGGCGCCCGGTGGGAGCCTGATTTTCACATCGCTGCTGTCCGCCACTTTTGCCGAATGGCGCGCCGCGCATGAGGCAGTAGGGTTGCGCGCCGGGCTGCGCGTGCTGCCCGGGCGCGCCTTGTTCGACGGCCTGCTGCCCGAAATGCAGGTTATGCCCCACCGGGTCGACCGCCTGATCGAGCCGCACGGCAATGCCCTGTCCTTCCTGCGGTCCCTGCGCGCCATCGGCGCGGATACCGCGGAGCCGGGGCATGCGCCGCTGGGGCCCGCCGCGATGCGCCGCGTCATGCGCCGTTTCGAGGCCGGCGGCGCGCGGGTTTCCTATGAAGTCATAACCTGCCATTACCGGCGGAGTGACTGACCCCGTGCCGCATACTCGCCTTGTCGTCACCGGCACGGACACCGGTATCGGCAAGACCGTGCTCGCCGCCGCGCTGACCGGCGCGCTCGATGCGTTCTATTGGAAGCCGGTGCAGTCCGGGCCGGACGAGTTCAATGGTACGGACGCGCGCCGCGTGGCGCACCTTTCCGGCGTGGCGGCGGAGCGTATCCTGCCCGAAGGATACAGACTGACCCGGCCGCTGTCCCCGCATCGCGCGGCGGAACTGGACGGCGTGGCGATAGACCCCGACGCGCTGGCCGTGCCCGAAGTGCCGGGGCATCTGGTGATCGAAGGGGCGGGCGGCGCGCTGGTGCCCCTGACCCGCCGCGTGGTCTATGCGGACCTGTTTGCCCGCTGGGGCTTGCCGGTGGTGGTCGTGGCGCGCACCGGCCTGGGCACGATCAATCACAACCTGCTGACGCTGGAGGCCCTGCGCGCGCGCGGCGTGGACGTGCTCGGCATCGCGTTCGTGGGTGACGCGGACGAGGACAACGAAGCGACGATTGCCGAAATGGGGCAGGTGCGGCGGTTGGGCCGCCTGCCGGTCCTGGAGCGGCTGGACCGGCAGAGCCTGTCGCAAGCCTTCGCCGCGCACTTCCGCCTCGCGGATTTCCTGCCGTGACGTCATCGTCCATCTGGCATCCCTTCACCCAGCACGGGCTGGAAGAGCCGGTTCCGCTGGTCGAGCGCGGGGAAGGCGCGGCGCTCTACACGCGCGACGGACGGCGAGTGATCGATGCCATATCGTCATGGTGGGTAACGACGCACGGTCACTGCCATCCTCGTATCATGGCCGCTATTGCCGAGCAGGCGGGCAAGCTCGATCAACTGATCTTCGCGGGCTGGACGCACGAACCGGCGGAACAAGTGGCGCGCGGCTTGCGCGCCGTGATGCCGGACAACCTGACGCGCGTGTTCTTTTCCGATTCCGGCTCCACCAGCGTGGAAGTGGCGCTCAAGATGGCGCTCGGCATGTGGGCGGGACGGGGCGAGCCGCGCCACGGCATCGCGGTGATGGAGCACAGCTATCACGGCGACACCATCGGCGCGATGTCGGTAGGCGCGCGCGGCGTGTTCAACCGGGCATACGAACCGCTGCTGTTCGACGTTCTGCGCGTGCCGTTTCCCCACGCCGGGCGGGAGCAGGCGACATACGATGCGCTGGATCGGGCCTGCCGCGAAGGCGCGGCGGCTTTCATCGTCGAGCCGCTGATTCTCGGCGCGGGCGGGATGCTGATCTATCCGCCCTCCGTTCTGGCCGAAATGCACGCCATATGCGCGCGGCATGGCGTGCTGTTCATTGCCGATGAAGTGATGACGGGCTGGGGCCGCACCGGCACTTTGCTGGCCTGCGGGCAGGCGGGCGTGGCGCCGGACATCCTGTGTCTGTCCAAGGGGCTGACGGGCGGCGCGGTGCCCCTTGCCGTCACCATGGCGAGCGAGCCGGTGTTCGCGGCGCACTACAGCACCGACCGGGCGCGGATGTTCTTCCACTCCTCCAGCTATACCGCCAATCCGCTGGCCTGCGCGGCGGCGGCGGCCAATCTCGCCATCTGGCGCGAAGAGCCGGTGCCGGATCGTGTGGCTGACCTGTCGCGCCGGCAGGGGGAGCGGCTTGCCGGGCTGGCGGGAAGATTTCCTATCGCGAATCCCCGCCGCGTCGGCACGATCACGGCGTTCGAGGTGGGCGGCGAAGGCGATTACCTCGCCGATCTCGGGCCGCGCCTGCTGGCGTTCTTCCGCGAGAATGACGTGTTGCTGCGGCCGCTGGGCAATACGGTCTATGTCATGCCGCCCTATTGCATCGACGATGCCGATCTCGACCGCATCTATGGCGTGATTGTCGCTGCGCTGACGGCGCTGCGGTGTGATCTGCCTTAAATCCGTATTCCGCCCCGAGCGGCCACCTTGTCCTCGGTATTGGTGTCGAAGTCGGCGGCGTCGTGGCGTTCACGCAGTTGCGACGCGGGGTCGCCGGAGGAGCGGTTCACCATCCGCCCGCGCCTGACGCCCGGCCTTGCCAGCAACTGGTCCGTCCAGCGGGCGACATTGCGGTATTCGTCGATAGCGAGAAATTCCCGCGCACCGTAATTCTCGCGCATGCCCACGCCATACCACGGCAGGATCGCCATGTCGGCGATGGTGTATTCGCTGCCTGCGACATATTCATTGCGCGCCAGTTGCGTGTCCAGCACGTGAAGCTGGCGCTTGGCCTCCATGGCGTAGCGATCAATGGCATATTCGATCCTGATCGGGGCATAGGCATAGAAATGCCCGAAGCCGCCGCCCACGAATGGCGCGCTGCCCATCTGCCACATCAGCCAGTTGAAGGTTTCCGCGCGGGCGCGGCCTTCGGAGGGCAGGAACCTGCCGAATTTCTCAGCCAGATGAACAAGAATCGAGCCGCTCTCGAACAGGCGCACCGGCGGATCGAGCGAGCAATCGAGCATGGCGGGGATCTTGGAATTGGGGTTCACCGAAACGAAGCCGCTGCCGAACTGATCGCCTTCGCCGATGTCGATATACCACGCATCGTATTCCGCGCCGGAAACCCCTGCCTCCAGCAGTTCCTCCAGCATGATCGTGACTTTCTGGCCGTTGGGCGTGCCCAGCGAATAGAGTTGCAGGGGATGCCTCCCGCGCGGCAGTTCCTTTTCGTGAGTCGCGCCCGATACGGGCCGGTTGATGCTGGCGAAGCGTCCGCCGCTGGGCTTTTCCCATGTCCAGACCGGGGGCGGGACATAGCCTGCGGGAAAGTTGTCGGCCGGATCGCCTTCGGGCATCGAAAATCTCCTGCTTCGTTCACCGGAAAGGGTTCATTCTGGCATCGGACGGCAACGGGGTAAATCCGGCGATGCAGGGAAGATGGCCGAAATTTCCGGTTCTTCCCGATTGACCTGCCGGGCCGATTGGCCGAACAGCGCGCCGGTATCGGAAAATCGGGGAAGGGGGCAGGGGTGCCGCGCCGGATCATCATTCTGACATTGTCCTGCCCGGACAAGCCCGGCCTTGTGGCGGGCGTGGCGCGATTGCTGGCCGACAGCGGCGGCAATATCCTGGAAGCGGAACAGTTCAACGATACCGAGACGGCGCGCTTCTTCATGCGGGTTGCGGCGGAGTTCGAGGGCGATGCCGCGCAAAATGCGTTCGCCGCCGCTTTTGTGCCTTTCGCGGCGGAACATGCGATGGAATGGCGGCTGCGCGACAAGGCGGAGCGGCGCAAGGTTCTGTTGCTGGTCAGCAAGTTCGATCATTGCCTGGGCGATCTGCTCTATCGTTATCGCATCGGCGAGTTGCCGATGGACGTGGCGGGCATCGTCAGCAACCATCCGGCGAGCGCCCTCACCACGCCGATGGCGGCCGACATTCCGTTCCATCACTTGCCGGTCACGCCGGAAAGCAAGCCCGATCAGGAAGCCCGCATCCGCGCTCTCGTGGAGGAAACGGGGGCGGAACTGGTCGTGCTGGCCCGCTACATGCAGATCCTGTCGGACGGGATGGCCGCCTGGCTTTCCGGGCGCTGCATCAACATCCATCACAGCTTCCTGCCGGGGTTCAAGGGCGCCAAGCCCTATCATCAGGCCCACGAGCGCGGCGTGAAGATGATTGGCGCGACGGCGCATTACGTCACTGCCGATCTTGATGAAGGCCCGATCATCCATCAGGATGTCGAAGCGATCAGCCATGCCGACAGCCCGGAAGATCTGGTCCGCAAGGGCAGGGATATCGAGCGCCGTGTGCTGGCGCAGGCCGTGCATTGGCACCTTGAGGACCGGGTGTTCCTCAACGGCAACCGGACCGTGGTGTTCCGCGCCTGACATCATTTGATCCCATAGCAGACAGGAGAGAGACGCCATGGAACGCATGATCGGTGGACGGATGGTCGAAGCGATCGGCCTCGGCTGCATGAACGTGAATCATGCCTACGCGGCGGCGATCGACCCCGCAGCGGCGATCGCCCTGTTCCGGCGGGCCGTTGAGTGCGGTTATCGCCATTTCGATACCTCGCGCCTCTATGGCGGCGGCATCAACGAGCAGCTTGTGGGCGAAGCGTTGAAAAGCCAGCGAGACAGGGTTTTCCTGGCGTCGAAGATGGGCATCTTCGTCGAAGATCGCAAACGGTGGATAGATTGCCGTCCGCAAACCATCCGCGCCGAACTGGAAAAGAGCCTGCGCGCGCTCCAGACCGACCATATTGATCTCTACTACATGCACCGTCGCGATTTCGACACGCCGATCGAGGAATCGGCGCTGGCCATGGCGGACCTGATCCGCGAGGGGAAAATCGGCAGTTACGGCCTTTCGGAAATGAGTGCCGAGACATTGCGGCGCGCGCATGCCGTGGCGCCGGTGGGCGCGATGCAGACGGAATACTCACTGATGACGCGCAACGTCGAAATCGGCGTTCTGGAGGCAGCGCGGGAACTGGGGGTGGCGCTGGTGGCGTTCTCTCCGGTCGGGCGCGGGGCGCTGGCCGATGCGGCGCTCGATCCGTCCGGTTTCGGCAAGCACGACCTGCGCCATTCCATGCCGCGTTTCAACGCCGAAAACTGGCCCCGCAATGTCGAACTGACACGCGGTTTCGCGGCTATCGCGCGGGAGGAAGGCGTCACGCCCGCGCAACTTTCGCTGGGCTGGGTGCTTTCGCGCGGGGAACACGTCCATGCGATTCCCGGCACGTCCAGCATGGCGCACATGGAAGAGAACATCGCGCGCGCCGGATGGATGCCCGGCCCGGATACCGTCCGGCGCCTCGATGCGCTCATCAATCAGCAGACGGTTGCCGGACCGCGCTATTCACCGGGATTGCAGGCAACGATCGACACCGAGGAATTCGCCTGACAGCACTGCCCGGTCGGGCGTCGGAATCAGCGCCCGGGGGGCTCAGGCGATAGTGCCGGGAATCCCGCCGAAGGTATCGTCGAGCGCATAGGTATCGAGCATGAGGGCAGCCAATGCCGTGTTCGCGGATACGGCATTGGCGTCTTCCACCACCTGAATCACCAGCGAAGGGGAGTTCGCGCTCAGGTTGCCGGCGACATCGACGGTCCTGGCGACAAGCGTGTGCGTGCCGAGGGAGAGGTTGGCCTCGAAGGAAAACAGACCGCTCGCATCGGCAACCGTGGTCGCCACCTTGGATGCGCCGTTGTAAAGATCCACCGTTATTCCGGCATCCGTCATGCCGGTGATGGTCAATCCCGTTCTGACGTCAGTGATGCCGTCGCTATTGGAAGGTCCGGTATCGTCTTCCGGCGCGAGCGTAAGCTGGGTCGGTGCGCTCGGCGCCGTCGTATCGACGATGATGGGCAGCGCGCTGCTGGCCTCGCTCACATTGCCTGCGATGTCGGTTGCCGTCGCGGTGATATTGTGCGTGCCTTCGGGCAGGGCGATGTCGAGCGTGAACTTGCCGTCCGTGCCAGCGGTTGCCTTGCCGAGACTGGCCGTGCCGTTGAACAGTTCCACCACGGCGCCCGCATCGGTCGTGCCGGTGATGGTCAGCCCGCTGGTCTTGTTGGTGATGTTGTCTTCGGAAGACACGCCCGTATCGTCCGCTGCGGCAAGATCGAGGGCGGTAACGGTCGCGGGGGCCGTGGTATCCACCGTGATGTTGAGCGCGGTGGACCCCGCGCTCTTGTTGCCCGCGATGTCCGTGGCGATAGCGCGAATGGCGTGAGTGCCTTCGGCCAGGGTGATATCCATCGTGAAAGTGCCGGTGGCGCTGGCCGTCACGGTGCCGAGGCTGGTGTTGCCGTCGAACAGTTCGACCGTGGAGCCGGCTTCGGCGGTGCCGGTGATGGTCAGCCCGCTGGTCTTGTTGGTGATGTTGTCGGTGTTTGATGAACCTGTGTCGTCATCTTCCGCGAGATCCAGCCCTGTCGGCGCGGCGGGCGCGATTGTGTCTTTCGGCTGATCCTTGTCGCTGGCGACCGCGACGCCCACGCCGATCGCGGCGCCCACGGCTCCGCCGATGAGCAGAGTGGTCTTGTCGAAGCCCAGGACACTGTCGCCCTTCGGTTCCGTGCCCGCCGCGAACCAGTCGCTGGTGGTGATGTCGCTGGACAGGTTCTGATCCATGTGCGCAAGCCATGCCTCGGCTTCCTGCCAGTCCTGCACCGTTTCGACCGTCACTCTGTCGCGCGCGCCGGATTCGTCCGAATCCTTGTCCTTATCCTTGTGGCGCGAGCGTTCGTTGATGTAGTGGCCCAGCGTTTCGCGGACGCCCGTGGACTTGTCGATCACTTCCACGCGCGCGCCCGCGGGCACTTTCAGGTGCGAGGGCAGGGCAGGCAGAACCCGCGAAATAACCTTCTTGCCGTCGGCAGAGATAATCCGAACGATCAACGCCACGTCACTTACCCCTCAACAGAAATCGCCCGCCGCAATGCGCGCCGACGCGCCCTTTGCTCCCGCGTTTCTGGCTCCACGATGAATGAAATGTCAGGTTTAAGGCGGGGGGCGCGGAAAAAAGCACGGCGCCTGTTAGCAGAGGCCACGGCCCGGGTAACCGGCCCTGTCGGCGATGTGCACAGTTTTCACGCCAACCGCCCCTTTCCGGTAGCGCCGCCCGCCTGCCTCGCGCAAACCCCGGGCGCGTAACCGGAAACGAAATGGGGCCGGCATCGCTGCCGGCCCCCTGGGCGCCGTCAATCCGCATGTTGCCAGATCGGCCACGCGGACAGTCGCGCTCGGTCCCGTCAGGCGGTGGGGCGGTGCTCGCGCACGCGCTTCCCGTTCCGCCTGGCGGTTCCAATGACTTTCCGGCCAAGCGCCTGCCACATCGCCAGAAGCGGTGTGTCGGCGTCCCTCGATGCTTCCTCTGCCTGACGATGCTGATTGCTCAGACTCTTCAAAGCAGTGGCAGCGATCCTGCCTTCCGGTCAAACAGCGGCATTACACTGTCGCATCTGCGGTTCGCCGACGTTGGCCCCGAAGGGTTGATGCACAGCGCGTTTTCCGACGCGGACGAAGTGCCTTCCACTGTATCGTCTGGCTGAAAATCTCTCTTCAAAAGCAACTTGTTACGGCTGCTTCTTCAATCGACTTTCCAACCTTTCGACCCTTGCAGGCTGCGCCTTGAAAGTGAGTCGCGCAAGCGGAATCTGTGGATTTTATCCACAGATCGCCATTTTGGCAGTGGACAACGGTGGAAAACCCCGTCAATTAGCGCGGTTTTCCTGCTGAATCAGGCTAGTTGCGGTCGCGTTGTGCCAGCAATCGCAGCCGCAGCGCGTTGAGCTTGATGAAACCGGCTGCATCCTTCTGGTCGTAGGCTCCGGCATCGTCCTCGAACGTCACATGCCGTTCCGAATAGAGGCTGTCGGGCGACTTGCGGCCGACGACGGAAGCCAGCCCCTTGTAGAGCTTCAGGCGGACCGTGCCGTTCACCCGCGGCTGCGAATGGTCGATGGCGGCCTGGAGCATCTCGCGCTCCGGGGCGAACCAGAAACCGTTGTAGATGAGTTCCGCATAGCGCGGCATCAGTTCGTCCTTGAGATGCGCCGCGCCGCGATCGAGCGTGATCTGCTCGATCCCCCGATGCGCGGCGGCATAGATCGTGCCGCCCGGCGTTTCATACATGCCCCGGCTCTTCATGCCGACGAAGCGGTTCTCGACCAGATCGAGCCGTCCGATGCCGTGCTTGCGGCCCAGTTCGTTCAGGGCGGTGAGCAAAGTGGCGGGGCTCATCGCCTGACCGTTGAGGGCAACGCCGTCGCCGCGCGCGAAGTCAATCGTGATGTATTCGGGCTGGTCCGGCGCGTCTTCCGGGTTGACGGTGCGCGAATAGACGTAATCCGGCGTCTCTTCCCAGGGGTCTTCCAGCACCTTGCCCTCGGACGAGGTGTGGAGGAGGTTGGCGTCGGTGGAGAACGGGCTTTCGCCGCGCTTGTCCTTCGGCACGGGAATCTGGTGCTTTTCCGCCCAGTCGATCAGGGCGGTGCGGCTCGTCAGATCCCATTCGCGCCACGGGGCGATGACTTTGATCGACGGTTCCAGCGCATAGCACGAAAGCTCGAACCGCACCTGATCGTTGCCCTTGCCCGTCGCGCCGTGCGCGACGGCGTCGGCGCCGGTCTCGCGGGCGATCTCGATCAGGCGCTTGGAGATGAGGGGCCGGGCGATGGAGGTGCCGAGCAGATAGTCCCCTTCATAGCGCGCATTGGCGCGCATCATCGGGAACACGAAATCGCGGACGAATTCCTCTCGCAAGTCGTCGATGAAGATGTGCTTGTCGGGGATGCCCATGAGCCGCGCCTTGTCGCGCGCGGGCGCAAGCTCCTCACCCTGGCCGAGATCGGCGGTGAACGTCACGACCTCGCAATTGTAGGTCACTTGCAGCCATTTCAAGATCACTGACGTATCGAGGCCGCCCGAATAGGCGAGGACGACTTTCCTGATATCCGACATTGGCCCGAGACTCCGTGACTTGAAAGGCGCCGCGCGCCTATCAGCCCCGTGCCCTGGGCGCAACCGGAGTCAGGTCGCGAGAAGGGCCGATTCCGTCTCCGCCATGTAGCCGCGCGTCAGCGGCAGGGCATGGCGGTCCCGCGCGAACTGGATCTGGTAGTTGCACAGTCCGCCATGCTCGAATGCGGCGGTGGCGCCCGCGAGATAGAAACACCACATGCGATAGAAGCGCGCGTCGAACATCGCCTCGATCTCCGTCCGGTGCGCGACAGTGCGGGCATACCATTCGCGCAGGGTCAGCGCATAGTGCAGGCGCAGCGTCTCCACGTCCGTCGCGATCAGGCGATAGCGCTCGCTGGCTGCCAGCGTCTCGCTGAGCGCGGGGATATAGCCGCCGGGGAAGATGTATTTGCGCGTGAAGGCGTCGGTCGTGCCGGGGCCGCCCATGCGCCCGATGGTGTGGAGCAGCATCACACCGTCGTCGGCCAGCATCGAGCCCGCCGCGCGGAAGAACTGGCGAAACTGCGCCTGCCCGACATGCTCGAACATGCCGACCGAGACGATGCGGTCGAACCGTTCGCCGCGTTTGGCCAGATCGCGATAATCGACCAGCTCGAACGCGATGCGGTCCGCCACGCCCGCCGCTTCGGCCCGCTGCCGGGCAAGCGCCAGTTGCTCCTCGCTCAAGGTAATGCCGTGAACGCGCACATCGGCATGTCTGGCAAGGTAGATCGCCATGCCGCCCCAGCCGCAGCCGATGTCCAGCACGCGCTGGCCGGGGGCAAGCGCCAGCTTGGCGGCGATATGCGCCAGCTTGGCCGTTTGCGCCTGTTCCAGAGTCATGCCTTCCCGTGGCCACCAGGCGCACGAATACTGCATATGCTCGCTATCGAGGAATAGGCGGTAGAGATCGTTGCCGATGTCATAGTGATGCGCGACATTGGCTTTGGCCCGCCGGGCCTTGTTGATGCCATCCAGCGCGGTCGAGACCTTTTCGCGCACACGCTTGATGGGGCCTGCCTCCATGAGCTTGCCGCCGCGCTCCCACCGGCTGTTGGAGCGGATAAGCTGGACGAGGCCCATCACGTCGCCGCGCTCGACCAGCAGGCGGCCGTCCATGAACGTTTCGGCGGCGCCCAGCCGGGGATCGAGGAGGATCTGCCGCGCGACCTTATCGTCGGCGAATCGGATCGCCACTTCGGGAAAGCCGGGGGCGGGGGTGCCGAAACGGATTGTCGAGCCGTCCGCGTGCGTCAGTTCCAGAACGCCTTGCCTGACGCCGCGCTTCAGGAATTTGTCGATCAAGTGCGCCATTTCGTTGCGACCCTCAGAACCAGTGCAATGCCTGTCCAAGCTGCCACAGGCCGAGCGCAAGAAACAAGAGCGCCGCCAGAATCCGCGTCAGCCGCAGCGAGACGCGGCGCACCAGTTCCTCACCCAGGAACACCGCCGGGCCATTGGCGATCATCATGCCGATGGTGGTCCCCGCCGCGACGATCAGCACGCTGTGATATTGCGCGCCCAGCGCGATCGTCGCCACTTGCGTCTTGTCGCCCATCTCGACGAGGAAGAACGCGACCAGCGTCGTCAGGAAAGGGCCGCCGCGATGGCGGAAGCCGCCGTCGTCATCGTCCAGCTTGTCGGGGATCAGCGTCCAGGCCGCCATGGCGATGAAGCCGAGCGCCACCGCGATCCTGAAGGTGGGTGAATCGACAAGGCCCGCGACTTCCCGCCCGACGAGCGCCGCCAGGGCATGGTTGGCGATAGTTGCGCAGAATATCCCTGCGAGAATCTGCCATGGCGCGCGCAGGCGCGCGGCCAGCACGATGGCGAGCAGCATCGTCTTGTCGCCGATTTCGGCAAGCGCGACGACCGCGATGGAGGCAAGGAAGGCTTCCATGAAAACGTCTCCGGGCCGGGCGACAGACAAACAACGACACCGCGCATCCGGCCCGGCCGGGCGGAGACGCAATGCCATTGGTCTTGCCTGAACAGGGCCGATCGGCTCCGTCCTCCATGTGCCATGGCCTCTCGGCCAAGCATGTTGACACATGGTCCGCCCGTGGGCGGCCGGCTACTCCCCAGATGACTTGTGCGCGCTAGTTCGGGCCGGGAAGGAAATCAACCGGATTCGCGTGCGAGGTAAAGCACGTCGCGCGGTTGGGAAAGCAGATGCTGGCCGGAATCCACGAAAAGCGTCTCGCCGCTGGCCAGCCAGCCTTCGGCCAGGAACAGCGCCGCATCGGCGATCTCGTTCGCGCCGGTCTTGCGGCCCAGCAGGTTCATACGGTGGGAGCGTTCGGTTTCCTCCTCGCGCTGATCGTGGCTGGCCAGAATCGCGCCGGGGGCGAGGCCATAGATACGGTCCTCCGGTTCGATCCCCCCCATGGACAGCATCGCCACGGTGGC
>Ga0265293_10010818_pt1 | contig 12630 bp, 23 predicted proteins | sample Munlanlewell138R_FD_192505 | JGI IMG/M metagenome (GOLD analysis project Ga0265293, IMG submission 192505) | Leachate microbial communities from a municipal landfill in Southern Ontario, Canada - Leachate well 138R | ecosystem: Engineered > Solid waste > Landfill > Unclassified | place: Canada... | reverse complement strand
TGCCAAGCGATTCATAAGCGGCCGATCGTACTGTTGATGGCTGTAATTTAGCGCGTAGACGATCGCAGCGTGTGCGCTAGAAAACAATGGTTCGTGTGTCATCGCACCCCCGAATAACGATTCCAGTTCCTGCCGGCCTGTTGGCTTGGGCTTTTTGCGCCATTGCTCACGCATGATGAGCACCCGCAATGGGTCGGCCATTTCCCAGTGCTCTTGCCAAGACATTAGCCGTCAATCTCAGGGCCAAGGGATTACGAAAGGCTTTTCAGGATTGATTGCAGCTGCTTGAGCTTGCCCAGGTTCTCAGCGCTCTCCGCTATGCTTTCATCAATCGCTATCGCGGCAGAGTCTATATCGTCAGCCACCGCACGCAGCTTCCCCGCTATGTCCGAAAGCAAATCAAGCGGGTTAGCTTTAGGCTGGTCCGGTTTTGTTGGTTTTGTTGGCAGTGCGAGGGGTGCTGTTTTTGGCGATGGGCTTGTCATGTCTTTTTCCTTTTTCTCTTTGATTGCAATTTTCTGAAAATGGCCACGCGATGGTTCGCGTATTAGTCCTGCTTCTTTCAGTGTGTTCAGGCAGCCTCGGAAAATATGCGTATCCATGGTGCTGCGGGTGATTTCGTTCAGCGTCCTGTAAATCTCGTTTTGCGACCAGGCGGTTTGGATTGGCACCACCTCAAAAACTTTGGTGGCCGCTGATGACATGCCCTGCAGCTTGGCTTTCATTCGTTCTGGGCTCATTTGCGCATCCTTTTGTAGAGACTCAGGTTGATGCAGAATGCAATGACGAGCAGCGCCAGACACCCTGCAAAGAAAATGCCCAGCGGCAGCAGAGAAATGAGAGCGCACAACCACCACGGGTATTCACTCAGCATGCCGATACCATCAAACCTCAAGGCAATCAGCATCAAACTGAACATGAAACTGAACCTGACGGCATCATTAAACGTTCTCATCACTTCTCCTTTTTGGCATTGGGCACCAGCCCTGCCAGAAGTCATCCTTGCCATTGAACTTCCCGTAGACAGCCACACCACCAAGCCCAAGCAGCTGCACCTTGACATTCAACGGGCATGTGTCCATGGGCTGCCAGAAGTAATTGGCGTCAATCGCCACCTCACCCGGTTTGATTCTCAAGTCCATGTCACGCACCCCGACTGAAACCATGCTGGCGCTCGGCGCCGTTACCAATGCCGCCCATCGTGAGGCCCATTGGCGGCTGCGCGGCATTGATGTCAGCCAGGCGGGGGTGCGAGTAAGTAAGTGGACGAAACTTTCGCGGCTTTGCGGGCTGTACAACCTGCCCTTTGTTCGGCTCAATCAACATTACTTCACCTCCCTGATGGTGATGCCGCGCTCTTTGAGCATCAATTTGCGCTTGATGACGTACTCTGGCGTCTTAAAGCCCTTGACGTCCTCAACAATCCAATTGCCGTTTTCGCAGTACAAGAAATCCCCCACATAAACTACGGGCCGCTCTGCTTTGCCATCGGCATTGCGTTGGCTTTCGATCAGCGTAAATTTCGGTTGCAGCACCAGCCCCTCGATCTGCCCTGCCTTCTCAAGCAATATCAATTGCCCGTACCTAGCGGCCTCGCGCTTCGAGTCGAATGTGATGCCATCAACCGTGGTTTTTTTGTTGCCGTACTTCATTGGCGCTCCTTGGCAAGAATGTCTTTGACGGTGTTGGCGATGGGGCCTGGCAAGCTGGCAAGGTATTCGTTTTGCTTCTGGCGGCTCAAGCGCTGATCCGGGCTGCGCAACATCTTCACGTAGCGCACTGAGCATGGGATGCATCCCTTTTGGTAGGCTGGTGCGTGGGTGCACATGGCGTTCATTTCGGATGGTGTCATGCGGCCACCCTGCGCGGCGCTGCCAAGGCCAAGACGTCAGCCTCGGTCATTCGCTCAAAACCAACCATCGGGCGATCACTGCCCCTGAGCATGACCTGCTTGGCCCGGTCTGCATTGCCGATCAGCACCGGCGGCTGTGACCTGATGCCGTTCTGGGCGTTTTGCGCTTCAGCAATGCCGATCAGCGTCTGCGGGTATTCCGGTGTTTCATTGCGTATGCGATAGCCGCGATATCGGTTCTCGAATTCTTTGGCCGCGAACGGCCATTCCTGCTCGGTCTTGGTGCCAAGCTTCACCCAGCCGCCCATGTCGTGAATGACGCGGTGAATCACAGGGTCATCAAAGGCGACCGTGGCATAAGTACCCACCTGGCGCACAGCCTTGTCGACCTTGGACCAGGCCACCATGGCCGAATCAAGGCTGGAGCCCCGCAGCATCTTCACGACGTCGGCAGGCTTTGGCATGAATTGACCCGAGTCGGGGTTTACGCAGTGACGGTTCAGGGCGTCTGCAACAGCCGCCAGATCGAACGGTTTCATAGCCTCCCACCAGACACCGCCTGCAAAGTCGGAAATGTCCTGGCGATAGAAGGCGTAGACGCCTGCGATCAGCGTGAAGAACTTGGGTTTGTCAGAGTCGATCATCAGATGGTCCTCGCAAGGCGTTCGGCTACTTCTTGGTTTCTGGCCTCAAGGGCCTGTTGACGGTTCAGAGTTGGGAAAGCGGTCACCTTGGCGTCCTGCACCCAAGAGGCCTCAAAGCCCTGCCAGCCGCGTTCAATGCACTTTTTCAACGCCTGATCCAGAGACCACCCCGCCCGATCGGCTTCGCGACGAATCCCGGTTAACGCGATTTCAGTCAGGGCAGCCCGTTTGCGTCGACGAATCGCCAGGAACTCCCGAGCGGTTTGTTCATCAACACCCAAGGCGATCAGGTCAGAAATACCAAGCGAAGCGGCCTGCGCAGCAGGCTTCTTTTTGCTTGTTTTTTCTTTATCTGTTTCTTGGTTATTGGTTATTGGTTCTTGGTTAGCATTGCCTTCGGTATGCGATGGCATTGCGTTCGCATTGCGTTCGCATTGCTGCGGCATCTCTTCGGTGTCTTTCTTGTTATGCCAACGCTTTGCCGCTGACTCTGATGCCTTGCTGCTCTTGGCTTGGTAAGCAGCAATCTCGGCGTCGGCGCGTTTGTTACGCCAGTAGCCATCATCCAGGACAAAGAACTCACCCAACACATCCTCGACAGCCTGGCGTTCTTCTTCTGTGCGAGCGCCAACCCACCGGCAGACCTTTTGCATGTCGTTCACGATGGGGGATTCTTCGGCGTAGTACCGGCGAAGCAGGCGCGTGTAGATTGCATCCTCGACCAGAGACAGGTGCATCGTTGCTTGGGCGTAGTCGCCTATGTTGTGGCTGTAGTAGTTCATGCCTCAACACCTCGGAAATCGATTGTCTTTGTGCCCTTCCAGCTATTGCACGAATGACAGAGTGTCTGGAGATTCTCGATCGACACCTCCCCACCCTTGCTTTCTGGAACCACATGGTCGGCACGCAACAAGTGCTCGTTGTCGCACCCGCAACGCAGACAGCGATAGCCATCCCGAGCGAACACAGCGAACCTGAGCCTTGATGGGATCGGCTTCTTTGTAGGCCGAGCTGAAGGGCGCTGTGCTGGACCGCACGACAGAAACGCGGTGTCACCAATAACGCTGATTTTTCCGGCGCACTTCAGGCCGTTGATCGCATTTTGAATGTCCCAATGGTCAATATTGGTGTACTTGGATAGATGAACCGCATTGATGCTCACCTCCCCGTCGTGGCTGTTATCTGCCAGCGCCAACAACACAAATTTATGAAGCGGATCGATATCGCGCTGCTCCAGCGCCCATGCCATCTCGCGCACGCTCATACCGTCGCCTCCTGGTCTATAATCAAGCTACTCATTGCACATATCTCCTTTAAGCGTGTGCAGTTGAAAAGCCCGGAACCGCGCCAACGGTTGCCGGGTTTATTTTTTGGTAGCCTGCGGCCACCAAGGCCTCACCAGGCAGGACATGCCCTTGCTCGATCAGCAGCTGAATGCATTCCTTCAGCAAATCGCGCTGTACGCCGTAGCGGGCCTCAAATCGGGTTTTCCATGGATGGATAGCGATCAGCCCGGGCGCTCCTGTTCCGTCCTGGTGGTGGCCAGCACACAGTGGCAAGACCAGCCAATGAGCGCCGGGCTTGGTACGACCGTCGATGTGGTGAATGCTCACCGGCGTGTTGCGGATACCGTCTTTTCGGCAAGCGCAACAGCCGAGGTCTGCCAGCAGGCCGTGGTAGTGCTTCTGGGCAAGGGTTGCGGTACGGCCTTTCATTCGCCAAACCCTCCAAGTACGGCTTCCAGCATTTCCAGCGCTTTGGCGGGCACAAGATGAGGCCACATGGTTTTGCACGCATGCCGCGTGCGTAGGAAGGCCACGGCATCCATGTGAAACTGCTCCATATCGGCCTGCTCAAGCTTTGCGTAACTGATAGATTTCGGTACCGGGATAACGCCGCCTTTGGGGCCTGGATACCAGTCCACAAACCCGCTGCCGGTTTTCAGCCAGGCGCGGAAAGCCTCGAACTCTTCGAAACGCTCTTGCGCTTCGAACACTGCGGACTCCATGGCCATGTGCTTGCGATGGAACCAGCCGATGCGCTCTTGATGGGTGCGCAGCTCGACCATTTCGCCGGGCTCCAGCTTCATCAAACGATTCCAAAGCCGGCGCCACTGCTTCTGACCGCGATCACCCAGCCCGTCAACGAAGCCGAACATGGCTTTGCGGGCTATGGCCTTTTCTTCCTCGGTGAGCTGAACGTCTGGTTTTCTGACAAGGGTTATCTCTGCCATGATCAGGCTTCCTTCACGACAAGGCCGGACTTTTGCGCCAATAGGCTTTCAAGACCTTTGCGGGCTTCTTTGGCAACGCGCTCAACGTCATCAAGCTCTTTAATCACTGAGCGGATCGTTACCTCTGACCGGCAGTGCGCCATCTTCATCATGGCTTGCTTGGCTTCTGGGAATTCCACAAGGAATTTTTCAAGGTGCTGAATCGGGTCAAACACATCGACAGATTCCGACGCTGTTTGATGAACAACCAAGCCGCATGGAGCCAACGCTTCATTCGCGATGGCAACGCGAACATGCATCGGCAAACCTGCCAGCAGCGATGGCAGAAAGTTGACCGGCAGCAGATTGCGGTCTTTCTCTTGGTCATCCAGCCACCGAAAGATTCGGTCGGCATTGGCCTTCATGCGCAGCTCTTCAGCGCGGCCTGCGCACGGCGGCTCAATCCAGATGCCGGTGCGCTCTACCCCACCGATATCGTGGTGAGCTTTAACGATGTCATCTGCGACGGCCTCACGATTCCTGAGCAAGGGCTTGCGCCACGCCTCGATAGCGTCGCTGATGATCTGTATGACAGTTTTGTGCGAATTAAGACGCATGACTTACACCTTCGGTGCCGACAAAATGACACCATGGACAAAACAAACAACCGGAAACTACGAATTGCGCCGGGCATGGCCGGCAGGGAAAATGGACTCATGGACAACGACAAACGCGCTGATCTGCTCAACGAGGCTTTCGATCTGGCTTATGAGGCCTTCGAGGCCCCAACCGATGAACACATCGAATGGGTTTTCGAGAGGCTTCTGTTCAATAGCGCGGTGGGCGTCGGGATGGCCGGGGCTGTGACTATTCATTGATTCAGCCATCCCAGCCTTCTGCTGGGTTTGAGTCAGGCATAGGAGGGTTCCTTGGTGGCGTGGGCATGCTGCAGCCTGGCGTAGACATCATCAAAAGTCAGGCTCACCCCGGCGCTTCGCGCAAACTGGATAAGCCGAAGCGCAACATCAGGCGGAACCGTCTGCCCATGCTCGTAGTGCGAGACATTGCCCTGAGTCACACCAATCCCTGCTGCAAGCGCAGCCTGAGTCACACCGAGCCGCTCTCTGATTTGTCGAATTGCATTCATGAGACAAATATTAGCGCCGCTGTTTCAATAAATCAATAGCGCCGGTGTTTTGAATTCTAAATTAGTGCTGGTAATGTTTCGTTATGAACCAAAAGAAAGCAAAAATCACAGACGAGCACCGCGCGGAGGCCAAAAGGCTTCGGGCGCTATGGGATACCAAGAAGCCAGCGACGCAAGCTGAGTTTGCGGAGACCTACGGCATTGGCAACCAGGCCGCTGTGGGCAACTTTCTTGCGGGCCGCTCTGCCCTCAGCCTGAAGGCCGCCGTCGGTTTTGCGCGCGGCCTGGGGTGCGAGATAAGCGATTTCAGCCCGCGCCTGGCCAGAATGGCAGAGGCGGTATCAGAGGTGCGGCCTTACCGCAACGATGGCGAGCTCGTTGTGCCAGCCAATGCCGCCATGCCGCCCGAGGGGTATGTCAGGCTTGAGCACCTTCCCTACAAGCCATCAATGGGCCGGGGCCGCGCTCAGCTGGCCGAGCATGTGGTTCAGCATGTTGATGTGCTGGAATCGTTCGTGCGCCAAAAAATCGGCACAGTTAACGCTGATCGCATCAAGATTTTGACTGGCGTGGGCACCAGCATGCAGCCCAAGATCAAAGACCAGGACATCGTGTTTGTTGACGTTGAGCACCGGTGGATTGACGCGCCCGGGTATTACGTTATCGATGTTGCGGGCCTGTTGCTGCTCAAAAAAGCCATGATCCTGTCAACAGGCGTGCTCATCCTGCGAAGCGAGAACATCGACGAATTCCCGGACGAAGAGCGTCATGACCTGCGCAAGGCCGCTGAAACCATCACGGTTTGCGGCAAGGTGCTGGCGTGGTGGACGTTGATGCAGGGATAAAAAAATGCGAGAGAACGAGGACGATTCTCCGTTTATCATCCGAGATCCAGCTGAGATGTTTGCTCGGCCAGCTTTTGTTGAAAAACTACGAGTCGAATCGGGCGATCTAGACCGCATTGTTGCGGGGTACGAGTTTCCTCGTGACAAATGGGTAACCTGCGGGCTTAATGGGTGCCCAAGGGAGCACGGAAAAGGCTACCTGATTATCACGAAAGACGGCAGAGAGACCAATTGCGGCCATTTGTGCGGGAAGCGTGAATTTGACGTCTTATTCGACGAAATGCAAAAACAGTTTGTTGAGCGTCAGGACGCCTTTTTCAGGAAGAGACTGCTTGATGGCCTGAATCAAAGGGCCAGCGAGATTCTTCCTTCTGCAGTAGCTCTGCTGACCGAAATCGAAGAAGAGTCAACCAGGGTAGCTGTGCTCTCCGAATATCTACGGCGCTGCGAGGTCGTTTATAGGGAGTTTCGATCTATCGTGTCGAATGGCGGCAGGATTCAGGCTGACGCCACAACACTTGGAATAAAAGACTCTGAAAGCACACGAACTGGCGGAAACGCCAATCTTGTGACAGTCGGCACCATACGCGGCGGTTCTTGCATATTTGACAATGGCCTCGCAGCCTCTACGCTCAAGTCATCTGTTATAGGCCCGTTAGAGGAAATACTGAGCGGCGCCGGCGTTCAGGAAAAGACCAACGACCAGATTAAAGAGATCGATAAGACGGTCGCGGACATGCGTGACTCGATACAGCGTGGGCAAAAATTTGTATCTGACGCCCGCGCCATGTGCTCGCCTGATAACTTGGAAAATTTAGCCAAGATGGATTTGGTCCTTCCAAGGCGAATGGGGCGAACTGATAGGGCAATAAGGGCGCTCAAAAGGCTTGCCGAGCACGGCGACTTGTCCAGAAGCGACGGCGGCGCCTAGCCAACCCCAGCAACAACATCTGGGGGGCTCACTTTCGACACGCGAACCTGGGCATCTAGGAGGTCACGGGCCCATGCCATCGCACGGATATGCGCAAGACGGCAGGTCGGTGGGTCGCTGAACTCAAAGTCTGAAACAATAATAGCCACTCTCCCCCTGTGGTCTATCTCAATCTCTACGCGGCCTATTTTGGTCATGCTGGAATAATCAGGCTCGTCCGCTGGCACTGGTACGGGATTCATCCTCGCCTCCGTTGATGATGGCTTGTTGCTATTGTCGCGCATAAGCGATCTTACGCCCAACCCGCTCCGGCGGGTTTTTTTACGCCCGCTCACCCTGCTTGTTCTGAGTAGGGTTTTCCCTATTTGCGCATTTATTATTAGCGCCGCTGTTGACAATACAAATCACCGGCGCTAATATTCACACATCGCAGCACAGAGCGGTTTAGCCAAAGCCAGCCAAGTAATACAGCGATATGCAGCACAAACGCAGTACATGCTCTTAAACAATCAGACAAGCGATAAACAGGCCAATGACCGGAAACGGTGGATAGGCTCAGGGCGCAACCCGTTACCCCTGACACAAGATCGACGGCTATCAATCCACGGCTTGGCTTCCGGAGCGTTGCTATAGGCCGTGGGTTGATTGAAGAGGTGCCATGCCAGAACCGGAGCTGCCAATTGAGGCAGGAGTAGCCGGGTGGCATGGTGCCCCGGAAGTTATCCGACACCGCATTCAACGAGTGCGGTGCCTGATGACACCAAGGAGATCGCCATGACGGCCAGGCAAGACATGAAAAACTACCTGAACTACATCGCAGCGGCTGGCTTCAATGTCCGGATGATGAAAGATGGGGCGCTTGAGGTGCAAGACCCCTACATGCTGAATGGCAAGGCCAACGCGGGCTTTGAAATCGTCACACTGAAAACACCACGCCAAGCCAATCGCTTCATTATGGACCGGTCATGACAACAACAAAAGCAGAGGCGTCCCGCAAGAAAGCAGCAGTCAAGGCGGCGGCCGCGCTCCAGAAAGCGACCGAGGCCGTACACGCTTACTCGATGGCTTGCTATGAGTGCAGTGACGGCAGCCAGATTAAATCCGCAGACGATGGAAGACTGGTTCTCTGCGAAAAAATGACTGAATACTCAGGCTGGCTTTCTTCTGTTTACGACAAATGACCAAGTAAAGGCCTGCCCCCAGGCCTCTTTCGCCAGCGCCCCCGTTGATCAACTCAACCAAATGGAGAGAGCCCCTTATTTCAATGGACTGGGGGTGCTGACAAAAGAAGTACGCCAGCCTGAGTGTGCATAGGAGCAATCAATGCCAAAAGAAAGAGTCGATATAACCTGCACACAATGCGGATCAGTGTCAAAAAAGAGAAAGGACAATGTTCAGAAAACCTTGCTCCGTGGCGGGAATCTGTTTTGCAGCAATGCATGCGTTCTTTCTTACCGAAACCCACAGGGCACGCCGGCAGAGCGGCTGGAAAGAGGCGCAAAAGCCAACCCAAATACAGGGTGCATAGAGTGGGTTGGATACACCAGAGGCGGATACGGCAGCCTGCGAATTGACGGAAAGCAGCTGCAAGCGCATCGAGTCGCTTACGAGATTTCAAAAGGCCCAATACCGGAAGGGCTGTTTGTTTGCCATAAGTGTGACAACAGGCGATGCATAAATATCGAACACCTTTTCCTTGGAACAAACAAAGACAACGTTGACGACATGGTGAATAAGCGCCGACACAATTTCGGCGACAAGCATCCGAACACGGTTGTCACGAAAAAGGTTAAAGATGAAATGGTGCCATTTGTTGCTTCGGGAATTACTGTCCTAGAAATAGCAAAGAGGCTTGGAATCAAATATGGAACTGCCAAGCATTATGTGGCAGCCATAAGAAAGAATCTTCGCCAAAACAATTGCCCGGCCGCACGGTGAGCGCGGCACATGGCTGCAAGGCCAGCAATTAACGCCTGCCCAGCTGGGATATGAGTAGCGCCCAGGCTCAGGCTCGCCCGGTTCGGTTAGCCGGGGCCATCAAGGCCCGCCGCCTCTGCCGAAACGTTACGCGGTGGCTATCACCGAGCGCACGGTTATGCGTCGAACGGCTGGAAAGGCCGGATCGAGTCGGATGCAGTCGCTATCCAATGACTGACGCAGCCTCGCGGCTGGCCCACGATACGGGCCTCCTCAAGTAGCGGCATCACGACAGCGTCTTGGCCACGCTGTGCTTTTCCCGTGACTCCTTTTTTTCGCGCCGGGGCCTTACACCGGGGCGTGGTGTCGCTACTTGAGGGTAACCGGCTTGTACGGCTTGGCCCCGTACAAAAACAAATCTCCATGTGACTGTGTAAGGCGAAAACCCTGCCTCAAGGGGCGCCGGTCACCCTCGACCATTGCAAACTGATTCTGATGTGCTTATACTGATCGCAATGCTGAAACATCAGCAGGCGGGATTGGCGTCCCGGAATCACAGGCGCAAACTATGCCGCGCCGTCTTTTTTGACCGTGGCATTTGTTTTTGCGCAGCATGGCACTTCCTTATGGGCGGGCCATGCGGGGGGTCAAAAGACCCACCGGCCCTGTGACCGGCACGCCAACCCGCATGTGTCCCGCCCTCCCTGATTGGCGTCAGGAAGCGGGTAAACCGCTCACAGGAGTCATTGCCATGGCTGCAGCATACATCGGCGCACCCGCGCCCACCAAGTTTTCCCCTGCCCTCGATCAGTCCACCGTCAAGCACTTGCGCATGACGGTCAAGCACGTCAGCAAAGCCTCGCCTTCAGTTGTTCATCTGTACGTCCAGTGCGGAATGGTTGGATTCCCCGTCGCAATCCATGCCCCATCAATCCCTGACATTTTTGTCGGTGACGAACTGGTGGGCGAATACCTGCGCGGGGCCAATCCGCTGGACGCTCAATTCACCGCCATCTACCCGGCTCGTATGCAGCCAGCCCAAAAGAAGGAAAGCCCAATGACTGACATTATCGTGGCCGGTGCCGGCCATGCTGTAACCATGACCAGCCTTGAAATGGTCGAGTTCATCAACGGCCAGCGCGGCAGCAATCACGCAAAGTTGACGCACTCCGATTTCTTGAAAAAAGTGCCGCTGGTGCTTGGAAAAGATGCAGGAAATTTTTCCTCCATCTACAAAGACAGCATGAATCGGGACAAGCCCTGCTACACATTTCCGAAGCGCGAAGCCTGTCTGATGGCAATGAGTTACAGCTACGAATTGCAGGCGGCGGTGTTCGACAAGATGACGGCGCTGGAACAACAGATCACCAACCAGCAACCCGCTGCCCCGGCGATTCCGCAGACCCTGCCTGAAGCCCTTCGCCTTGCCGCTGATCTTGCCGAACAAAAGCAGGCCATCGAGGCCGAACGCGACGAAGCGGTCCGCACCAAGGCCATGATCAGCAACAAGCGCGAAGCGTCGGCAATGGCGACAGCATCGGCAGCCAAGCGCGAAGTCGAGCGATTGAAGCAAGAACTGGGTCGAAATCAGAAACACGCCACCATCACCGCCGTTGAGCAGGTGACCGGCGAGAAATTCCCGCGCAACGCCTACGTCGCCCTTCGCAAGTGGTGCAAGGCTCACAACACCAGCCCGGCAGAGGTTTTCGACGAACGTTACGGCATGGTCAAAGCATGGCCTGCGGGCGCATGGCTGGAAATCCACAACATCGATCTTCGATCCCTGTTTGGCGACACGCCAAAACGCAACGCAGCAACACACCCATCTCACTCGGTCGCCTGACCTCACGGAGAAATCCTCATGACATACGTACTTGACCGGGACGGCCTTGCAGCCTGCCCCGATGATCCCATGCGCGTCAGTGACGCCATCGAGCAACTGGATGCCCGAGTTGATGAGTTGGCCGCTGACTTTGAAAACCGAATCGACCTGGTCATCAAGGGTTTCATTCCGCTGGCACGAATCAACGGCGTTGATTACGGCCCTGCCGACATTTATGAGCACATCTTCATGCCAGACGATCCGGAAACCATGCGCCTTCTGATGAACTGGCATCGGCCCACAAAAGAGCGCCTCATTCGCGACTGGTGCTACCAACAAGCAGAACTAGGGGTATGACATGAAAACAAGCAACTGGCCCGGTGGCGTTGATTACAGCCACAGCAACCACACCCTACGATTCCCGCGTGTCAGCAAGTATGACGGCATGGGCGCGTGGGCAAAAGACTCAAGCACGCCGCCATGGGGCTGGCCGCTAGCAATCGCCGCCGGGGTTGCCGTATTCGCCCTCTTTCTTTTTGGGCCAACGGTGGCCGTACGAATTATAGGAATGTGAAATGAGCGAAGTCATCGAAAAAGAAACGGCCGATCTGGTCACCCTGCCAGCCTACGAAAACGCCTTACAGGTGTTCACAACTGAAGAAGCGCTCGACCGTCTGTATGCGGAGGTCGAATCAAAAGTGTCCGGGATCGTATACGACATAAGCACCAAGAAAGGCCGCGACCAGTGCGCCAGTGACGCATACAAGGTAGCCCGCAGCAAGCAAGCCGTCGAAAAGCTGGGCGCCAAGCTGTCAGCGGAATACAAGGAAATCCCCAAGAAAATTGATGCCTCGCGCCGGCGCATCAAGGAACGTTTCGATGTTCTGCAAGAAAAAATCCGTGAGCCACTGACCCAATGGGAGCAGGCTGAAGAGGCGCGACTGCAGAAGCACAATGCCGCCGTCATGCGCCTGAGTCAGGCTGGTGCGAACGCCAGCGCCACCCTGGATGCAGACACGCTGCGTTCCATGATTGCCGGTGTCGAGTCCACAACCGTCAATGAATCGTGGGAAGAATTCGAGGCCGAAGCGCACCGGGCGAAGGCCAAGGCGCTTGAGACACTAACCGCCGCCCTGGTCGCCCGCGAAAAGTACGAATCCGAACAGGCCGAGCTTGCCCGCCTGCGTGCCGAAGCCGGAGCCCGCGCCAAGCGTGATGAAGAAGAGCGCATTGCCCGCGAGGCAGCCGAACGCGCAACCC
>Ga0265293_10010815_pt1 | contig 12631 bp, 14 predicted proteins | sample Munlanlewell138R_FD_192505 | JGI IMG/M metagenome (GOLD analysis project Ga0265293, IMG submission 192505) | Leachate microbial communities from a municipal landfill in Southern Ontario, Canada - Leachate well 138R | ecosystem: Engineered > Solid waste > Landfill > Unclassified | place: Canada... | reverse complement strand
ACCCGCAACGCCACCAGCCTGGGCGTGGTGGGCCTGATCTCCTTTCTGGTGACGATGGTCCTCTTGGTCAACAAGGCGTGGTCGGTGATCAATAAGATCTACCGCTCCAGCCGCAACTCCAACCCGGTCAAACGCTTCGCCGGCTTTCTCACCTTTTTGATCGTCGCCAGCCTGCTCTTGGCCGCATACGTGAGCATGGAGTCAGCGCTCACCTCCTGGTACTTCAAGATCCTCGGCATCCCCATCGGACGGGGTTTGGGTGCGCTGCGCACCTTCGGCCCCACCCTGATCATCGCCTTGATCATCTTCCTGCTGATCTACTTCGTCCCCAACACCAAGGTGCGCTTCAACGCAGCGCTCTTGGGCAGCGTCAGCGGCATGGTGATCATCACGGTCTTCAACAAGTTCACTTCGCTGTTGACCCGCATGGCGACCAACTTCTCGGTCATCTACGGCTCATTTGCCGCAGTCTTCCTCTTCCTCTTCTTCTGCTACGTCTTCTGGGCGACAATTTTTTTCAGCGTCGAGTTGGCCTACGTCTTCCAGTTCCGCCCCGATGGATCGACCATCACCGGCTTGCCGCAGAGCCCGGCATTGCAGCTGAGCGAGGGGACCAACATCATGATGCTCATCGGCAGCAACTTCCGTGACGGCAAGGGACCCACCACCATCAAGGAGTTGCTCGACCGCCTCGTCATCCCGTACGACCGGTTGCAGGCTTTCTTGCAGCTGCTCACCCAGCTGGGGTTCATCACCCCCACCAACAACAGCTACACCGCCTTCATCCCCAACAAGCCACTGGAGAACCTGCGCCTCCAGGACCTGGTCACGGCCCTCTATGGCCTGGAGTCCATGGATGAGGTGGAGCGTGACACCGCCGGTGAGGCGGTAGCCCGCGAGGTGGAGGGCAAGGGCATCGCCTCGTTGGGATCATTGACCATCGAGAACCTGTTGCAACGCATCTAAGTGGTTGCCAAACAATTCAAATCACGTAGGAGAATACCATGTTCCTAGACCCCGATACCCAACCTCCCGTCGATGCCATACTCTGGCACTCGTTGCCCGACGAGTCGACCCGAGCGTTTCAGGCGTGGCAGATCGGCTCGCTGGTGGGCATCCTCTACAAGAACCCGCCCACCCGCTCTGCCGAGAGCTTGGTGGCGATTCCCTACTCGCTGGTCATCCGGCGCGGCACCGCCACCATCCTCGTCGTCTCTTTGGAGATGGAGGATTTGCGTACCCTTGCGCTGCACTTCGGATGCTCGCTGAGACAGCTGCAACAGGAGTACCAGACAAAGGGGAGCTTCGCCCCGACGTACAGCTACCGCTACGCTGGCGGAGAGCGGGAGTCGATGGGTCTGTACACCGGGGGCCTTGGCTTGGAGGAGGTCACCGCCTTCCTGCTCGAAGCGGCGTTGGACATCTTCGACCTGGTCGAGGAACCACGCCCCTTAGAAGGTGAAGATAAAGCTTCCCGATAGACTCACCGACGATGTACCCTGCCGGTCGTCAGGGGGCGAGAGGCGCAAGATCCCGTCCTTGCCTGCCTCGATGGCATCAGGAAGGTAGAGGCGCGATGTGTGCTCTGAGGCGACCAGCGTAGTGAAGAGGCGGTGAGGCTCGTCGGCGAGCAAGGCGCGCAGCACGATACCGTCGATCTCCAGGCGAACCCAATCGCCGCTACGATACCCGCTTTGGGCCAACTCCTCACGTCCCACCGAAATGGTTGCCACCATCGCCTCTGCCCGCTCGTCGATGGAGAAGGGCAACGCCTGGGGGCGTTGGGAGGTGGCGCAGGAGGTGAGCACCAACCCAAAGACCAACAATGCAATACTCATGTGCTTCATCTAGAACTCCTCATGGTGGAGGGTGAACTCCCGTCTGCGATACTCCACCAGGCCGTCAGCTTGCATCCGGGAGAGCTCGGTGGACATGGCGCTGCGCTCAACGCAGAGGTAGTCGGCGAGCTGCTGGCGGTCAAAGGGTATGGTGAAGGTCCGATTCTGCTGGCGGCGGGACTCACTGTTGAGGTAGGAGAGCAGCTTGTCCCGAGTTGAGCGCTTGGTAAGGTGGTCGATCTTCTTCATCAATTCAAGGTTCTTCTGGCTGAGGAGGCGCACCATGTTCTCGATGAGGGTGTGGTGGAAGATACAACCCCTCTCACAGCTGGTGACGATCTTGTGGACGTTGAGAAAGAGGATCGTAGAGCGCTCGGCGGTGACGACACTCACCTCGCTTGGCGCTGCGGTACACGCCAAGGCTTCGGCGAAACTCTCGCCGGCGGCGACATCGGCGACCAGTGACCGGTTGCCCCAGAAGTCGTGGCGGGTGATATGGACCCGTCCTTTGAGCACGATGCCCAGCTCGTCGGTGTGGTCGCCCTCTTTGATGATGGCCCAGTCGCGCTCGAAGTCGTCCGTCCTCCCCTCCAAACATTGGAGCAGAGACGCGATCTCATCGGCAGTGGTCCCGGCGAAGAGGGTGGATAATTGGAGAATCTGTACCATATTCATAGGAATTTCACTCTGTGTTGGAAAAACAACATATATACCTCGATGGGCATGGTAGCATACACACCAAATCCAGACAATGGAGCGAATATGCTACGACAGATCATTACCATAGACAGTGAGCAGTGCATCGGCTGTGGCCTCTGTGTGAGCGCCTGCCAGGAGGGTGCCATCTCGATGGTGAACGGCAAGGCGGTCCTGCTCAGGGAGGACTACTGTGACGGGCTCGGCAACTGCCTGCCTGTCTGCCCGAGCGGGGCCATCACCTTTGAGATGCGGCAAGCGCCCGCCTTCACTGGCGACAACAAAGGATCGGAGCCGCTCTTCTCGTGCCCCGGGACGCAGATCAAGGGCCGGGACGCGAAGAAGGACGAATCACCGGCGTCAGATCAGGCGAGCCAGCTTCGCCAATGGCCGGTACAGCTCAAGCTTGTTGCGCCCAACGCCAGCTTCCTCCGACACTGCCACCTGCTCATCGCCGCCGACTGCGCTGCCTTTGCCCATGGCTCGTTCCACCAGACCTTCATGAAGGATCGGGTGACCCTCATCGGTTGCCCCAAGCTGGACAACGTCGACTACAGTGAGAAGCTTGCCCGGATCATCGCCGACCACTCGGTCGCTTCGATCACCGTCGTCCGAATGGAGGTCCCGTGCTGCGGGGGGCTCGACCACGCCGTCAGGCGCGCCATCGCGGCAGGTGGAACGAGTGTCCCGCTTGCCGTGGTGACCCTCACCACCGAAGGGGATATCATCAGCTAGAAAATCCACGAAGAGGATAGGGACAACCCTACCTGTTCGAAGGACCACGTGGCAAACGAGGCGCTCAACGCAGCCCGCAGCGTCAGCGCCTCGAGGGGGAGGATGGTGAATCCAGTGCCGATGACCAACGCCTCAGCCTCTGTCGAATAGGTGGAAAAGAGGCTCAGCCGGTGGCTTTGGTCGGGGGCATACCCGCCTTCGATGGCCAGAGAGAGGCCATCCTTCTCTCCGATGGGAATCCCCATCGCCTCACCTCGAACTGAGATGGTCCCCCCTCCCATGAGGAAGAAGGAGTGGAAGAGTCCTGCCGAGAGGCGCAGCTCTTCGACTCCCCCTGTGATATCCACTGAGGATGAGAGCCACCAGGTGGCCCCCAGGTGCCCCTGGAGGCTCACATACGGGGTGTGCCGTCTCTGGTGGTACCCATACCCCGCCTCCACCTTGAAGGCTCCCAGGCTCAGGTAGAGCCGAGTTGCAACGCCCACGTCAGCGGTGTGGAGTGAGGGCAAGGCGACCACCTCGACAAAGTCGAAGGCACCGATGGGGAGGTAGAGGGAGGCGAGCCAGAATGAGTCGGGCCCTGCCATCGATTGGTACTCTTCGAATCGTCTTCCCACAATCTCTGCTGCATTGAAGAAGAAGCCATCACCCCAGGAGAGTGGACTCTTGCCGACGGTGAGCCGCCCATGGGGAAGGCGGGCGCGCAGGTATGAGCGGCTGATGAAGCCATCCCAGTCGGTGATCGTCACGGTGGGGGGGACCTGGATGCGGATCTCACCTCTCACATCCCCGTGGGCAGGGGATGCCAGGGAGACGTGGATGGTGGGGGAGAATGCATTGGTGAGCGTGCCTCCACGTGCTGCAGTGACGAGGTTGGTGAACTCAACTTCCCCGCTGATGGTAGCCACACCGGCTACGGGAGTGAGGAGAAGGAGCAGCAGGGCCACTGCGCACCATGACCGTCTTGTTACCATGAGAGGTTCTCCAATGAGAAGAGTGCGTCGGAGAGGGGGAGGTCGACCTCGATCGACTCGACGCGCATCGTGGTGGAGCTGCCGCGCTTGAGCAGGTCCACCACCCGGCTCTCCCGTGCCATCGTGATGGTGCCCACCTCCATGACCTCGACGACCTCCAACTCCTTCAACGCCCGCCCTGCTGCAGTGGCGTAGATGGCCTTGCGGACCAAGAAGTGTTGTTGGTCGACCCAGAGGGTCTGGATGGGGTAGGCGCTGCTTCGGCTCTTTGCCACCAGTTTGACGACCCAACAGCGCACACCGCCGAGCTGCTCTTCACCCTGCAGTGTCGCCTCATAGGAGGCGAGGGTGCTGCCCTCCTTGGTCATGTCCTCGTAGGAGAGGTCGCTTCCCAATACCGACTGGCGCAGCGCCGCCCCTTGCAGGCGGATCAGTTGGTCGGCTTCGGGGTAGTAGAGGTAGAGGTTCGACCCGGTGCGCAGCACCCGTTGGCCCCGCTCGGCGCGGCTGGTGAACTCGATGAGGGCGGTGTTGTCCCCCTTTGACCACGCTTCGAAGGTGGAGGTTTTCTCCCCGAAGCGGTCGACAGTGATGATCGAACCAATGGTATGGCTGGTGGCAAAGGATGTGTTGGCATCGACAGCAGCGACGATCTCTTCGGCGGTGAAGGCAAAGAGGCAGGTGCTTGAGAAGAGCAACACGAGGGCGATGGTCAACAGTGGGTTTCTAGACATGGTGCAATGCCTCCACGACTTGGATTTTTGCGGCACGACGGGTGGGGATGAGGGTGGAGAGGGTGGCGATGGCGATGCCATAGAGGAAGACGGCCACCGTGGTGGCTGCATCGATGCTCGGGTAGAGGATCGACGATACCTCCATCTCGATGCCGCTCAGCGCCTCGGTGAAGTCGATGCCCACCTTGGCGAGCACGGCGGTGATGGCCACGCCCACGAGCACGCCCACAAGGGCTCCCACTGCGCTGATACACGCCCCTTCGAGCAGGAAGAGGGTGCGCACCTGTCCGTCCCCCATGCCCAGGGCCTTCATCATCCCGATCTCGGCCATCCGTTCCCAGATCACCATCATCATCGTATTGATGATCACCGTGCTGCCGAGGACGAAGAAGATCAGGGCGATGACATAGTAGATGAGCTTGGCGGTGCGAAAGTACGCATACATCTCATTGATCTCATTGAATGGGCGTGTCTCGGTCTCGATGCCGAGCTCGCTCTCGATCCTCTGTTCAATCTTCTTGGCCAAGGCAGGCAGCGGTGTCGTGCCGTTTGATCTCACCACCACTTCCTGCACCCGACCTTCCATGAAGAGCAGATGTTGGGCACGCTCAAGGCCAAGGTAGAGTGTCGAGTTGCTCAGCGAGCCAACTGGGGGTGTGACGATCCCCACACAGGTGAAGCTCATCGCATTGGTGCTGGAGACGGCTGTAGGGGCGAGTAGGGTCACCCGGTCGCCCACCTCAATGCCCAACCCCTTGGCAAGGCCTCTGCCGAGGAGCACCTCGTTGGACCGCTCTTTCGGCAGTCTTCCCTCAACGAGGATGGACGCAAGGTTGCTGAACGCTCCCTCCCGTTCAAAGTCGAAGCCCATCCCCAGGACTGGACGGCTTCGGTCGCCTTGGTAGAGCGAGGCGGAAAAAGAGATGCGCCCGCTGGCCGCCCACACGTCGTCCATACCCTCCAGAAGAGTGGTGAGGGCCTCGTCGTCGAGGCTGAGGTGCAACGGGTTGTAGCGTTGCCAGCGCTCATACTCACTGCTTCGGATCCTGACCTCTCCGGTGTAGTAGGCGATGAGGTTGTCCCGCATATCCACCTCCATGCCTTCGACGAGGGCGAGCAGGAGGATGATCGACATGGCGCTGACGGCGATGGCCGACGCAGAGAGGAGCGAGCGACGGAGGTTGCGAAAGATGTTGCGCAGTGCCAGCTTGACCATCGCCACCCCCTACAACCGCACAAGAGCGGTGGTGATCGGGCTCTTCAGTGCCCGCCTGACCGGTATGATGGCGCTCAGCATGCTCAACGCCGTGCCGCCGATGGCAGCGATGACGAAGGAGGAGAGGCTCCAGGCACCGTGCATCACGCTGGGAATCCGAAAGCCCATGTCCAGGTCGCGCAGCATGAAGGAGAGGTCGATGCCCACCTCCACCAAGTAGAGGTTTGCAAGGACGCCCAGGGCGATGCCGATGACCGACCCCAACGCCCCGATAAGGCCTGCCTCAACGAGGAAAGAGGCCTGGAGGCGGTTCTCCTCCATCCCCATGGCCCGCATCATGGCGATCTCTGTCCCCCGCTCGTACATCGCCATGAGCATTGTGTTGGAGATCCCCACCGCAGCGATGATGAAGATGAGGAAGAGGATCAGGGCACTGCCACCCTGCTTGGAGCTTGCGATGGCCAGGTAGTCCTGGGCGAGGTCCTTCCACGTCAGGAGTACCACGGATGGGTCGATGGCACCAATTTTGCTGGCGAGGGCTCGTTGCACCGCCTCGATATCCTGTCTCTCAGGGACGAGGATGTCGATGTTGGTCACCGCCCCCTCCATACCCAGGTACTGGTCGGCGGCTGCGAGATCCATCATGACCAGCGTACGGTTTACATTGGGGTTGGGGCAGTTGACGAGGCCGACAACCTGCACATCGAAGGCCTCGAAGAAGCCCCCTTTGCCTCGGGTTGAGACGGTGAGCGAGGAGCCGATGGTCGCCCCGATATCCTCGGCGAGCCAGCTGCCGAGCACGATGCCGTCCATCTCACCGGGTTGGAAGAAGCGCCCCTCCTCAAGGGCGGTACCGTAGCGGTAGACGGTATCGTCGTTTGTGTCGATGGCGGTGATCAAGACCGGAATGTATCCATCCTCGCCAAACTCCTCGTAGCCGAGGAGCAGCTCAGCGCCAAAGCGAGTGCGCTTCACTGCGTGGTAGCCTTCGTCGTGGAGCAGCGCCAGGATCGCCTCCGGCTCTTCGATGGCGCCACCGAGGGGAAAAAAGAGGCGCTCCTGCCACCACGTGGCGGTGTGGATCCTCAGCGATGCGGTCTCATACCACCTCAGGTTCCGCTCCGACTCTGCTGCTGCGCCCAAGAGCATCGAATCGACGGCAAGGTACATGGCGATGCCGACTGCGATGGCCACGGCGGTGATGATCGTGCGACGGGTATAGCGACAGAGGTTCTTTGCTGCGAGGCGGAGGAGGAACATCAAGACCCCCTCCGTTCATCGCTGACCACCGTGCCATCGTGGAGCATCACCAGGCGGCGGGCATGCTCCATGACCATCGCATCGTGGGTGGAGAAGATGAAGGTCGTCCCCCGCTGTTCATTCATTGTTTGCATCAGGGCGAGGATCTCTTCGCCGGTCTTTGAATCGAGGTTGGCGGTCGGCTCATCGGCGAGGACGATCTTGGGCTCCTTGACCAAAGCCCGGGCGATGGCCACCCGCTGTTGCTGGCCACCGGAGAGTTCGGCGGGTCTGCGGTGTTCCAGACCGGCAAGGCCGACCTCAGCGAGGATTCTCAACGTTGTCTCTTTGACCCTCTGCTCATCCATCTTGAGGAGCTGGAGAGGGAAGGAGACGTTTTCAAAGGCGGTGAGGACCGGAATGAGGTTGTAGCTTTGGAAGATGAAGCCGAGGTTATTGCGTCGAAAAGCGGTTCGTTCCTTGTTCGTCATTCCCCCGATGGGGCGCCCGTTGATGTACAGTTCTCCTTCATCGAACGTATCGAGGCACCCGATGAGGTTGAGCATCGTCGTCTTGCCCGACCCTGAGGGTCCGGCGATGGAGAGAAACTCACCGCCAGAGACCGAAAGGCTCACACCGTCGAGCGCCTTGACGACACTCTGTCCGTTCTGGTAGATCCTGCTCACCTGTTCCAACCTGACCATGGCCCCTCCTCCTGTGTCATCGTAGACGGGCATATGGTCAAAGTCAACAAAGCATGACCTCCCCACACCGGGGGACATCAGATGGTATTGATACCGGGTATGCTGAAATCGAAGGAGGGAAGGGGAGGGTGGAGTGTGGTAGGTGCTGAAGAGGACAGGTTTGCCCTACGAAATCGAAACCATCCATCCGTTTGCTGGCGGGAATGGTCGTTTGGGTAGGCTTTGGCAAACGCCGGGGTAAACGACGCTGGATACCAGCATTGACCAAGAGAAGCACCAAGTGGAGCGAAGCAGTATGCAACCTTCTGTTCTAAGATCACCGGGAGAGCGATCCCTCTCACGCAAAGAACTGTTTGGCTATACTGGCATGCGCGAAGATTCACGCTCATTCATGCAGAACATCCAACCACTCCTGGATAAAGGGCGTATCGAGCGGACCGCAGCCGCTACGCTGACCAGTGCGCTCCAGCGTTACCGTATGACTGCCAAGGGCAGGGCCTTGGCCAACGGCCCCTTCGATCACCCGTGCTTGATGAAGGTCCCCTTGGAGAGCTCCTCGCGCGCAATGGAGAGCTCTTGTCGGGTGTTCATCACGATCGGGCCCGCCCAGGCGATGGACTCCTTCAACGGCATGGCGCTGTAGAGGAAGATCCGCGCCCCGTCGGCCCCTGATCTCAGGTGCAGCTCATCGCCTTCGCCGAAGAGGACGGCCCGATGGTAGGGCACCTCTTGGTTGTCGCTGTGGATGCTGCCACGCACGATGTAGAGGAAGAGGGTCTCCTCACGGGGGCGCTGGAGGATGAATTGGGTATCGGCCTCAAGCTTTACATCGAGGTAGAGGGTCTTGACGTAGTCGCCGAAGACCGGTCCATCGACCCCCTTGTATGAACCGCTCACCACTCGCACCTCCGTCCCCTCCTCTTTGATGAGGGGGACCTGGTCGACGGTGATGTCCCGATAGGCGGGGTGGGTCATCTTATCCTTTTGGGGGAGGTTGACCCACAGCTGGGTGCCGAGCATCAGGTCGGAGCGCTGGGGCATCTCCTGGTGGATGATGCCACTGCCGGCGGTCATCCACTGGCAGCCTCCGCCGTAGATGGTACCGGTGTTGCCCAGGCTGTCACCGTGCTCGATCTCCCCCTCGATGAGGTAGGTCACCGTCTCGATGCCTCGGTGGGGGTGCCAGGGAAAGCCCTTCAGGTAATCCTCAGGCTTGTCGGCATCGAAGGCGTCGAGGAGCAGGAAGGGATCGAACTCCTCGGTGTCATCGCGCCCGATGACCCGGACCAACTTGACGCCGGCACCGTCATACTGGACGGCCCCACCGGTAATCCGCTTGATCGCACGTACACTCATCGCTCTCCTCCTGGTTAGAACAGCGTCCACCGCAATCGAAGCTGAAATGGTCACCCATCGAGCGTTCCACCGATACCTGTCGCTGTTAGGAGAAGTATACTATCAAGATTTGGTATCGACAACAGAGCGGGCATCGCCTGAAAGCCGAAGATACTCATCCACGTTCTCGCCCATGAGGGCGAGATCCTCGTCTGAGAGGGTACGGACCACCTTGGCAGGCGATCCGATCAGCAGCGAGCGCGGCGGGAAGTGCTTGTTGGGGGGTACGACCGTACCGGCTGCAACCAGTGAATCCTCACCGATGACCGCTCCATCGAGGATGATCGCCCCCATGCCGATGAGGCACCGATCACCGATGGTGCAGGCGTGCACGATCGCCCCGTGGCCGATGGTGCACCGTTCTCCGATCCTCAGGTTGTGCTCTGCAGTCACATGCAGGACCGCGTTGTCCTGCACATTGGTCTCCCTTGCAATCGTGATGGAGTTCACATCAGCGCGCACTACCGCCCCGTACCAGATGCTCACCCGCGCTTGGAGGGTGACATCACCGATGAGGTCGGCGCTCGGCGCGATGAAGCAATCGGCTGCGATGGACGGTCGTTTGGCATGGTGTTCGTAGATCATGGTGCCTCCACACATCGTATTCAATCATGGCCGAGCCGGTCTGTGCAAGGTGAGGCGAAGGGGGTATCAGCCAATACGAGCTCGCCTTCCTCGCACGTATCGGGCTGTGTTGTCAAAGGGAGGGCCTGGTCCAGTCGACATTCGGTTTATGCCTTGGCGGGGGCACAGGGCAAAGACGCACGATTGGAGGTGCCTTGACACGGGGTATTGCAGGATATATCATTCGGATATACGAATAGTGTTCCTAAATAGGAATTTAGTTTGTAAAGGAGTAGATTGTGGATGTACTAAAATTCATCGGTGAGCACAAAATAGTCGCCATCGCTCGCAGGATCGACACCGAACGACTGGCCGATGCGGTGGCAGCAATGCTTGAAGGGGGAGTGAAGACCTTTGAGATCACATTCGACCAAACGTCCTCGTCGCTTGAGGCCACCGCCCGGTCGATTGCACTGCTCAAAGAACGGTATGGTGATACGGTTGCCGTGGGGGCAGGCACTGTCTTGAATACTGACCAGCTGAACGCTGCCGCTGACAGTGGGGCCCAGTTCATCCTCGCCCCCAACACCAACGTTGCGCTGATCAAGGCGGCCAAGGAGAGGGGGTTGGTTGCAATCCCCGGGGCGTTCACCCCAAGTGAAATCATCACCGCGTGGGAGGCAGGAGCCGATATCGTCAAGCTCTTTCCTGCTGCCACGTTCGGCATCCCGTACCTCAAGGCGATCAGGGGACCGATCAACCATATACCGCTGATGGCCGTCGGTGGCATCGACGAAACCAACATCAAGGTGTTTTTGGAGAACGGGTGCATGTCCGGTGGTATCGGATCGAATCTCTTTCGAGCCGACCTGATCAATGCAGGCAAATGGGATGAGCTATCCAACCTCTCGCGCATGTTCGTTGAAGCGGCTGAATAGGAGGAGTCAAGATGGCAAAAATAGTATGTTTTGGTGAAATCATGCTCAGGTTGAACCCTGAGGGATATCTGAGGATTCGGCAGGCACATTCGTTCTTAGCCTCCTATGCCGGAGGAGAAGCCAACGTAGCGGTTTCGCTGGCGAACTACGGTCACCACGCGAGTTTTGTCTCAGTCGTGCCGGACAACGCACTTGGTGAGAGCTCTGCCAATGCCCTGCGCCATTGGGGGGTGGATTGTTCCCACATGTATCGTGGGGGGGATCGGCTCGGCATCTACTTTGTGGAGAAGGGCGCAAGCCAGCGCCCGTCGACGGTGATCTATGACCGCAAGGACTCGGCGATCGCCACCTCGAAGCGAGAGATGTACAACTGGCCGGAGATCTTGGACGGAGCTGATTGGTTCCACTTCACGGGCATCACCCCGGCCCTTGCCCCTGAGTTGGTAGAGATCACGCTGGATGCGTGCAAGGCTGCAAAGGAGATGGGGATCATGGTGAGCTGTGACCTCAACTATCGCAAGAAACTGTGGAGTCGTGAGGAGGCCAACGCGGCGATGAGCCGTCTCGTCCCCTATGTCGATGTGTTGATCGCCAACGAAGAGGATGCCTTTGACGTCTTCTCCCTCGAGGCGACCGGCTCCGATGTCGCCACCGGGGTCGTCGAGGGTGCCCACTACGAGGAGGTCGCAAAAAAGATCGTCGATCGCTTTGGGTGCAAGTACGTGGCGATCACGCTGCGTGCATCAATCTCAGCGAATGACAACAACTGGGGCGGTCTGCTCTACGATGGTGAACGCTCGTGGCTCTCGACCACCTATCCGATCCATATCGTCGATCGAGTCGGTGGAGGGGACAGCTTCGGAGGTGCCTTGATCCATGCGATGCTCTCACAGTGGGAGAGTCAACGAGCCATCGAGTTCGCCGCTGCAGCCTCTTGTTTGAAGCAGACGATCGAATATGACTTCAACCAGGTTTCCGTGGAGGAGGTGGAGCGTTTGATGGCAGGCGATGCCACCGGCAGGGTCAGGCGATGAACCACATGCCGACGCTGAGGGTTGTCAGGATTCTTGAGACGGTGGCAGCCAACAACGGGGAGCTGACGATGAGCGATATCGCCCGGCGTACCGCAATCCCCCCTTCAACAATCCTGCCGATCCTCCAGACGCTCACCGGCGCACAGTTTCTCAGGCTTGATTCAAAGACGATGCGTTACTTTGTCGGCTTGAAGACCTTCCTCAGCGGAGCAGTGTTTGCCAAAAACACCTCCTATGGCGGCATCAACGCCATCGTCGACTCGATGGCCAAGGAGAGTGGAGAGACGGCCCACTTTGGTCTGCTCGAGGCAGGCGATGTTCTCTACGTTGTCAAGGCGGAGTCTCACCAGCATATCCGGATGTATTCGGAGATAGGCAGGCGTTTGCCTGCCTATGCCACCGCTGTGGGAAAAGCGTTGCTGGGATATCACTCCCGCACCGAACTGGAGCAGCTCTATCCCGATGGCCTCAAGCCGTTGACGGAACACACCATCACCGACTACGACCACCTCGCTGGCCAGCTGGCTGTGGTGAAGCGGGGCGGCTTTGCCTACGAGTGGGAGG
>Ga0265293_10010814_pt1 | contig 12632 bp, 7 predicted proteins | sample Munlanlewell138R_FD_192505 | JGI IMG/M metagenome (GOLD analysis project Ga0265293, IMG submission 192505) | Leachate microbial communities from a municipal landfill in Southern Ontario, Canada - Leachate well 138R | ecosystem: Engineered > Solid waste > Landfill > Unclassified | place: Canada... | reverse complement strand
TATGCCAATGGCAATATTAACAATATGTCAACATGGCAATCAAATACGGGTCAAGATGCTCATTCGGTAACTATTTATCCTAAATTTATTGATAATACAAAAGACTTAAAATTAATCGATTACATTGGTTTAATGTGTCCGAGGGACACGAATGTTCTCATTGATTTTGAAAACAAAGCACGTACTTCCCTAACTGTTATGGGAGCTTATTCGGTAGCTTTGTTTGAGGATTACGATTTAAGTGCTTCTTTCCTTGTTGAACCTGTAAATACAATAGGTGCTTGTTATCCGGATTTCACCCCGGTTAAGATAGCTGTATCCAATAATGGAATCTTCCCGTTCAACTTTGCCTTGAATCCATTGTCCTTACATTTAGAAATATCAGGACCGATTAACTACCAACACGACACCATTATTTCGGCTGGCACACTCAATGAAATGCTTCAAGACACTTTTGTTATTGCCGATATGGTTCCCGTATATATTAATGGCGATTATGATATCAATATTTGGTTAAGTTGTGCTATCGACACCATACATTCCGACGACTCCCTTAACTATACCTATAATGTTAATAAAATCAATCTTCCTCTTGACCTTTCATTTAGCAGCATTCCAGCCGAAATGACTTTCCATAAACTCACCGGTAGTTTAAATTGGGAAGTAGTTTCGGGCAGTGAAACCAATCCTTCCATATCACCCGTATTTGGTAGCGGACGTTTACGTTTTGCTTCTGCATCGGGGAAAGGATCAATGGCCCAAGTTGTTACTCAACCTCTCGATTTGCAAGGCACCTATAGTCCCAAACTTGAATTCTGGTATGCACACGATACGAGTGCTGCCGATGCACGCGACCAAATTAATGTTTACATTTCGACCGACGGGGGATTGAACTATACATCATTAATTAATGTATTCCGTTATGATTCCAACTTTATCATTCCTGCTTGGAAACATTATCAAATCGACTTGTCGGCTTATGTTTCTTATTCATGTGTTACTTTCTCTTTCGAAGCCCAAAGTTATGGTGGAAACAATCAAAATATTGATAGGATTCGCGTTTCGGCTGCTCCTGATATTAAAATCAGTCAAATTGAAGTGCCGGGCTTACAAAATTGTGATTTCAACAACAAAACCTTAAAAGTTATTGTTGCCAATAATACATCCCAAGCGTTTGATTTTACTGAAAACTTTACTACCCTTTACCTTACGTTTCTTGAAGCGGGAGGAAACATTCAAAATTTTTCTTATCTTTTGAATGGTAAAATCCTTAAAGGTGGAGAAACCGATACTATTATTGTAGGAAACAATTTTAATTTCAGCACTCATGGAAACTATATGATTAATGCTTATTTGAATAGTGTTGACAGTAATCGTATCAACGATACGCTCTCTCATAGCATCCTTATAAATCCTGATATAGCTATAACTTATATTCGTGATGTAGATCCAAAATCAACCGGTGATACAGTTTTTGCCAGTGTTTGGGTTAAAAATGTCGGAAGTCCGCTCGTCAATCAAATACCTTTGCGTTTAAAAGTTAATAATGCCAATGATATCATTGAAATTATCAATGTTACGTTAAATCCAGGAGATTCAATCTATTATACTTTCAAAAAAGGATTTATTGTTCCTAAGGCTATTATAACCCAACCTTATTATCTTTTATCCGTACAATCAGAATTAAGTTGTGATGCTAATTCGGCTAACAATAGAAAAACCTTTAACGGAAGAATAATAATTACCGATATTTCTGTAACAAAAATTGAAAAACCAGCTGAAAACATTTGCGATACAGGTCTACATTACGTTTATGCATCCATTGAATTAACTAACATCGGCGATAGCAATATCACCGGCATTCGTTTAATTGTTCATATTGATAGTGGAAATGTTCGCGTTAAAGATTTAGCCCGAACCATTACTGTTTATGCAAATTCTTCCGAAACTTTTGAATTTTCAACTCCATACAAAGTGCCAAATATTAAAGATAGTAATGAAACATATCAAGTTACGGCTTATATAAATGCTATTAACAAAGACATGGATAATACTAACGATACTCTCCGTCAGGATGCATGTGTAGTATATAATCCCGGATTTGGAATTGATCAATACAAAGGAAATGGTTGGTTTGTCGGACAAAATAAACCTAACCCGGCAAGCTTATCAACCACGATTCCTTATTTTGTACCTTATGCCGGTGAAATTGTATTTAAAATCACTACAGTGAAAGGTCAAATGCTATACCAAGAAATTCTGTATCCTCAGGGCGGTAATCATGAATTATTATTCCAAACCGATAAATTAGCCAACGGAATTTATTATTATAGTATGGAATACCAAGGGGAAGTTATTATTAAAAAGATGACTATACAGAAATAACAAAGAATGGTTGGAATTTTGTCATTACAAAAGACAAGATTCCAACCTTTTTATAAATACTTTCAACACATTTGTAATTCATATAAAACAATAAAATCGTTTATCGGGAAGAATAAACTTTATTTCATATATCTATATAGTTGAATTTTTATGTACATTTGCTTCGAATTTTAAAAAATTATGATTCGAAGCTAAATGAATACCTTGTTTTCGTGGAGGAAATATCCTTTACTTAGGATTTTTATACCCTATATAGGAGGTGTTATGCTGGCTTTTAACTTGCGTAATACCTTGACAGTTCCTGATTTTTTAGGAATAACTATCATAGCTTTAAGTTTGCTTTTTCTTTTTATTTGTCATGTATATATTACTTTTAAAAGAAGACTATTATATGGTCTTATTTTAGCTCATTTAATGGTTTGGATAGGATATTATAATACACAAACAAATATAACAAATCATTCGCCTACCGAATCAATATTAAATATAAAAAGAAAAGTCCTTTTGCTTGCTGATGTTAACGAATCCCCTATTTGGAAAGAAAACAGCGTAAAACTGAGTGTTAACATAAAAAAATTCTATCTTGATTCACAACAACATTCCTGTAAATTTAAAATGGTTTTGTATCTTCAACGCGACAGTCTTTCGGAAGATTTAAGTTACGGGGATCGCTTGTTATGTTATGTTTATCCCAATAACATTCCTCCTCCCAAAAATCCCTATGAATTTAACTATAAAAGGTACTTGGAAATAAAGTATACTCATCTTCAAGCGTATGCTTCGAGTGAAGCATGGACACGGATAGGACAAAATAAAGGAAATCCCATCATGCATTTCGCTAATCAACTACAAAAAAAATTGTTGCAATTGTTCGATGACAGCCATTTAAATAAAAATGAAAATGCGGTAATTTCAGCTATTCTTTTGGGTGCCGACGATAAAATGGATGCCGAGCTGATACGTTCTTATTCCAATACAGGTGTAAGTCATATTTTATCAGTTTCGGGCATGCATGTAGGTATTATTTATATGATACTGCAGTATATTTTCTTTTTTTTACGTGAAAACAAACAACAAAAAACGCTCAAAGCTTGTATTATTTTACTAATAATCTGGTTTTATGCCTGTTTGACAGGTTTATCTCCCTCAGTTATGCGTGCTTCAACCATGTTCAGCTTTTTCGCTTTCGCCAATATTATTCAACGGAAAGGCAATATATTTAACAGTCTGTCTTCTTCTCTTTTACTGTTTACACTATGGAATCCTTTGCTTATTTTCGATATGGGCTTGCAATTATCCTATGCTGCCGTATTCGGTATCGTTTGGATAGAAAAGAGAATAAGTGATAAATATCAACCGAAAACAAAAGTCGGAAAATATTTTTGGGATATTATTTGTGTTTCCCTGGCAGCTCAACTTTTCACTTTTCCCATTTCTTTGTATTATTTTCATCAATTTCCCCTTTATTTTCTTTTGGCTAATATGGCAATTATCAGTATAACCCCTTTAATTGTCGCTAACGGTATATTTCTGCTGCTATTTTCGTTTTGGCAATGGGCTTATGACGGGTTGGCTTATTTATTAAATTTATTCATCAAATATATGAATATTGTGATTCAAACTGTCGAGTCTTTCCCTTATGCTTCCATTCAAATACATATGACACTTTGGCAGACGATTGGGTTATATATTTTTATTATATCATTAATATATGGTTTCTTATACAAAAATAAAAATGCTTTCTTTTTAAGTATCCTATGCTTTCTATTGATTATCTCGGTCGATTTAATAAAATATATCAACAACCTTCATAATAAAGAAATTATTTTTTATGCTCTTCCAAAAGGAATGTTAATTGATTGCTTGGATGCACAAACTTGTTATGTAGTTGGCGACAGTAATACTTTATCCAATAATAGGACTATTGATTACCATGTGAAAAATCACAGAATTAAACATCAAATCAAACAGCTTATTTATACAGCTCATTGTGAAAAAATACAACGGTTTTATAAAATTGGTAATGTGATATCGTTTGAAGGCAAAAGAATACTCATTGTAGAAAAAAACTTATATATCGATAGAAATGATACTTCTGCATTCAACATTAACTTTCTTTTGATTCACAACAATCCAAATTTCAGTATAACACAAACAATAGATGTGCTTAAACCGGATTTAGTTATTTTTTCAGCTAACAATGCTGACTATAAAATTAAAAAATGGGAAAACGATTGCAAAGAATATGGTATTCCCTTTTATTCTTTGGAAAAAGGAGCCTTAAATATTACATTAAAATAGGTATAAAAAAAAGGAACCATTCTTTCGAATGATTCCCAAACAAACAAATTATACAAACCTAATTTTTATGAGTCTTTATTTTCTGTTATTATATTTGCAACAACCTTGCCAAACGTGCCAAATTTAAAAAAAATAATAAATTTTTATTTACTTTATTTTCAGTATAATACAGGATGGTTTAATTTTTATTTTAAAATAAATCGGTATTTAATGGCATAAAATGTCAATAAATACCGGCAAATGGTCGGAAAATCCTCCTTGGTATTTCATGCCGTAATAGCTTCGATAAGGTTTTACGCCCATATGTTTTTCGTCGGCTTCGAGCAAGAAAGGAACGTCGAATATGAAAGCCGTGCCTCTTATTTGCCATGCATTTTTATTGTTTAACATAGGCTGCGACACCATGATTTGATCCAATATTCCCCAATGTTGTGCATATTTATGCGTACCGATATTATTTTTCTTTAAAAAAGGATGCATCATATTTAGTAATTCTTTCGCTGATAAAGAATCGGAATTGGTCTGAACCTTTAAATAAGTTCTGATACTCACATCGTCGGGATAATCATTAAAATCGCCCATTACTACAATCGCCGAATTGCTATCTATGCATAATAAAGAATCGATAAATAAACGCAGTGTTTTAGCCGTTGCAATTCTTTTTTCTTGACTTTCAGCATATCCTGAATACCTGGATGGCCAATGATTAATGAATAAATGCAAACTATCTTTTCGTTTATGTGGCAAAACACCCTTAATGTATAAGATATCTCGTGTAGGTATATTTCCTAAAACTGCGTCATAAACCTTGATAGCTTTTGAATAAACTACTTCAAATTTATCCGGACGATAAAGCATAGCTACATCTATTCCTCGCTCGTCGGGAGAGTCGTAATGAATATATTTGTATTTATAAGTCGCTATAGGTGAATAATAGATAAGTTTTTTAATTACATTTTCATTTTCAACTTCACAAATACCTACCAATTCAGGTGCTTCCCAACCACCCATGGCTATTATTGCTTTTGCCAAGTGAGCGGTTTTTTTATTTAATCTATTATAATTCCAATGCCTCAATCCTTCGGGTGTGAATTCGTCGTCGTTTTTTAAGCTGTCATTATCCGGATCAAATAAATTTTCAAGATTATAAAAACAAATGCGTAGTGTGTTCTTATTTCTTACATTATCTTCAAATCTTGTTTGAGAGAATAAAGTGAAAACCGTTAAATAACAGATAAATAAATATGATAATATAATGTAGTATTTCATATGTCTTTTTATGTTTTGTGCCATTATTTGCTGGTTGCAAAAATAATCATTTTAATAAAATAATTATGTTTTTAAATCATTTCATTATAATGAATTAGATGTTATCGGTAAAATTTAACATATATTTTTGGCTGTTATTACAAAAAATTAAATACTTTTGCATGGAAAAACATTTTAAATAAAAAACAGAAAATATATAATCAATACAAATGAAACGTTTAAATAATTACACCACAATGAAGAATGTTTTATTATATGGATGTATGTTTTTCCTGTTACCTTTTGTAAACGGGCAAACAAACCATCACAATGTACACAAACAAAGTACAGTAAATCCCGATTTAATCATCAAGTTTTCAGGGGGAGAAGGAACAAAAGAAAGTCCTTATATTCTTTCAACCTTAACCGATTTAAAACAATTAGCCGACAGCGTGTCTTTCGGAAAATCACCGGACGAAAGGAATAATTGGAGTTTTAACAAGTATTTCGTTCTTTCCAATGATATTACCGACGATAGTTTACGCATTCCCATCGGTACTTTATCGCGTCCTTTCCAAGGAAATTTCGATGGTAAAGGGTTTAACATCTCTTTAGCTATTGATTCCGAGAGTGATTATACCGGACTTTTCGGCTACCTTTTGCATGCTAACATACAACAAGTCGTGGTAAGCGGGTATGTTATCGGGAATAAATACATAGGAGGAATAAGCGGATATGCCGAAAAATCAAGCATTAGTGCTTGCACCAATACGGCCGTTTTATCTATTCAACGCCAAAAATAGCTTTAATAGGGATCAACATCCAGGTGGATTTGTATCGATTTAAAAACAGGAAGTGTAATAATTTTCTTAATTATGTTTTTAGACCATACAAGCGATTTGGAAAGATTGATTTTTAAAATAATATCTTTTTGATAAAGATTTTTTATTTTCATTATCGGCGGGTATTCCGGTCCCAATACACTGCCAGGAAACACTTTTTTAAATTCCTCAGCAAGCATTTTAGCATGTTTATCCAGTGTTTCTTGTTTTTTATGTTTTAAAGTAATTTTAATTAATCGGCAAAACGGAGGATAAGTGAATTGTTTCCTTTCGATCATACTTTTATGAAACAATGTTTGATAATCGTTGCATATTACAAGTTGAAATATAGGATGATGCGGATTAAATGTTTGAATCAACACCTGTCCTTGTTTGTTTTTTCTTCCTGCTCGTCCGCTGACTTGCGACAGCATTTGAAATGCGCGTTCAAAAGAACGGAAATCAGGATAGTATAACATATTATCGGCATTTAAAATTCCTACGGTACTCACATTGTCGAAGTCCAGACCTTTGGTAACCATTTGTGTTCCGACTAAAATGTCGATTTTACGGTTTTCGAAGTTGGAAATAATTTGCTGGTAAGCACTTTTACTGCGGGTGCTATCGTAATCGAGACGGTCAATTTTAGCCTGAGGAAAAAACAATTGTAATTCTTCTTCCACTTTTTCGGTTCCTATCCCTCTCATTTCCATATGAGGATTTTGACAAAGATCACATTTTTGCGGAACTGCTTCTTTATAACCGCAATAATGGCAGCGCAGCTCGTTGTTTTTTTTGTGATAAGTCAAGGTAACATCGCAATGTTTACATGTGGGTATATAATTGCATAAACCACATTCTAAATGCACCGAAAAACCTCTTCTGTTTTGGAAAAGAATAATTTGTTCTTTCTTCGCCAATGCTTGTGTGATAGATTCCAATAATGGTTTGGAATAAAGTGTATAGTTTTGTTTTTTACGGTTTTCTTTACGTAAATCGACTATTTTAATATTGGGTAATTCCACTCCGCCGTAACGTTGATATAAACTCACCAAACCGTATTTTCCCCTTGCCGTATTGTTATAAGTTTCGATAGCAGGGGTTGCAGAGCCTAATAAAGTTTTAGCTTCGTGAAGTTTAGCTAAAACAATGGCCGAATCGCGGGCTTGATAATGTGGTGAAGGCTCAAATTGTTTGTATGACATGTCATGTTCCTCGTCAACAATGATCAATCCTAAGTTATTGAAAGGAAGAAACAATGCAGATCTTGCTCCGATTATGACACGATAGCTGTCGGAAGTTTTGTCACTGACATGTTGCCATATTTCCACTCTTTCGAATTCACTAAAACGGGAATGGTAAACTCCTACTTTGTTTCCGAAATAGGTCCGCAAGCGGTGAATAATCTGAGTGGTTAAGGCAATTTCAGGGAGGAGGTATAACACTTGTTTGCCTTCTTCCATTACTTCTTGGATTAGTTTCATATAAATTTCGGTTTTTCCACTACCTGTAACGCCATGAAATAAAACCGTATTATTTTTATGAAATTGATTTTTTATGCTTTGCATGGCCGTTTCCTGTTCAGGCGAAAGAACAATTTCCGATATCTCTTTTTCCGGTTCATAAACCTTCAAGCGGCTAAGTGTTTTATCGTGCTTTTCCAATATGCCTTTTTTCAATAGCGCTTGGAGTTGGCTTTCGTTAATTCTTTCGGACGACAACAGTTCGGATTTGCGGATAAAAACATCTTTTTGTTGTTGTAATAAGGATAAAAAGTAAAGTAAGGCATCCGATTGTTTTTGGGTGCGTTTTGTTTTCTCCAATGTTTCAAACACCTCGTTTAAACGGCTTTCATCTTCCTGATATAATTGATTTAAACAGATAAAGGTTACGGTACGGGTTTTATATTTTGCATCAATTTCTTCCGAAACAAAAACAATTCCTTTCTCTATTAAATTTTTAATAAAGGGCAGCACCCTTGCCTGTTGTGTTATTTGTTCAATCTGTTTAATGGTTAGCGTTTTATTATCGACCAATGATTCTACTATCTTAACTTCTTTGTGCGATAAATGTGATATTTCCCCGTCGTAGTCGGGATGCAAGGCGATGCGTGTTTCACTTGCTAATTTAAAAGCTGAAGGTAAGGCGACAGCCATCACTTCTCCGTAGGTACACATATAATAATCGGCTATCCAAATCCATAAGGCCAATTGCTTTTCGTTAACCAAAGGCACTTCATCCAACACACTTAAAATATCTTTTGTTTGGTAATTTGCGGGTTTATCATGGTGTATGCTATAAATTATGGCAGAATAGAATTTATGTTTACCGAAAGGCACCAACACACGTTTGCCTACGGCTACTTCATTTTCCAATAAAGCAGGTACAGCATAGGTAAAAAATTCGGGTAATGGCAAAGGCAATAAAACATTTACATATAGTTCTTTTGCAGTCATAATTTTAGCGGTAAGTAACACCCAATACTTTTTCTATTTCGCAACTGATTAGGTTAACTTCTTTTATTTTTGCGAGATACATTAATGCTTCATCCGTACTTTTAGCCTCTTTCAATAATTTTTTATAATTGGTTTTAATTGTGATGAGTTTCATTAAACGTAGCATTTGCAAGGTGCGCATTACTTCTTCAAGCAGTTTTTCAGGATTATTGTAAATCGTATTAATAAAACTTTTTATCTTACTACTTTCCCATAATGGACTGGGGGTAGGATTTATTTCAATTAATGAAAGATACAGGTTATTGATTTCAGCATCAGGATATTGTTTTAGCTTATTTGTTATATCAATGGGATTGGTTTCGGCTATTTCAACATAAGCATTAAAAAACTTTTGATATAAAGGGGTTTCAAAACCAATTTCGTCGCTACGGAGGTTGTCGAAAATAAATTGATCAACCCTCACTTCCATGGTTTTTTCTTTGGCAAGCGGATCTTCATTGGGTAAGTAAAGTGTTTTGTTTCCGTAGTTTACTAAAAGGGAAATAATCTTTTTTTCTATATCTACAAGCGTTAAAGGGGTTAAATCTAATAAAGTTTGCGGTTGAGGTTTGACTGAAAAAATCTCAGGAATATTGTTTTGCGCTGTATTTTGTTTGTCTTTTTCATTTTTATAGTTTTTTATTCTTATTTTATTGACGGCTCTATATAAAATATTTTCTTCTACTCCCATCAAAGAGCTGCATTGTTTCACAAACATCGACACTTTAATAATATCGGGTATCAAAGCGATATCGTCGGCTATTTGATTCACGAAGTTAGCTTTCTTGACAGGGTCGTCGCCCAAATCTTTTAAGAGCAAGTTGATTTTAAAGCCTAAAAAATCTTGTTCGTTTTCGGAGAAATAATCGATAATTTGTCTTAAATCGTTATGTCGGGCAAAAGAATCGGGGTCTTCGTCGGGAGGAAGTAAAATAATGCGAAGGTTTATGTTTTCTTTCAATAACATACCTACTGCCCGCAAGGCGGCATGAATTCCTGCGCTGTCGCCGTCGTAAACCACGGTAACATTGTCGGTAAGTTTATTCAACAACTTGATTTGTCCGGTAGTTAATGATGTTCCCGACGAGGCAACAACATTTTCTATTCCTGCTTGATTCAGTGAGATAACATCGGTATATCCTTCTACCAAATAGCATTTATCGGCTTTTTTAATAGCCGTTTTTGCCTGAAAAATGCCATACAGTACATCACTTTTATGATAAATATTTGTTTCGGGCGAATTGATATACTTTGAAATATGTTTATCAACAGCTCCCAACACCCTGCCGCCAAAAGCAATAATTTTGCCTGAAAAATTGTGTATAGGAAACATGACCCGATCCGAAAACCTATCGAAAGGGCGGCTGTTAGCTTCATTTGATTTGACGATTATCAGTCCGGCTTTTTCTAAATTTTCCTGTGTATATCCTTGTTTCAATGCATAAGTCAGCAAAGCGTCGCGTTGTTTCGGACTATAACCCAATTGAAATTTTCGAATGGTTTCGTCGCTAAAACCTCTCTCTTTAAAATAAGGCAGGCCTATGCTTTTCCCTTCTTCGTGTTCATATAAAACCTTAGAAAAGAAGTTACTTGCACAAGCCGTAACGGCAAACAAGGATTCACGTTCATTTATTAATTGAACTTCCTCGGATGTTTGAGCGGTTTCTTTTATTTCGATGTTATATTTATTGGCCAGATAACGTAGAGCATCAATATAAGCATAATGTTCATGTTTCATAACAAAACCCACCGAATCGCCGGCTTCACCGCAACCGAAACATTTAAAAATTCCCTTGGCCGGACTAACGGTAAACGAGGGTGTTTTTTCATTATGAAAGGGACACAAACCGATATAGTTCACCCCCCGTTTTTGCAAACGCACAAAATCGCCCACCACTTCTTCAATACGGCAGGCAGAAATAATGTCGTCAATGCTTTCTCGTTTAATCATTTAATAAATTGTAAGTTAATAACAACGGCGGTGTTTGAGTTTTCGAAATTTATTTATGCAAAATTACTATTTTAACGGTTTTTTTTGGCTTTTATTTCTATTCGAATTTTTTATTTTTGGGCGTGTTTTATAAAAAATGACAAGGACATTGTAAGCCTTATCCTAATTTTTATTTTCTGCTACTGCTGAAAAAATCACCAAGAGTTGTCGGAAAAATCAACACCGGCTGCCGGCAAAACTGAGAGCAGCTATCAGGAAAATTAACAGCATCTGTTGATAAAACGATATGCTGCTGTTCGTAGAACGGAATGCTGGTGTCCGTAGAATTTTCTTTCGATACAAATTATTTTTCTTTCGAGAGAATTTATTTTTCTTTCGAGAAAAATATTTTTTCTTTCGAGAAAAATTTATGGACACCAGTATAGCATTTTATGGACACTGGTATAGCATTTTATTGACAGCGGTATAGCGTTTTATTGACACCGGCATAGCGTTTTATTGACAAATGCAGTAATAAAAACGGAGAGGGTTTGTCGGGAAAAGGGAGCAAAATAATGGTAGTATTTATAATTATTTTGTAACTATGAATTAGAGAAAAAAGGAACACAACAGGCGATGCCTTGTGGATTAGGGTTTAAATTTTTTCGGTTAAAATAACGATTTTGTTTTTTAACACTTCAACCACTCCACCATGAATGGGATAAAAACTTTCTTGTTTGTCATGGATTATTTTTGCCTTTCCTTTTGCCAAAGTGGCAATTAAAGGGGCATGATTATTAAGTATTTCAAACAATCCGTCGGTTCCGGGTAATTGAACAAGGGTAACATTGTTGAATACTTCTTGGTTATGAGGTGTTATGATTTCTACTTTCATTATTAATTGTTTTCAGATTCGGCTAACATTTTTTTACCTTTTTCGATGGCTTCTTCAATTGTTCCAACGAGGTTAAATGCTGCTTCGGGATATTGGTCAACTTCGCCGTTAAGAATCATATTAAATCCTTTGATGGTGTCTTCAATAGAAACAAAAACACCTTTTAATCCTGTGAATTGCTCGGCCACGTGGAAAGGTTGGGAAAGAAAACGTTGTGCCCTGCGTGCACGATGGACGGTAAGTTTGTCTTCTTCCGACAATTCATCCATCCCTAATATGGCTATAATGTCTTGAAGTTCGTTATAACGTTGGAGTGTTTCAATAACACGTTGAGCTGTTTTATAGTGTTCTTCACCAACAATATCGGGATTCAAAATACGTGAGCTGGAATCTAAGGGGTCAACAGCGGGATAAATACCCAAAGAAGATATTTTACGGCTTAACACGGTGGTAGCGTCCAAGTGGGAGAAAGTAGTGGCGGGAGCAGGGTCAGTCAAGTCGTCGGCGGGAACGTAAATGGCTTGAACGGAAGTGATAGACCCTCTTTTGGTGGAGGT
>Ga0265293_10010813_pt1 | contig 12632 bp, 19 predicted proteins | sample Munlanlewell138R_FD_192505 | JGI IMG/M metagenome (GOLD analysis project Ga0265293, IMG submission 192505) | Leachate microbial communities from a municipal landfill in Southern Ontario, Canada - Leachate well 138R | ecosystem: Engineered > Solid waste > Landfill > Unclassified | place: Canada... | reverse complement strand
CATGTTGTCCTCCAATAAGCAAAAAAAACACCTAATATTAGGTGTTATGGTCTTCTAAGCCGTCGGTCGGGGGTTCGAATCCCTCCTGCATCGCCACTTATAGAATAGCAACCATGAGATGACACCTAATCAGCATCTGATGGTTTTATTTTTAATAGTTTTAAACCTTTCAAATCGTCCTGGTAACGACATAATTTAACCAGGATTAATTTTTACAAATATAGACAGCACTTTGCCGTTGTCAATGTCATTATAAATCAACAGCAACATGATGTCAACAAAATTATCACATTTTGCTGTTAGATTAAAGGAGGTTTTTGTATGTTCACAAGTAATTTAAAGATGTTTAGAGAGCAAAACAACATGAGTCAAAGAGATATTGCAGACAAATTAAACATGACTCAACAAGGTTATTTTAGATGGGAAAATGGTACTGCTTTTCCTAACGAAGAAAAACTAGTTTTACTTTGCGAAATTCTAAAATGTACTCCAAATGATTTGCTAGGTATAAGAAAGAAATATAAAAAAATTATGAATAGACTAGATGATTAAAGCTTGTCCATGCTTTTAATGTAACTCTTTTTAACATGCTTCTTAGACACATGAAGATATCTTTTTGTTGTTTCCAAATTCTTATGTCCTAGAATTGTCATGAGGGTTGGAAGATCCATTTCAGTTTCAATCATGTATGTTGCGACTGTATGTCTAAACATATGAGCATGAAGCTTCTTGATATTAAGCTTCTTTTTAACCTGTCTTAAAATATATCTGATATCATCATAATTTGCAGGTCTATTTTTATCTATGTTATGAAGTAAGTATTTGTGTTCAGTTTTAATCTTTATCATTTTTTTAATGATTGCCTTTGATGTTTCTGTGAAATAGACTATACGATCCTCTTTAGTTTTTGTATGAGTAAGTAGTATCTCACAATCATCAAAGTTAATATTCTTTTTTTCAATGAACATGATTTCCTGGATACGTGCACCAGTATCTGCAAGAAGTGCCAAGAAACATTTATAGAATATACCATTTGTTGTTACTTCTGGATACTCACGTATATACTTACGTATACGCATGTAGTCTTGCATTTCAATAGCATCAAAAGTTTTAGATCGTTCTTTAAGCTTGCTAACTTGTTGAAGATATGGAAAGTCAATCTTCATGTGTCGATACATTCTTTTTAAGCATCCAATGTTTTTGTTGATCGTTACATTTTCGCATGTTTCTTTCATGTGTGTAATGTATTCAACAATAACACTAGCACCAACATCTGCAGTATCAGTGATATGATACTTTGATGCATAATTGACAAAGTGTCCTAGATGAGATTTATAAAAGCGATACGTTCCATTTGCATATCGCAGTTTAATCTCCAATAGATAGTCATTGACTAATTTGGTTAGATTCATTTTCAGTTCCCTCCATGTAGTGTAATCTAAAAAATATTATAACTTTAGATTGGAGGTTTATTTTCCACAATATTTGTGGATATCTTGACAATCAAATAGGTTTGATGTATGATTGTGATGAGCCGTAAATGGTGGGTTGGTAGTCCTAGCTACTACCACAATCAAGTAAAGTCCTTCTTCATGGAAGGACCTTTTTTTTATCTTCCTCTATCTTTACGAGCTGCTTTGTACGTCTTCAAGTCCTCTTTATTTGCTTTTGTTTTGATAGGCTTTTTAAGAGGTTGATCACCTACTTTAAAGTTTTTACTTGTTAATCTGCTCTTACCGATTGTGTTTGTGTCTACATATGATTTTTTGGATAATTTTGTATTAGAGAGCTCAACCTTTTGTTTTCGTCTTATTTGCTTATCAGTTGCTTTCGTAGTGATTTCGGATATTTGCACTCTCTTTCCACCTCTTTGTATTCCGATCATGACAAGTCTTTTATTTTTACTCTTTGAACCTTTTGCATGATTATATTGAGTTATATCTTTTTTCTTCACTACATGTTTCGGATTCACTAAATAGATTTCACCTTCATGATTTTTTGATTTCTTTTTTCTTGACATAATTCTAGTCCTTTCATGACATACTCACAAAGTGTATATACTTATAAATGTCAATGTATATATAAGTATATATATACATTAATTTATCTATGTGAAAGCTAGGAAGCTTTTGCATTTTTCTTTAGCTCTTTATTGTACTGAGCAAGATTTTCTTTATCAAGTTGCAGCTTCGCTTTTTCTTCTTTAATTTTTTCGGTGTCTTCCTTGAGTTTAAAGAATGTTTTTCTAAGATTGTTTAATTCATCTTGCTGCTCTTTGTATCTATCCCATTCTACCCCTTTTTGTGCTTGTATCTGATAGAGTTCTTGTCTAGCGGATTCTCGCTCTTCTAAAATATCATCTTTCATGCGAATCGGTATTCTGATCATGTTCCAGATCATCCACCATATCAAATAGATCACAATCGTGATTGCCAAGATAAGTAATACTGCAGATAGTATATTAAGTAAGTTTTCATTATTCATATTTCCATCGGTGCTCCTTTCATTTTTGGTAATTTTGCATATTTTGATTTCATATTTAAACGATTAAAATATGTCATATCATCATGATGCACACAGTCATAAAACCATGTCTGTTGAAGCTTTAAATCGTAGTCATAGCCACTTTTAGGCGTCACACTGTATGATTTGATGTGCCATCCTTTGATATAGAATCTTATCTTTCCTGTATCTAGCCAAAGCTTATAATCAAAAGCTTTTTTTATTTTAGGCTCATGGTACCAGGAGAGCATTTGCATAAGCGCGATATCATTTCTAGGTAGCTGTGAAATAAAGTAAAACATATCTATGCCCTGGTGTCTTTGTGTGCCCATGGCTGCAATCATTGGAAGTACTTCAGAGTTATAACCTTTTTCTTTGTTATTTCTTTGTTGGTACTTTGTGAGCATCTCTTCATAGACAATCACATTGTAGTGATCATCAAAGCTTGAAATTTGCTCACCATCTTGAAAAAAGTCACTTGGTTGAAATAATTGATGATAAAAATATTCTCTACCAGATAAGTTGATTCTAGGCATTTCCATCATCTCAGTGGTATATGAGCACTTACCTGTATAGTAAGCATAGTCCATCATTGCGTGATAGACCACGGTTGATTTTCCACTACCAGGCTTTCCGTAAATGTAATGACCACCCACTTGAAATAAGGGTAGGTCCTCAATTTGTGCATTGTCTTTTAGCTTAAGCTCATTTTTTATCCATATCCAGTGAATCGGATAGGTTGAGTACCTCATAAACTTTCCAGAGATTGAGAGGGTTTTTCCAAAAATAACCGTAATATTTCTAAACAAAGAGATAAAATGCATGATTATAAAAAACCATGCATTAATCACCTTATCTAGTATACGTTCATATGAACTTACAAAGGATAAGACTTTTTTTTCGTATGCATCAATAGAAGATAATTCCATGGTAAACACCTGCCTTACTGCTTGCATAAAACCATATGAATAAAAACGTGATGATGATAAATGCAGCTAAAATAATAAACCCTGGTTTCTTGACAATTTTATCGACTGCAACAAGTAGTCTTTCACCCAGGATAATCATTCTGTATGTCGTTAATATGCCAAGAATCACGAGCAGTGCAGGGACAAACAGTCTTAAAAAATTAAAGATGTGTTTTCCTAGCTCTGATATGATATCAAATTGAGACATCTAGATCACTCCAAGTAATAATACACCGATCAGAATAACAACCACAAAGACAATTAAACCAACAGGTGATTTTAATTTTTTGACATTTCTTTTAACGCTCTTTTGAATAGATACAGCAATACCAGCAATGATAAATCCAAAGATTGCGATTACTGATAAGAAAATATATGGATGATCGTTTGCTAGGTTTTTGATTTGTTCCCATATCCAAGTTGCATCTAGTAGATTATCATCGTCAACAGGTACTTCAGTACCAGGACCATCCCAACCTGGGTCATGGATAAAATCTTCAGATAAAACAAAGACTTCACCATTTGTTTCCCATACCACTTGTGTGACATAAGATTCATCACCTAGAACTTGAACACTATCGCCATCAGTCAGTGTTGCTAGATGCAGCTTATAGAGTTTATCAGTTGATGGATTAAAATCAACATCACCAGATTTTTCTCTAATATAAGCATTGACATTACCAACAAGTTCACTACTAGGTTGTACGTGTTGAATCTGTTCAACATCTTTAGCAAACCATTCATGATCGTCAGCAGCTTTTAATATACCTCCACCAGCTAACAAGAAAGCAGCAGCAACACCCCAACCATAGATAGGAACCCAACCTGTAGCCATAACTAATCCTGTTATAGCTGCACCAATATACATTGTGCGATAAGTGGATTCTACCCATGTTGGATTGACTGCACTTGTCTCACCTTTAGTCGCAGTAACGACCATGCTTTGAGCGGCTCTTGGTTTAAGTCCACCAATACCTAAAAAACCATTATCATAATATTGATAAGAAAGATTGGCCGATACTGATATGAGATTGTCGATAGGGACTTCAGGCATATAAAAATAACTATAGACTGCGCCATCATCTCCCACTTCTGGGATATAGTTATAAACGGTCTTAGTTTGTGTCACATGGACCTCATTTTTAGTGAGATTCCATAAAGCTTCACCTTTCCAAATCGTTACATCATCATATGATGCATTCTTAAGTAAGAATGTTGAATCATCTTCAGAGAAATTGACGTATAAAATTCTATCGTTAGTCTCAGGGTCAGAATAATAGAAAATTTTCTTTGCATCTCTTAAAAAGTCTGTATCAGCTGATACACTAAATGGATTGACCTGATAAAGCTCATCTAGGTAATTGACAGTAAAACTTAGTCTTGATGATGCTTCATCAAAAGAGTAATCTTCAACTTCACCCCACTGGCCAAGAGGGTCAGTCGGATTACCAGATGTAAGTGGTAGTGCGTTCCATGAGGTTGTAGAAATTGGATCAATTACATCAACGACTTCAGGTTCACTGAAATACATGGATACTCTTGGTACGACCATGTCCTCCCACTGTGTATTGTATAAGAACGTATCAAAAATGATCGTTTCATCAACCATGATATAGATTGCAGCTTTTAATCCAGAATATGCTTCAACCATGGAAAAATCTATCTTGACTTGATTAGGGTCTTCAACAACAATTTTTTTATAAAGTGATTTACCCTCTTGTCTTGTTTCCATATCATTTGAATACATGATTTCTAGTGTAAAGGTCGTCTCAGTTCCTACATAAGGATTACCTATTGTTTGTGAGTATTCATCTGTTTGATTTGGATAAAATGGACGGTATAAGTTGTCATTACCTCTACCGACTAAATACGTATAGTGATTTCTATAATCTAATCCATAGCCATTGCCATCAGGATCATCAAAATAAGAAGATGTTTGTGTTTCATAGATGACTCTGTTTTGATCACTATTATTATCTAGTGCATCATATCTCATGTGAACATAGGTTCTATTCCCATCTTCAACATGCCAAAGACCACCTGTGCCTACAGGTGGTTCATTAACAAGTGCACTAACTAATACTCTAAGTCTTAGATCGAGTATTTCTGGATTGCCTAGCTCAACGCCGATGGTTGTTAAAATATCATTGTTGATTCGAATGTTATAAAGTGCAATATTACCAGAATAGTATCCCTCAACATCAGCAGTTAAATAATAGTTGTTATCAATACGTTCAGAAGTAATCTCGGTCCATGCACCTTGATTGTATGAATACTCTATCGGTTTACCTGGCATTTGTTCTGATAAGTTGATAGAAAGTCCATCATCAATCACAATCTCGTGATTATAGTAGTAATAATCGCCATCAAGTGTCCAATCTGTAAGCTCTGCAGCTTTAATGTTAGCTAGCGCAAACATTGAGATAAAGACACCCAGTAATACAAATATAAAAATCTTTTTCATAGGAGTACCTCCTTATTTTCTTTTTTTACTTTTCTTTTTTGGTGTCATTTTTTTCTTAAAAATCACAACAACTGTCACAACACCAACCACTGTGACACCCATACCAAGTGGAGTGATCACAAACGCCCAAAGCAAGTCTAAAAACGTTCTATTAGGTTCGACTGTAATTGGATCTGTATTTTCATCTTCTAAAACAGTAATCGCAAAATTATGAACACTTTCATTTCCGGATGTATCTTGGAAATTAAAGCCCATCATATAAACACCAGGTGTTTCTTCATTGCCTGCATATTCATCTTGAAAGAATGTGATTTGTGAAGTTGATGACACTGAGATTTGTCCTGTAGCTTCTAGAAGTGATATGATTTGTGTACGATTTAAACTCATCCCTGCAGATAAGACAATTGATGCACCATCTTTGATATACCAAACCGGTGGAATATCATCAGTTACATTGACTGTGACTGTATGTGTAGCGATATTGCCTTTGGTATCTGATACTTCAAAAATGACAGTATAAGACCCAACTCTATCGCCATGGCCAGTGTAATTGTCTTCCTTAACCGTGATATTTGCAGTTCTATTACCATCTTTAACATCTGAAGCTGTAAGTTCGGCTTTGATATTCGCGACCGTTAGAATGGATTCTGTAGGCTTTGTGATTGTTGTCGGACCTGAGAACATTGGTGCGATATCATCAATGACTTCAACTTGTTTGGTAAACGTTGCTTTATTACCACTAGAGTCAGTGACTTCAAAGACAATCGTGTAAGTACCTAAGCTCGTTTTGTTAGCTGTATATCCATCAGTCTTGATCACAATATCAGTATTGGTAAGTGAATCATAGTTATCAGTTGCGACCAGGGTTGATTTAAATGCACTAATGTTATAAGTTTGCGTGTAGCTCACTTGTACCTTGGTAGAGTTACCACTGATGACCGGATTAGTAATATCGACAACATTGATCGTAAATTGGAAAGTCGACTCGTTGTTTGAGGAGTCTTCAACACCAAGTGTGACCGTATGTGCACCTAACACGCTCATATTGGCTGTATAGTTATCTGTAATCACATAAATACTTGATGTTAAATCACCATCGACATTATCCCAAGCTGAAATGTAGTTCATGAAGTATGATAATGGTTTTGCATCATCAACATTTGTGACAAAATTTTCTTGTCCAGAAATACCCTCACGCTTATTGATAGAAACTTGTACTGCATTCATGGTTACCAATCCACTTTCAGTTTCGACAGAAATATTTGATCCTGCAGCAATGAATGAAAAAATATCAATGTGATAGGTCGAATAAGTTGCACCATTAAGATATCTTAGTTCAAACTTTCCAGTGTCTTCTTGATAGGTTGCTATTAAATCAGATGTGCTAAATAAAAACGATTGATTATTAATCGCATCAAGCACCTCGAATGTTTGAGCATTTGTATTGATTAATGTCATAGTAGTAACACCTGTATAGGTAAGTCCTGTGTCTAGGTCTTGAATAACAATCTCAACTTCTCCGCTAGCATGTGCTGTTTGAGTGGTTGTCATAAACAACCCAGATGTAAGCACCAAAGCAATAGTTAAAAATTTGATTAGTTTTTTCATAAACTATCCTCCGTTTTTTATTGTTTAATAAATAAATCTATATACTCCAATACCTTTTCGTAAGGTATAGCGTAACCTGTTAAAAATTCATCATTTGATGAAAACATTCCAGCTGCATTAATACCAAGTAATCGTCCATTACGATCAAGTAATGCACCACCACTTGACCCATGGTTGATTTCAGAGCTATGTTCAATCATAAAGAAAGGAAATTTATTCATGATTGCACGTCCTCTATACTCTCCAGTCGTTAACGATCTAACACCACCTGGATAACCAATGCTATGAACTTGCATCCCCTCTGATAGAGTTAGGTTTGAATATTCTACAGCTGGGATAATATTTGACTTAGGAAATTTTATGAGTCCTAGATCATATGACTCAGAAGCAATTTCTAAAAGTTGAGTATCGACCAGGGAGACTGCATCATATTCATTGTTCAAATAATCTCGGACTTTTAGAGTGTCCGTCTCGTAATCATCCATCACTAACACATGATAGTTCGTCACTGCATAATAGTATTCATCATCAGCATAGATGATTACAGCTGAAGCATTTGCAGTGATGATTTGCTCTCCGTTAGTGAATATATGCACAAGATGAATGACTGATTTTGCAGTTTGATCATAATACTGATCGTCAATAGGTGTGTTGACAGTTTCTGGTAAATCTGGAGGTTGGCCAAAGATATCAAACTCCATAGCAAAGACATAAAATCCAAAACCAATAACTGCTATAACAAAAACAAATAATAATCTTTTTAATATTTTCATGTAAACCTCCTATTTCTTAAATTTTAAGTATGCCGGAATCAGTAAGGACACACTCACAATAACTAAAAAGCCGTAAAATATTGAGTTGTCCATGATATTGGTTTTTACAGCTGTAGCAAATCTGACCAACTTGATCAGAATACTTGGTGATTCCACATCTATAGGTATGGAATTAAATATAACCAGATAGACAATGAATATGAATATCAAACTGATCAAGAACAAGATGATTTTTTTAGATAATGATGTACTACGTTTTTTTCTCATAATGAACCTCCATTTCAGCATTAATTAATATCACTTTATCAAGTGATGAAATATCTGTCATAAAAATTGGTAACTTTTACTGTATTAAATAAAAAAACCTTGAAATGAAAAAAATCTATGTTAAAATAATTCATGTGATTTAATCATTTCTTACTTTTTTAAAATTGAATCTAGATCACAAACATACAAAGCTTCAACTCCCTTTCAGAGGCTTTGTTTTTTTATGCTTTTATCAAAAACACAAAACATCATATTTTACGTTCTAAGAGATTTTAGTTTAAACATGAGTTTATACACATGCCTACCGGATGAAATAGATTGTGTATTAACTGCGTATAGGTAGGCATGCATCCGAGCACGTTAGTGCGACTCTCTGTTTAACCAGGGTTTAATCTTTTATATCCAAGAACGTTTAGCCGTTTGTATGGTTTCATTAACGAGACTCTATCCATGGACAACTGATACACATCAATAACGATCCTTCTTTTAAATGCATAATAATAGAATTATATTATTTAAAGATATACAAGACTTAAAAGAGTAGTAATACTAAAGATAAAGCATTTTGTGTCTACGGTTTCTAGAAAGGGATACACTTTCTTTCGTAGATGGTATACGGTTACTCACAAAATAAAAAAGAAAACACTCAAGTTATCAAAACTCAAGTGTTCAGTCTATTTTTTATCCTAGATTTGGTCATTTATTTCTTAATTTTGTCATTATGTACACGCCAAAATAACCTCTCTAAGAGGCTTGATTTTCATATTCAATTCATAACTACCCCCACATCTGTATCTTCGTAGATGTCCATAATTGTATTGTAGATATCCTCTTCCATCATGTTATATGATTCAAGTGTGATCTCTTGATTTTTTTCTTCTTTGTTAAAGTATTTCTTTTGTTGCACAATAACATACATGTTATAAGCTTCTTTTAGGTTATTACGCTTGATGTTTACCCAGTCCACGAGTGAATACATCTTTTTACGAATAAAACGTCTCTCACGTGATTTTTTAACGCCTTGTGCATATAGATCATCTTCAAAGTCTGTGACTCTTAGATATTCTAAGATTAAGGGCACATTTAACTTCAAAATACGTCCATTGGTTAGACGTAAGCTTTCATCTTTAACATGGTACTCACACTCATCAACATCTTTAACAAAGCCCATGTCTCTAAGTTTTCTTATGGCTTGTTTGACTGCATAGATGCTTATGTTTGCATCATACTTTTTATTCAACCAATTCATGATCCCTGTATTTGATATGAATAGGATACCTTTCGTTCTAAAGATGTATATAAGCAAGTGGATCACTTTATTCCAAACTTCAATGTTAGGATTCGCATAAAAGGCTCTAGCGCCATTCATCATGTAATATGGATGCACTTTAACATTAGGAAACTTATTCGATTTTTTATATGTCTTTTTAAGTGCAGCTTGCATAGTGACTAAAACTCCTTTTAAGCGTTATCTTCTAATTGATGTAGCTTTTCTACCCATTCATCCATCCAATCGGGCTCAGATACCTTTTGAGCTTGTTTGAATGCTTTTTTCTTAGCTTTGGCATTTGATTTAACCCTGGTTAACTTCATCAGAGCATCTTTAGGTGTCTGAATGTGCTTAAGCCATTGCTTAAGTGCTGATGCCATGTATGTATAGTGCGGGATGTAACCATCCTTGTATTTTAATACGAAGATGAGCATTGCATTTAATATAACTGTAGATACCTCTAGATTATCCTGGTAGAGTTTGCTTACATCTTTTTTAAGTGAATCATCTAGGTTGTTGCAATACATATCCAGGATGATCATTGGGTCAGCCATGGCTAATGCTTCAATTCTTTTATCAATATCAGTCATAATAAGTCCTTTCATTGCTATAGATAAACTGTGGTTTACATCCTGGATGTAAACTAGTGTTTATATTTTCGAAATTGTTAACTAGCGTTTATACTTTCGGCCGAGATTGTAAACTGTGGTTAACTACTGCAGCATTGTTAACTCTGGTTTACCTTCAGCAATTCTTTTTCATGTATTATAGCAACTTCGATTGGTATATCAAAAGCTTCACATATTTTAATAAGTGTTGATACTTTCATTTCTGAACCATTTAAGATTTTTAACCATCCAGGATATGATAACCCTGTTCTAGTCAGAATCACTCTTTGATCTATGTGTTTAAGAGCTCCTGGATAATAGACATAATATTTTTTGATAAGTTTATCTATCCATGAGCGTTTGGCGTTTTGCATGGTATACATTGTATACATTGACATAATCATCGCTCCTTTTTAAAACGTTTTATGATGGCTGTTTGTTCCATTGCTTTAAATAATATCTTAAATATCATATACGGCAACCCTTTAACTTCTCAACACATTTATCTTGCTTTTGTTATCAAGCACCACCATTTAGAGAGGAAAAAATGAACGTTTATACTTCATGAGCTCTATACTTAATTAAGCTCTTTAATAACTGTGCTAATACATAGACTATCTCTTTATCAGATAGTTTATCTTTATACTTGGAATTGATGCTATTAGATGCAATCCGCATCGTTCTAGCTCTTTCATTTAAGTCGATCATAATATTGTCTCCGTGATTTAAGCTCTTTTCTTATGTAAACATATAACAATAAACCATCAACCATCAATAGAAATATAGTCAAAATAAGAAGTACTAGTAAATCAGTATTCATATAAAATCCCCTCCTAGTAACAACAATCTTCTTGATATTCAATCATGTAATCTACTCTATCAAGTTCAAGTCCAATCAAAACATATTCAGCAAGGTTTTCTGTTGCTGGTTTGTTGATATCTGTTTTATGATTCGCTTTCAATTTTTCTAAATACATCTGATACATTTTTAGTGTTTCAATACCTGGCATATTATTCACACTCCATTTTTCTTAGATTGTGTTTAACTTCAAGAGCTGTTATTTTTTCTCTGATAAAAATTCTTTCAGATAATTTGTCACTAAATACATACTGTCTATAAAGTGAAATGATTTCATCTTTTACTTGTGATATCTCATCTTTTTTTTCTTGTTGTCTAACATACTTTGCAAGTGTTATTGCACGATCAATGTTTGCAATATAATTTTCCATCTTTATAAAATTCGCAATACTGATAATATCTTCATGTCTGATTTGATCCATCATGATTTTACCTCAGTATCGTCTATCCAAATGGTGATGACTTTATCGCTGTTTTCTGTACTAATCATATGCACTTCTTTGTTGTCGTATGTTTCTACTAGGTCATTGGCACATATGTCTTCACATAACAAGTTAGCTGTATTGAGATTCATAACATTAACTTTTTGAAAATCCGGTATCAATTTTAAAAAATCAGCTAATTTCATTTTTCTACCTCCATAACAAATACTGGAAATAGATGCATCTTCATTTGCCCTGGATGAATGTGTATCGGCTCTCTTTCTAGACCATCATCTTTGTCAAAAGTTGCATTTCTCATAATTGCTTTTCTACAAGCTTCTGCACGTGTCAATTGAGCACGCACCTCAATTTTGTTAATACTGTACTGTTTTTCGGACATTTTTTAATACCTCCCATATAGATTTTTAGTCCTTAAGCAGACCTATTGAAGATATGGGCTCCAATAGATCTGATTAAAGACTAACGTAAATAAAAAGCATGATCCCATATATTATGCTTTGTTTCGATTGTAGTGATTGTATCTAGAAGCAACGAGTGAAGCTTCAGTTCTTGTGTAATTAAACTCATTTAGAAGAAGATGTCTAACTTCTTTTGGATCATTGAGTTGATCCATTAAAAATGAATATAATCGATAAATACCAAATCTAGGTGCAACATCTTTTTCAGCTTCAACTTTCTTAACAATTAGATCAACAGTCATGTTGTCCTCCAATAAGCAAAAAAAACACCTAATATTAGGTGTTATGGTCTTCTAAGCCGTCGGTCGGGGGTTCGAATCCCTCCTGCATCGCCACTTTTTTATAAGATAAACTCCATAACTGGAGTTTTTTTATTTATATAAAAAAAGAACGTTATTTTAAACGTCCTTCT
>Ga0265293_10010811_pt1 | contig 12636 bp, 10 predicted proteins | sample Munlanlewell138R_FD_192505 | JGI IMG/M metagenome (GOLD analysis project Ga0265293, IMG submission 192505) | Leachate microbial communities from a municipal landfill in Southern Ontario, Canada - Leachate well 138R | ecosystem: Engineered > Solid waste > Landfill > Unclassified | place: Canada... | reverse complement strand
ATTCTTTCCATTCAACATTCTGGTTTTCAGGCATAAGAGAGTATATATTATTGAATATCAAATATAAGGAAAAGAACTATAAGCAGAGAGGGGATTCGCATTTTTTGCGCTTTAATGCACGCCAACGTTTTGCGGCTTTGCGAAGGTGGCGATTTTCACCTCTAAACTTCAATCGAAGCACTAAATTTTGATTAACCATTTCACTGTCATACGAAGCACTGCACCGCCACTTTTGCAAAACCGCTGTTGGCAGCTGGTGTTCTGTCGTCCGTCCTTGTAAACCATTGTCATTATTGGGTTTTCGTGTCATTGTCTGTGTCGGCTGTGCATTGCGTTTTTAATTTTTTTTTGAAGCGTTGGAAATTTTTTAAAAACAATTTTTCTTGCGTTGGCTTTGCAAGCTCTTTGACAAAGCTTTGGTTTGAGCGTTGGCTCGTGGGGCTTTGGCAATGTGCTTGCAAATAGCGTGGGCATTAAATCGGTTTCAATCCTAACTCCTTTAAATATTCGTTGTGTTTTTCTGTGTTTATTTTTATGCTTTTACTTATTTCTGTCAATTTAGTGTTTACATCTTTCAAGTCAATTTGTATTTCGTCTTCCGAAGTACTCACATATCTTGAAATATTCAGATTGTAGTCGTTCTTTTTGATTTCGTCCATTGAAACCCTACGAGCGTATCGTTCAATATGCTCAGGACGGAACTGATAAGTTTCAACAATTTTTTTGATGTCATTTGGTTTATTTCCCTCTCCTTCCCTGAGTGTATTTTGACGCTTTCCTTTTTCGTAATGCTCACTCGCATTGATGAACAATACATCATCTTGCTTTTTACACTTTTTCAATACCAAAATGCAAACGGGAATACCTGTTGAGTAAAACAAATTAGATGGCAAACCGATTATGGTGTCAATGTAATTTTCTTTCAATAATTTTTCTCTTATTCTTGCTTCTGCACCACCACGGAATAAAACTCCGTGAGGCAGAATAATAGCCATAGTTCCTTCTTTAGATAAAAAGTGAAAGCCGTGTAACAGAAAAGCAAAGTCGGCTGCTGATTTGGGAGCTAAACCATATCCTTTGAAGCGAAAATCTTCTGCTAATGTGTCATTAGGTTCCCAACGCAAACTAAATGGCGGATTGGCTACAATGGCATCAAACTCAATTTTTTTGCTCGGATTCATTTCATTTAGCAATTCCCATTGATTGAGCAAAGTATCACCGTGGAATATCTCAAACTCGGTATCTTTCATACCGTGCAATAGCATATTCATTCGGGCAAGGTTGTATGTGGTAACATTCTTTTCTTGACCGAAAATTTTACCGATAGTGCCTCCATTTTTCTTGATTTTAGTGCGGATATTTAAAAGCAATGAGCCTGAACCGCAAGTAAAATCGAGAACTTGATTGAGTTTCCTTTTTGGTCCATCCGGGTGCGCAGGGTTTTGACCGTCTAATATCACAATACTTGAAAGGATAGAAGAAATTTGTTGAGGGGTATAATATTCGCCTGCTTTTTTTCCTGAACCTGCTGCAAATTTTCCAATCAAATATTCGTAAGCATTACCAAGTGTGTCGGTATCGGTAGAAAAATCGGCAATACCCTCTGCTATTTTTCTTATTATTTTACAAAGTTTATCATTCCTTTCTTTTTCTGTCTTGCCGAGCTTTTCCGAGTTCAGATTGATTTCAGAGAACAAGCCTTTGAACGAGCTTTTAAATGATTCTTCTTCTATGTGACGAAATCCATTTCGAAGTGTTTCTAATAATTCATCATTTTGAGTACGGGCTAATTCGGTGATGTTGCTCCACAAATATTTAGGATTGATTACATAATGCACCTTTTTACGCATACTGTCCTCAAATTCTGCTATATCCTCCTCGTTATCATTGTACCAATCTTCCAGAGGATGAGGGACAATAAAATCAGGTCTGTTATCTTTAGACCTAATTGGCGGATAATCTTTACCTAATTCCTTTTTTGCTGCCTCCTCATAATTGAAGGACAAATATCGAAGGAAGAGAAAGGAAAGCATATAATCACGGAAATCATCTGCATTCATTGCTCCTCGCAAATCATTGGCAATGTCCCAAAGTGCATCCCCTAATTTTTTATGTTGTTCTTTTTGTGTCATTGACTTCTATATTTTATGCGAATATTTCAGGCAGTTGGAATTCGTATTTTTCCAAAAAGGCTGTCAATATTCTGTTGAATAATTCTTTGTTATCTTCATTCATTTCCACTGGTTGATAGATTGAATATTTACCGTGACTTAGCAAGTTTAAAGCACGTGAAAAAAGCAATTCATCTTCAACGCCATTGATACAACTTGAAAAGTCATCATAGCCAAAGAATGTTGATGTCTTTTCAAGGATACCTCTAAGCATATTGAAATGATAGGTGTTGATACTGCCGTTTTCTGATACTTTCTTCAATTCGGCTAACATAGCAACGTGGTGAAAGAATGGTGTTTCATCAGTAGCTCTCAAAACGTAACCGTCTGCACCATTTTTATGCAAGAAATGGCTTTTGTGTTCAATTTTCTTTAGCTCATTATACATCACATTGTAAAACAATGAATGATGCGAGGAGATAACCACTTTTACTTTGTCCTTTCCCTTTTTCAAAAGTTTAGCTAAATCACTTGCAACTCCAATGGCATTATTGTCATCCAATGATGAAATGGGGTCGTCTATGTAAATGTATTTTACCCAGTTGTACGGACCATTTCCATCATCATCAATGGCAAGTTCGGCTATTGCCAAGAAAATACACCAGATAAAGATATTTTCTTCTCCTCTCGAAACTTTGATATGGTTGTTTTCTTCTCCTTTGTTGAAAGTGATTGTCCACGCATCATAATCAATTCTAAAATCAAAATCTGCGTAACGTTCCAAAAAATTGAAAATCTTTTCTTCCAATGCCAATTCTCTGAAACCTTCAAAAAAACGTGAATTTCTGTTGATGATTAAATGCCTTTGTGTATCGTTTTCAAGGTCATTGTTCCAATGGAAAAGGTCTTCTGTAAAAGCATTGTAATACAATGTGTCAGTTACAGGATTTTTCTTTTTCTTCTTGCTGATATTTTTAAATTCCATTGAAAGGCGTGTTTTGCCTGTTCCATTGTAGGCATACAGCAAAACAAAGTGATGATTGTTTAAATCGTCCCTTAATCTTACTGCCACATTTTTCAATGTTTTGTATTTGTATAGTTTCTTTTTACCGCTCATTTCTAATCAATTACTTTAGGAAACAAACCCTGCATCAATCCTTTTTTATGCTGCTTCAATTGTTCTATTTTCAAAGCTTGTGCAACTATGCTTTTATCTAAAGAAGAAATGCAATTAGCAATTTTTATTTGTTCAGATAATGATTTAGGCATAATCAATTCTATATTTCTTAATTCATCCAAACCGATTCTTTTCCTTGTGGAACCTGTAGCTTTATTTTCAATAGCTTCTCTTATGGGTTTTGAATTTATTAGAGAATAGACAAAATATTTAGAGTATTTCGTCTCATTTACAACCAATCTAATTCCATCTGATGCCATTACACATCTTTTCAGATTATCAGGTATAATACAAGCCCTTCCTACTGGGTCTCCCATTTTGGATAGAATTATTTCTTCTGCGTAAATGTTACAACTTAGTAATTCATCAGCTTTTTCTTCTGATGTGTAAATTTTGTATTCATCATTAAATTCACCATCGCCAATATTTTGTAATTGTATGATTCTAATACCTTCACTTGTATAATCACTAGCTTTAAGGTTTGAACCAAATGGACCACCAGTAAAACTCCATTTTACTTTTTTATCTGCCGTATCAATTAATGACTTCTTCACCCATTCCCCATCTTTCTCAAACTCCTTAAACCGATACTTCGGCACTTTCTCACCTTCTTGTGGAAATAGGTTTTGCATCAAGCCTTTTTTGTGGTCTTTGAGTAATTCCAATTTTTGGCTGTGGGCTTCAATCAAATCGTCTAAAGTTGATAGGCAGGATGCGATTTTTTGTTGTTCGCCTTTGTTTTTAGGCAAGTAAATTGGTAATAATTTTATTATTTCAGCATTTAAATTCTTAACTGCTGCGCCTGCCGCATTTATTTGAAAATATGATTGACTTGATTCTGAAGAAATAAAGTAGTAAAGATAATCTTCAAAAGTGATATTGGATATTTTACGAATAGCAATCCATCCATCGTGAATGCAAGTCTTAATTTTTAGAATATAAGGACGTCCAAAGCTCATAGAGTTTGAGAGAATCAAATCGCCAGGACTTACTTCTCTTGTGCTGTTTAATGCCTCCTTTATAACTTTTTCCTTTGTCTCAGTTATGTATTTGGAATCAGATGGAACATCTGCTATTTTCAGCCAATTCAAACTATCATCATTAGTTGTAAGAAAATCTTGAATCGGTCGTGGTGAGCCACCACGAACAATTTCAGAAATTTTTCCAAGTTCTTCATATTGCCATTCCCCCTCATTCTCAAAATCAGGAAAACGCAATTCGGGTATTGGCTTTTTCTTACTCATACCCCAATTTCTTTTAAGATGTTAGCTATTGAGTTTTTCTCCAGCTTTGAGAAAGCAAACCACTTTTTGCCCAAATCTTTCAGGGAAGCACCTAAGTGATATACTTCCGTGTTGTCTATAATCAGAAAACGGTCGTGGCTTTTGGTAAAAGCTTTCAGCTCAAAATGGCTGTATTGTTCGTTGGCTTTTTTTACGTCCAAAGTCAATTGCTTTGTGATGGTTTTGGTCAATAAAAGCACCTTTACCGCTTTTGTTTTCTTGGATAGATGCGTTAAGGTACTTTCGTCTATGTAATTATCAATCAATACAATGTTTTTCTTAGCAGAGCGAATGATTTTGGAAGCTAGTTCGTAAGCATCAAATACCTGACCGTCAAAAAATACGCCTTGGGTGGGAATGAGGTCTTTGCTTTCAAGAGCTTTAAATACTTTCTCAAATTTTTGGTCGGTTTCCAGTTGTTTGCGTTCAATACCGTCCATTCGCTGCAACAGTCCGCTGTGGTTGGCAATGAGTTTGCGCATTTCAACAAAAGCATTGATAATTTGAATACTTACTTTTACAGCCACGTCACTACGCAACACGGCAGAAAGCATTGCCACGCCTTGTTCGGTGAAAGCGTAAGGATTAGTTGAAGAATGTTTTAAAGATTCGAACCGGTCACAATTTGTGACCAGTTCCATTTTTTCATTGTCAGTAAGTTGAAAACGAAACTGTTGCGGAAACCTTTCTATGTTCCGCTTGACGGCTTGATTTAAAACTTTAGTCTCTACCTGATACATTTCTGCTAAATCACGGTCAAGCATTATTTGGGAGTCTCGAAAAACGAAAATTCGGCTTTCAATTTCCTTTTGTGATATAGTTAGTTCTTTACTCATAAGCTTCTAATCCTGAAATTTCACGCCCTTGGGCAAGTTTTTTTAATTGGGGTACTAAGTCTTCCATCAAAGCCAATTCTTTTACTCTGCGTTCCTTCCAACTCAAATCCAACGGAGCTAAAAGGTCAGTCAATTTTTCTCCATCAAAAATCATTCGGCTTATTATCTTCTCAATAAATTTTTTCAGATCAGCTGTTTGTAAACCGTGTTTGTTTGCAATATCGGCTATTTCTTTATTGTACTTGTTGTCTACAAATTTATCAATGAGTATTTTTATCTCGACTGAACTATGACCTTTCGACCAATCCAAATCATCAATAAATTCTATTAAATCATCCTCATTCATTAAGTTAGAAAATGACTTTATCAGATTTTTGATTTCCACTTTAGTCATTATTTGCTTGGCAGGTTTCTTTTGCGTGCTGTCAGCAATCAAATTTATTATGTAGTCATAATCAATCACGGCAGAAGCAAACAATACAAATTCAAAATCAAGCTGTTGAATTTCGGGCGGTGCATTTTCACCATCTTTTTGCTGTATTTCCCGTAATTGCTTGGCGGTTTCTATATATGAACTACGAAACTCCTGCAAAGATTCTTCGGGCAAAATAGCTTCAATTTTTGCTTTTTGCTCTTCGTCCAAGTCGGTGTATTGGTCAAGCTGTGTTTTAAGTCGCTGTACCTCCTTAAAGTTTTGTACAAAAGCAATTCTTGCTGCATCACCTTTCAGATTATAAACTTCTTGTGGTTCGTTCACCAAATTATGATCTTGCATAAATACCCCTAATTTCTCAACGGCTTCTTTGTATTTGTCAATCATTACAGGGGCTGGGTCAACCAACCAAATTTCCCTTGCTTTACCGTTGTCCTCACCAGAGAAAAGCGCAATCGCTTGATTTACGCTTTCTTGTTGAGAACGAAAATCTAGAATGTTGCCGTAAGGTTTGGTATCGTTCAATACACGATTAGTACGTGAAAACGCCTGAATCAATCCGTGGTATTTCAGATTTTTATCCACATACAAAGTATTCAGATATTTGCTATCAAAACCTGTGAGCAACATATCTACCACTATTGTAATATCAATTTTGTTTTCGTGCGGATAATCTTTGTTGCTGTATTGTTGGTCTTTGATTCGTCTTTGCACATCCTGATAGTACAAATCAAATTCGTTGATATGGTGATTGGTTCGAAATTGTCTATTGTAATCTTCAATGATTTCGGTCAGTGCTTTTTTCTTCTCTTCGGGATTTTGTTTATTATCCTCCCGCTCTTGCGTCAAATCTTCCTGCAATTGCTTGATGTCGGCTGCATTTTTCTGACTTTGTTGGTCTCCCTGTTTTGCAATGAGTTGAGAAGGTGGCGAAAACACACAAGCAATATTTAACGGAACATATTCAGGGTTTTCCTTTTGCTTTTTCTTTTGTAATTCTTTGAAAAGCTCATAATACTCAATGGCATTATTGATTGAAGCCGTAGCCAAAACAGCATTGAATTTTCTTGAATTGGTGGCTGCATTGTGTTTGTTCAAAATGGCTTCAACTACAGCCTGCCTTGAAAGGGCTTCTCCGGGTTTTTGATTTTTATTTCCTTTAAAATAATCAATATGAAAACGCAAAACATTTTCATCATCAATTGCGTGGCTGATGGTGTAAGCGTGCAGCCTTTGCTGAAAAATATCCTCCGTAGTTTTGTACGAAGCATATTCTCCTTCTCTTATGCTGTATGTGGCGTTTTCATCAAAAATAGGTGTACCCGTAAAACCAAATAATTGAGCATTTGGAAAGAACTCCTTTATCGCTTGGTGATTATCGCCAAATTGAGAACGGTGGCATTCGTCAAAAATGAAAACAATCCGTTTATCTTTTAATGGTTTAAGTCGTTCCTTATAAGTTTGAACTCCTTTGTTTGCTTTCTTTTTATTTCGGATGCTGTTTTCATCTAATGCCAAGCCCAATTTTTGGATGGTAGTTACAATAACCTTGTCGGCATAGTCAGTAGAAAGTAAACGCCTCACTAAAGTTTCGGTATTGGTGTTTTCTTCCACACTACCTTCCTGAAATCTATTAAATTCCTCTCGGGTTTGTCTATCAAGGTCTTTTCGGTCAACCACAAACAAACATTTTTCAATTTCGTGATTGTCCTTTAAAAGGGTAGAAGCTTTAAAAGAGGTTAATGTTTTACCGCTTCCAGTTGTGTGCCAAATATATCCGTTGCCTCTATTTTGTTTCACACATTCTTCAATCGCTTTTACTGCATAAATCTGATACGGTCGCATTACGAGCAATTTTTGTTCGCTCTCTACCAAAACCATATACTTACTTATCATTTCCCCAAGCGTACACTTGCTTAGAAATTTTTCACTGAATGAATCAAGATGCGTAATTTTCTTGTTGCTTTCGTCTGCTAATTGATAAACAGGCAAAAAACGTTCGTCTGCATTGAATTGAAAATGCTGAATCTTGTTGTTGGCAAAATAGTAGGTATTGGTTCGGTTGCTCACAATAAACAACTGCATAAAACAAAGCAATGAATTTCCGTAACCATTACCAGGTTCGTTTTTGTAATCCACAATTTGTTGCATTGCTTTTCGTGGTGAAATATCAAGTTTCTTTAACTCGATTTGCACCACTGGCAATCCGTTTATCAATAAAATGATGTCGTAGCGTTGATGGCTATTTTCTGTATTGATGCGTAACTGACTGATAACTTCAAAGTCATTTTTGCACCAATCTTTGATGTTTACCAAAGTGTAATGCAAAGGCGTTCCGTCTTCACGTTGAAAGTATTGTCTTTCACGTAATTTTTTTGATGCAAGGAAAACATCTGAATTGATGATTTCCTCTCTAAGTTTCAAAAACTCATTATTTGATAAGTGAACACGGTTGAGTTCTTCAAATTTTGATTTGAAGTTTTGTTCAAGTGTTTTCCTGTCAACTATGTCAGGGCGGTGAATATATTTCAGCCCTTTTAGTTGCTCTATGAGGTTTTGTTCTATTTGATTCTCTTTACTCATTCTTCTTTCAATAAATCTTTGGCGTTAACGTCCAAAATTTTTGCAATTCGGTACAAATCTTCAAGGCTCGGTTGTCTCACATTGCGAGAATACTCGTTAATTGTGTTGTAACTTTTGTCCAACTTCTTAGCAAGCCAAGTTTGGGAAATGCCTTTTTCTTTAAGTACTTCTTTAATTCGGTTCATTGAAGCCTAATTAATTTTTAAAAGGTCAAAGATAGTAAAATTACACTGTCCGATAGTGTAAATGTCCACAATATTATCGTGGGTGGGTAGGGGCAAGCTCTTTTGGTTTTTCAGCGTTGGCTTTTGCGTTGGAAAAAACCAAATGTACTTGACCGTGCGGCTGGCTAAAATTGTTTTTAAAAAATGTGCGGTGGGAAAAAAATAAAAAACATTGGGTCGGTCAGCGTGTCGGGTTAATTGCTGTCCGTTTGTAATATCGTTTCTCTGTATTTGGTCACCTGTCAAAATGGTTTACTTTTTTCTTGTTCTTAGTCGTCTGTTTGTTGTTGTCGGGTCGTCCTTTACACTTGCTGCCAACGTTCCACGTGTATGAAACGTTGGGGATTGCGGGCGACTTTCCTGTCAAGTTACACCGAACTTGATGCGGGGCAGAACGCTCGAATAAACACTTAAACCCCAATGTTTTATACACGATGTTGGCGGTTCGTTGTTCTTTTTATCTCAATAATCGTATCATCAATTTTCTTTGTTTCCGTGATTATTTTGTCTTTCAGTTCTTCTTTAATCGGCAGTTTTTGATAATCAGCAGAATTTTCAGAATGTATTGGAATAATTCCCGTTTTCGGATTTACAAGATTACAAACATCAGCAAGACATTCCGCAGAAGCGTGTCCGCTTGTATGTATTTTACTCACTTTGGAAAACTTATCAATAAAATCCAAATATTTCTTATTTGCATGTTTACTTTTAGGATTGATATATTCTTTCCACATTGAATAAATCAGAATGGTTTTGTCTTTCTCTAATAATGGCAATAAAAACTCTGTGTAATCATTGAATTTGTCAGTTGCACGAACTAACATACAAAAACCTTTGTCTTGCATCCAATTTATTAGCTTTTCGTTATCTTTCCAGAAATTATAGGGTTTTCCAAAATCAAATAATGCACTTTTTTTACCCGCAGTATCTGAAAATATTTCTAAAATACTTTGTTGAAAATCATCACAAACAAAAGGTCTGCCGTTCATTTCTTGATTTGCTGCATGAAAAGTAGCTAATCGTTCCATGTCGGTTGATGAACACAAAACAAATACATTTTTGTATTGCTTCATAAGTTCTACAACTTCTCTTTTTAATTCATTTTCGTGTCGAACTCTATCGTCTAAACGTGCAAGCATTGTTCCTTCGGTAATTAGAAAATCTATCTCCCCTTGTTTGAGAATTAGTTTTTCAATAGTTGGAAGAAGACCTTTGCCAAGATAACCGTGCTCTCGAAAATCGCCCGTATGTAAAATTCGAGTCCCATTTGCTTCAATCAAAAACATATAAGCATCGTAAGCCGAATGGCTTACGAAATATGGTATTATTTTAATATCACCAACTTTTATCATTTGTTGAGATTCAAAAGATTGCATTGCTTCAATTCTTGCAATTTCTTTTTCCGACTGTTCTTTGCGGTCTTTTATGAATGAAAGGCGTTGATGTTTACATAAAGCAACTCTTTTTGCAACTTTACCAATATGTTGAGTAATTGAATTAGGAACAAGATGAAATAACCCTAAATGGTCTCCGTGATAATGTGTATAAAATATTGCATTAATATCTTTTGTTATCTTTTCAATTGCATCTAAATTAGCAAACTCATCGTTCACAACATTTTCACCATCAGGAAGATTTTGTCCCAAATCTATTAGGATTTTTGCGTTGTCAGTTGCAATTTCGGTTATGCAACCTCCAATTTGGTCAATACCTCGATGGATTGTAATTCTCATTTTAGCTTGTAATTGTTATCGCTCACAACTATTAGTTTATGTCGATTTTTAAGTTCATTCGAAAATTCTTGAATTTGTGAATTGGTGTCAGGATGAAAAACAAAAACTAATTCAGGGTTTTGTGTTTCAAAAGCATCAGAGAAACTAAAATTATCAATGATTCCTAATTTAATTTTATCTTCGATAATATTCTGAATGTCCTTTACCAGATTCGTTTTAAATGTTTTTGCGTTTTTCCCAAATAAATATTTTTCAAAATCACAAATATGCTCCTCAATCCCAGATTTACCTTTGGTAGCACCCATTCCTTTTTTTACTTCAAAGAATATAATTCTATTTGTTTCTTTGTCAATTCCTAACAAGTCAAAAATACCACGTTTTTCTCTACTGATTTTTTCAATTTGATTTTGCTCAAAGGCATATTCCATATCAAGAATGATATACTTATCAATCTTGTCTTGGTTGCTTTTTGCGATATTTTGTTGTGAGTCAAATTCCGCTCTTTGTTTTTTGCTTTCAAGCCAATTATCAATTGTTTTTTTTATCAGTTTGAAATATTCTTTCGGATTAGAAACCGCTAATTCAGTATTTGGGACATTTCCGTACTTCGTATCAACTTTTATTTTTTTAATTTCTAATGCTTTTCCTTTTCGATAATAAACAAAGGCATCGCCATTTTGGCGAACTTCCAAACGTAATTCGTTATCAGATTTGATGTAGTTTAACAAAGGCAATAAATCACCTTTTGTCAATCTATCTATAAGTTTATCATCAATTTTTCGCATATCGTCTGTCTTTTTACAATGACCGCCAACGTTTGACAATATGAAACGGTTGGGTTTTCGAAGTTCGTTCGTATCCACAGAGGAAAACGCTGGAGGGAGAACCAAACACTCGCAAATCACTGAACCCCAACTGTTTTATATTGTGTGTTACCGGCTGGCATTTCTAATATTTTCATTTATCTCTTTAAATCGCTGAGTTCCAATCTCACTAATTTGTCCCTTTTGGGCAAAATCAAATTCAATCCATGCTTTATGAGGATTTTCAGGTATCAGCTTATCATTTTTAGTTTTATCCTTTAATTTTTTATATGCTTCTTGAAACCGCTTGTCATGCTTTGCTGTTTCATAAAATGACAAAACATAAACATAGTAAAACAGATTATATCGCAAAAATGGATACTCCACTTTCATAAATGTCGAGCCAATTCCAAAGCTACATGGCCCAATCGGTTGGCGTATCTCCCAATGTTGCAATAAAAAATCAACTCCTTCATTCAACTTGTCTATTTCGGCAACTGAATTTTTTCTGAAACGGAATGCATCCAATACATATAGCGTTGTTCCTGGATTACTGGCATCAGTCAATGGCGACTTACCTAATTTTACAGTTGCGCATCTCCAACCGCCATCATCACATTGAGTATCAAGCATCCACTTATAGCTTGCCTCAATCCTTTTGTTATTTTTTACACCAAGTCTCCCTAATCCTGCAATTATCCGAGCCGTTAGGCAAGGAAGTTTTGAACTGTTGGGTGAATATTTAAAACAACCTTCTGGGGTTTGGTAAGAAAAAATAAAATCAATGGCACTTGCAATCTGTGAATTATCATTAATCGAATAACCAATCTCTCCAAGAACCGATAATGTATCAATGGTTGAGAATCCAAATGGGGCATGGATGTCTCCATCTGCTCTTGACCAAAATTGTCCGCCGTTATCGTTTTGTCGTTGTAAAATCTTTTCAATCATGTTTTGACAAGATTATTTTGACCCAATAATTTTTTGAATAGAAAGTCCAAGTAATCCGCCAAGAATTGTTGTCATTATTATAATTGGTATCAATGATATTGGTTCTTTCCATCCTATCAAGATAGCAGTTGGCAACAATACTAAAAACGCAATCAGAACACCTTTGATTATAGGGTTGATTTTCAGGTCAATTGTTGATATTAAGAATCCGACTACAATCCACATTGTAAAAGCAGAAATATTTGCATCCCATGTCAAGTTTTGTAGAATCATTGGAATTACATCAATAATTCCAGCAGCGATGCCTAAAAATAATCCAATTTTAATTCTTTTCATAGCTGTCTCGTTTTTTTGTCATGCTTGCCGCTAACGGTTGGCGGTATGAAACGTTGGGGATTTCGGAGCTGCGAACCTATCAACCGATAAGAACCTTGCCAGCGAGCGATGCACTTGGCATACCACTTAAACCCCAATGTTTTATGACCGCGTGTTAGGCAACGTT
>Ga0265293_10010810_pt1 | contig 12637 bp, 10 predicted proteins | sample Munlanlewell138R_FD_192505 | JGI IMG/M metagenome (GOLD analysis project Ga0265293, IMG submission 192505) | Leachate microbial communities from a municipal landfill in Southern Ontario, Canada - Leachate well 138R | ecosystem: Engineered > Solid waste > Landfill > Unclassified | place: Canada... | reverse complement strand
GCTGGAAACCCCGCCGCCGGATGAGCGCTTCATGGGCGAGCCGCGGGCGCTGATCATCGCACCGACCCGCGAGCTGGTGATGCAGATCGCCAGTGATGCCGAAGGCCTGACCAAGCATTGCGGCCTGAACGTCATGGGCTTCGTCGGCGGCATGGACTATGACAAGCAGCTCAAGCAGCTGGAAAAGAAATACTGCGACATCCTGGTGGCGACACCGGGCCGCCTGCTGGACTTCTGCAATCGCGGCGAGGTGCACCTGGACCTGGTCGAGGTGCTGATCCTGGATGAAGCCGACCGCATGCTGGATATGGGCTTCATCCCGCAGGTACGCCAGATCATCCGCCAGACCCCACGCAAGGGTGAGCGCCAGACGCTGCTGTTCTCCGCCACCTTCAGTGATGACGTGATGAACCTGGCGCAGCAGTGGACAGTCGACCCGGCCATCGTCGAGATCGAACCGGAACGCCCCGCCTCGGAAAACATCACCCAGAAGGTCTACGCCGTCAGCAGCAGCGACAAGTACAAGCTGCTGTTCAACCTGGTCACCCAGTTGGAGCTGGAGCGGGTGATGGTGTTCGCCAACCGCAAGGACGAGGTACGCCGCATCCAGGAACGTCTGGTGCGCGATGGCATCGATGCCGCCCAGCTATCCGGCGACGTACCGCAGAACAAGCGGGTGCGCACGCTGGAGAACTTCCGCGAGGGCAAGCTGCGGGTGCTGGTCGCCACCGATGTGGCCGGGCGCGGTATCCATATCGACGGCATCAGCCACGTGATCAACTACACCCTGCCGGAAGACCCGGAGGACTACGTCCACCGCATCGGCCGGACCGGGCGCGCCGGTGCCAAGGGTACCTCGATCAGCTTCGCCGGCGAGGACGACGCCTTCCAGTTGCCACCGATCGAGGAATTGCTGGGCGGCAAGCTGGAGTGCGTGCCGCCGGAAGAAGAGCTGATCAAGCCGGTGCCCAAGCGTCAGCGCAGCGCCGAGGAGAAGGCCGCCAGCGATGCCAACGAAGCCGAACAGGCCGCCGCCGCTGCAGCCAATCGCAGGCGTTCAAGTTCACGAAGGGATGGTCGACGGGACCGTCGCTGATCACAACCGGGCCGATGACTATAACCCGCTCATTCGGCCCGGGTGAACCCCCATCCGTCCGTTAATGGCGATCTTCCACATTTATTTCATTGACGCTTGTAGCCGTCATTTACTTTGCGCTATACCTCAATCAACCGACCGATGCCTGGCAGTGATCCATTGATACCGCCAGGTAATGCGAGTCGGTCTTGCGGACTGCCAGGTGCGGACCGGTGCCTGATACAGTCTCGTATACGGCCATTGCGAGGTAATAGCCCATGGAAGCGTGCGGAGCGACCCGACACACCTTCTACGTACTGGATACCAACGTCCTCATCCACGATCCCAATGCCCTGCTCAATTTTGAAGAACACCACGTCATCATCCCGATGACCGTCCTCGAAGAACTCGACAAGCTCAAATCAGGCAAGACCAGCACCGCCGCAGACTGCCGTCAGGCGATCCGGCTGATCGACCAGACCCTGGCCGATGCCTCTCCCGCGCTGGTTGAATCCGGCGTACCGATCCAGCGCGGCAAACTCGGCCCCAACGGCACCCTGGCGATCCTCATGGACAAGGCGCCGATCCCCGCACACTGCCTGCCCAATGACCTCAACGACAACAAGATCATCAACCAGTTATGCCAACTGCAGATCCGCCATCCCGATGACCGCATCGCGCTGGTGTCCAAGGACATCAACATGCGGCTCAAGGCCCGCGCCTGCGGTATCGATGCGGAGGACTACCACACCGACCAATTGCTCGACGACATCAACCTGCTGGCCCGCGGTTACCATCAGATCGAGGGCTCGTTCTGGGACCGCGCCAGCCGTGTCGAAACCCGCCAGCTGACTGGCCAGACCCTGCATGATGTGCAGTTGATCGACAACCTGCCGGCCCTGCACATCAATGACTTCATCATCGACGAGCAGGGCTTTGTCGGTCAGATCAAGGCAGTCGACGGGGTCAATCTGCAGCTGCTCGACATGCACCGCGAACCGCTGATGCATCAGGAAGCATGGGGACTGCGGCCGAGGGACCTGTTCCAGGCGCTGGCCATGCACGCCCTGCTGGACCCGGACATCCACCTGGTCAACCTCACCGGCGCCGCCGGCTCGGGCAAGACCATCCTGGCGCTGGCGGCAGCGATCGAGCAGACCATGGTCAGCAAGACCTACCGGCGCATCATCGCCACCCGCAGCACCCAGGGGCTGGACGAGGATATCGGCTTTCTCCCCGGTACCGAGAAGGAGAAGATGGAACCCTGGCTGGGCGCGATCACCGACAACCTGGAAGCCCTGCACATGGACGACGAATGCACCCATGGCAGCGTGGAATACATCCTCGACCGGGTACCGCTACAGTTCAAGTCGCTGAACTACATCCGCGGGCGCAGCTTCCAGCAGAGCTTCATCCTGATCGACGAAAGCCAGAACCTCACACCGCACCAGATCAAGACCATCATCACCCGCGCTGGCAACGGCTCCAAGGTGGTGTGTCTGGGCAACCTGGCGCAGATCGATACACCCTACCTGAACGCCACCAGTTCCGGCCTTACCTACCTGACCGAATGTTTCAAGGACTTTCCCCACGGCGTGCATATCCACCTGCAGGGCGTACCCCGCTCGCTGCTGGCGGAGTACGCAGAGACCCACCTCTGACTCCACGCCCCCGCACCTGACGGGGCGTCAGACCAATCCGGGGTGTAGCGCACCTGAGACTGTGAAAGTATTTCCATTGCTCGGTAGGCTGGAGGCTGTTTTCCCTCTCACCGGTATGAAGCATGAGCCAACGTCGTTATAAATCAGGCATCGATCGCTCTCAAGAGACGCTGTTTCCGCCCCGGCTGGAGGACTACATCAGTGAGCATAATCCGGTCCGGGCGATTGATGCGTATATCGCCGGCCTGGATATGGAGGCCCTGGGTTTCACGCACAACGCCCCGGGACGTCATCAGGCTGGCCAACCGGCCTACGCGCCGCAGATGCTGTTGAAGCTCTATCTCTATGGGTACCTCAACCGGCTGCGCAGCAGCCGGACACTGGAACGTGAGAGCCAGCGCAATGTGGAGCTGATGTGGCTGCTGGAAGGTCTGCAGCCCAGTTACAAGACGATCGCGGATTTTCGCAAGAACAACGCGCAGGCATTACGTCGGACGCAGGCGCAGTTCATCGTGCTGTGCCGGGCGCTGGGACTTTTCGGCGGCCAGTTGGTCGCAGTGGACGGCAGTTTTTTCAAGGGCAATGTCAGCCAGAAGAGCTTTCGGACACACAGGAAGCTGACAGCGCAAATGGCGAAGCTGGAACAGGAGCTGGTACAGTGGCATCAGGCCCTGGATGCGGCGGATCGCGAGGAGGCTGGCGAGCCCGCGAGTCGGGAGGAGCGTGATCTGGCCGAGAAGCTTGACGCGCTGCGTGAGGCGCTGAAGGAGAAGACCGAGGCACTGGCTGACCTTAAGCAACGAGGCAAGAGCCAGCATTCACCGGTCGATGAGGATGCCCGCCTGTTGAGCAAGCGGGGACAAAGGGTGGCAGGCTTCAATGTCCAGATTGTCACCGATGCCCAGCACAAGCTGATCGTTGCCGATGAGGTCACGAACGAGCCGAATGACCTGAATTTACTCCACCCCATGAGTGCTCAGGCCAAGGCCGCGCTGGGCGTCGAGACACTGGAGGTGGTGGCGGATGCAGGCTACCTCAGCAGTGTGCAATGCCATCGGTGTCACGAGGAGGAAATCTATCCTTACCTGCCGGTGCCGTCGGCACGGGGGCGTACGGTCGCACCGGGCCGATTATCGAGGGAAGCCTTTGTCTACGAGCCTGAGCATGATCGCTATCGCTGTCCCGAAGGATACTATCTGATCGCCTCCTCCAAGCCCAAGGAGCAGGCGGGCCATTGGACACAGCGCTACCGCAGTCGTCGCCGTGATTGCTGCGATTGTGTACGCCGCGCCGAGTGTCTGACGGCCAAAGGGCAGGTCCGGGAGATATGGCGCGACCAATACGAAGCCGATACTGAAGCGGTCCGGCAGCGGGTGATGGCTCATCCCGAGCGGTTGGCGCAGCGCAGTGAGTTGGTGGAACACCCGTTCGGCACTCTCAAGCGACGGGCTGGCTGGGACCACTTCCTGGTACGGGGGCTGGAGAAAGTCCGTGGCGAGTGGAGTTTGATGGCGTGGGCGTATAACTTCAGTCGCGTATTGAATCTGCTGGGAGTGAAACAATTCCGGGAGATCTGCCAACGGCTGGCAGAGCTGTTGGCGTGTATTGCCCACCTGTTGGTGCTGTCGGCGTGTAGGTTCCCTCTGGGAAGTACCTGGCGCCTACAGGTGGGCAATAGTAGATAACAGCCTCCTATCCCGCCTTTTGGGTTCGCGAGCGAAGGCGAGGAAATACTTTCACGGTCTCCCCCGCGCTACGCCAGCGGACTCGCGACTGGCACCCACCATCTGGCATGCTTCGATCCAGCAAAAGTCCCTTCATCCCGCAAAAACGACCAGTTGTCGTACCAAACGGTACCTTGACGAATCACCCGCCTATAGTCCCAGCACTGCAAGGAGGGTATGGGATGACTCGTTTTAAAGGATTTACGTTGGTGGAGTTGATGGTCGTAGTCGCATTACTCGCGATCATGGCCAGTATTGCGGTCCCCAGCTTCCAAACCTTGATTCTTAATAATCGCCTGTCCAACACGACCAACGCTTTGCTGACGGGATTGCAGTTGGCCCGTAGCGAAGCAGTCACCAACCGCACAGCCATTACTGTCTGCGGTGCCAATACAACCCATAGCGCCTGCGCGAACAGCAGCGACTGGAGCAACGGCGCCTTGATACTACAGGGCAGCACACTGATCCGTAGTATCCCACTGGACCTGGCAGGCGTTACCGTCAGTAGTAGTGCCAACAATCTCACTTACAACGGTAATGGCACTACCACAGCTGCCACCCTGACAGTAAGCGACTCGCGGGGAGCCAGCTCAGCTCGCACTATTACAGTCAACGTTATCGGCCCCAGCTGCATCGGAAACCCCTGCCCATGAATGAAAAAACTCAATCAGGTTTTACCTTGATCGAAGTGCTCATTGCACTCATCGTTCTGGCCGTCGGCCTGCTCGGCATGGCGTCTTTGACCGTGCATAGCATGCAGTCGAACCAGGGAGCTTATATGCGTAGTCACGCAAGTGTACTGGCCTACGATATCGCGGAACGTATGCGCTCCAATCATGAAGGAGCCACCACAACCTCGACCTACACCGCCACCTCCGCCACTAACCCCACCTGTACAGGTGGCTGCACACCCGCACAGCAGGCCCAGCTGGATGTACACCAATGGCGCGCGGCACTACAGTCGAGTATGCCCGGCGCTACTGCAACCATCACTCGGACACCAAACGGCGATCTCATGGAGTATCAGATAACGATCAACTGGACTGACTCCGGCGCAAGTGACATCAGCAACTCCTCTTTCAGCCTGAGGGTCGATATATGAAGCAGGAAAGAGGTATTTCCCTTATTGAGTTGATGGTATCGCTGGTGATAAGCACTTTGCTGATACTCGGTGTACTCCAACTATTCCTCAACACAAGCAGCTCAGACAGGGCCAACACAGCACTGGCCCGTGTTCAGGAAAACGGCCGAGTCGCCCTCGAGCTTATTGGTGCAGACGCCAGACGAGCCGGATTTCAAGGCTGCATCTCATCACGAGTAGCCACCGAAGTGACTGATGACATCACTCTGCCCGATCATGCGGTGGTCAGAGGGACCAACAGCATTACCTTCCGTTATGCCGTACTCGATAGCAGCGCAGGCACCCAGTTCCCTGACGATGAGAATGCGATCAACCGCAGTTGCTCCGGCAGCCCAGAAACGTACTATCTCAGAACAGCAGCCTACACCAATTGCGATGGCAGTCTTTGCCTGAATGGCACACCTATTCTTGCAGGTGCGCAGTTGAACAATATCAGCTATGCCATCCCCAGCGATACAAACACCACATGGACACAGACCCCAACAGATACAGATATTGCAATCGCAAAAGCGGTGCAAATCAATCTACAGGTCAGTAATCAGAATATAACCCGTGACTTGATTGGCACCTATGAATTCAGGAATCGCACACAATGAACAGTCCTGTGCGCCAGCAAGGCGCTGTACTCATGGTCAGCCTGATTATGCTATTACTGCTCACAGTAATAGCTGTCACCGCCTCCAACGTATCCACATTGCAAGTTCGCATGGCCAGTAACAGCCAACTTCAAAATATAGCGTTCCAAGCAGCAGAAAGTGGTATACGGCATGGACAGGAAGACATCAACGGCAGCGGAAAGAGTGGCACACTGGACTATGCCGCTGACACTTCAGCAGGCATAGCCCCAAAATACGCCGCTACCACAGTCATAATGATTGAGCCCGGCAGCTCACTGGACGCAGCAGGTGAAGGCGGCGGTACGTCGCTGGTGCGTTATCAGGTTCGTATCAGTTCACATGGTAAGGCATGCGACGAGTCGGATACCAGCTGCGATCCAACCACCACCGATAACCGCCCCCGTGCCCAACATTTGCTGGGATGCAAAATCCAGGCAGTCGCCGCTCCGCTCTGCAAACAAGGAAGCTGATTATGAAACACTACGCACATTTTCTGCGTCTGACGCTGACCGGAGCCCTGCTGGCCGGAATGCTGAGCCAAGCCGCGTTAAGCTACGCAGATGACACTGAAATATTCTTTGGTGGCGCGCTGGCCGAGGAAGGGATCAGGCCTAACGTATTGTTCCTGCTGGATGACTCCAGCTCGATGAACTGTTCACCATCAAACAGCAATTGCTCCTATGCCTCCCCGCAAGCCGGAAGCCGCCTGGAGGTCATGAAGGATTCCTTCCGCCAGATTGTAAACAACTCAACCGGTATCAACATTGGGGTAATGATATTCAACTCCAACCCACGATTAGTCGCGGAGGTCGACTACATTGATCGCATAATCGGCGACACAACTATTATGGATCATGAAAGAGTCACACGCATTACCGCAGCGACAGACGATGCCAGCCAAACCGAGACAGGGAGCAATAACAGCCTAAACGAGCAGTCACTGATCATTGGAGGTTCTGCCAGTCAGATTATTGGCTTGCGCTTTCAGGATCTTCCAATACCCAAGAATGCAACCATTCTTGAAGCACGCTTGGGCTTCACTCCCTCGGCAAACGGTTCGGACACTGTAACCCTACAAGTCTTTCCGGAAATAGCGACAAATGCATCAACATATGCCGCAAACACAGCTGGAAGGCTATCCAGTCGGCCTATTCATACCCAGAGCATAACTGGTCTCGCCTTCCCCACCTGGACTCCCGGCTCCTGGGCACAAGATGTCCCGGTACCCTACGAAGAAGGCCCTGATGTCACCGCCCAGCTGCAGGCTATTGTCAATAGCACTAACTGGTGCGGCAACAATGCGGCTGCACTGCAAATAAGAACAGAGTCAGGAACGGGCACACGGCAGATCCGTAGTTTTGACTCAGCCAGTGAACATGCTCCGGCCCTATGGGTAAGGTGGCAAGCAAGCGGTGTGACGGGTTGTATCAACCCAATTTTAGAATCAAAGGTCTCCGCCAACAACTCTGACGGCATCCAAACTGGTACCTCAGGCAATAGTCGAAGCCCAAACTTAACCGGCCCAACTTTGGAGTTCGGCAATGGCCGCCATATAGCAGCCCGCTTTGCCGGAATAAGTATACCGCAAGGCGCAACTATTCTTTCTGCCCAGTTAATCAGCACGTCTGCTGCAGCCTCTGGAGCCACCACTACAACTACAGCAGCTGTATCAATAGAAAATAGCGTCTCACCTGCAGCTTTGGGCACTGGCAACAACAACTTCAGTAGTCGCTCCAGAATAAGCGACACCAACTGCGACTTCGTACGCGCATCCACATCACAAGTTAACTCATGCACTCTTACCTCCCAAGTTCAAACCTTGGTTAACAAAAGCAACTGGTCATCATCGGGCAGCTCTATCGTTACGCTGATAAGGCCATCTTCTGCAGGCCCATCACTAATCGCCCACGACCAGAATACAGATCAGGCGATGAGGCTACGCATAAAGTACCAAGGCGAGGCTCCGAGAACCTACCGTGAAACACTAATATCCGAAGTGGACAAGCTACGTCCGCCGGGTGGAAACCCTTTCCATATGACACCAATCGTGCCAACACTGTATGGAGCTGCAACATATTTGCGCGGAAACGACTCTCCTATTACCAGTGCATGCCAGCCAACTCATATAGTATTGCTCAGCGACGGGGTCGCAAATGACAACAATTACACTTCTTCAAACAGCCTTAGCGGTATCGGAGGCCCCTCCTGCGCAACTAGCGGAGTTGACAATGGAGAAAGATGCGGTCGCGAAATAGCCAAGCATTTGGCAGAAAATGACCAGGCAAGCTGGATTGAGGGGGCCAACAATTATGTGACCACTCACACCATCGGCTTTGCCCTTAATGCTAGCAACTTCAATAAACAAACCTGCACAGGCGGCAACGCAGCAGCAAGATTCCTCTGTGATATAGCCAAACAAGGCGGCGGCGGCTACTACGGCGCGGACAATGCAAGCGAGTTGACCGAGGCGTTTGATGAGATTATCCGCAGCGTCATATCCACCGACGCCTCCTTTGTCAGCGCCAGCGCCCCAGTTAATAGCTTCAACCGGCTTGACAACCGGGACGAGCTGTACTTTGCCGTGTTCCGCCCCCAAGAAACGGATCGCTGGCCGGGCAACCTGAAACGGTACAAGGTAGATGTTGATGGTGTTCGTATTCTCGATGCTGCTGGAAACGTAGCTGTAGATCCAAATACAGGCTTCTTCAGCTCCACCTCGCGGAGCTTCTGGAGCACCGAAACTGATGGCAATCAGACCAGTCTAGGCGGTGCTGCCTCCAAGCTGCCAACACCGAGAAATTTATATACCTATACTGGCAATAACCCCAACAATACCAACCTGACTAAAGTAGCCGCCAGCACTAACCTCAATACCGAACTGGGCGCGACCAATGATACCGAACGACAGATGCTGATCAATTATCTTCTCGGCTGGGAGGGCGGTGTCGCTAACAGTACCCAGCGCAAAGCTATGGGCGATCCGCTCCATTCCAGCCCCCGTCTAATAACATACAAAGAGGATGACAGCGTCGTTGTTATCGGCACCAACGAAGGCATGATCCACGTAGTCAACACAAAAACAGGTATTGAGGAGCTTGCATTCATACCCAAAGCCTTACTGCCCAACGTCAAGGAGCTTATGGAGAATGGCCCCAGCTCAGTCGACAACCGCCGCCCATACGGTATGGATAATACTGTCACCGTCTGGGCCAATGATGTTAATGGCAACGGTAGTATTCTGAATGCCAATGGCACGGCTGAAACGGGTGAATTTGTCTACGCCTACGCCACGATGGGGCGTGGGGGGCGCAACCTTTATGCCCTTGATCTAACCAACCGCGGTTCGCCCAGACTCCTCTGGGAAATTATTGGCGGTACAACCAGTGGCTTTGAAACACTCGGGCAAACCTGGTCAACACCAGTGCGCACCAAAATCCAGATTGGCACCCCTTCAACCAGCAACCCACCAACAGATGTACTGATTTTTGCGGGTGGTTATGACCCGGAACAGGATAATCAAGCAGAAGGCGACACAACATATGTACGCCGTGAAGATGCCATGGGCAACGCGCTCTATATCGTCAACGCCAAAACAGGTGAGCTAATTTGGTCAGCCACCGGAACCACTCATAGCAAAATGAAATACAGCATGCCCAGCCCCGTCAGGGTAATTGATCTGCAGCAGAACGCTGCTGGCCAGTTGGTGTATGACAGCACCGGCACCGCTGACCAGATTTTCGTAGGCGACATGGGCGGTCAGATCTGGCGTTTCTATATAAATAACGGTCAGAGCACAGCCAACTTGATCACCCCGGCCAATGGTGACGGTGTCATGGCGGAGCTAGGGGGTAATGGTGTTAACGCCCGTCGTTTCTACCATGCCCCAGACGTGGCTCTGGTCAATGATGCTGGCACCATCAAGCTTACGGTCAATATCGGCAGTGGATACCGCGGGCATCCCCTGCACACGGTTATTCAAGACCGCTTCTATTCATTGCAAACAGCAGCACTGACCCAAACCACCAACGAGGGTTTGATTACCGAAAGCAGTTTGGCGGATCTGACGTCTATCGTTGCTGATGAGGCAGCCAACACCGCCCTGGAAAATAAGTCAGGCTGGCTGATCAAACTGGGTACCACTGGTGAGAAAGTGCTCTCCGCAGCCCTCACTGTTAATAATATCGTCTACTTCAATACCTACGAACCAACCGCTATAGCCGACTCCTGTCAGGCAAACGTGGGGGTTAACAGGGCTTATAGTGTCAAACTGCGCAATGCAGCGCCTGCTCGGAACACCACAGGAGTACCTAGCGCATCAGACCGCTTTACCGAGGTTAGCACCAGTGGGCTGCTTCCCGACCCAGTTGTGGTTTCTATAGGTGGCAAAAACGTATTGGTTCGGTTCCCATCCATTGAGCCCCTCGAGGATGAGCCTGAACCAAGCAATTACTGGATTGATATCACGGAGTCGAATTGATCATGTATAAGCATCAGGAGGAAGGCTTTACCTTGATCGAACTGATGATTGCCATAGTTATATTAGGCATCCTTGCAGCCATCGCCTTGCCAAGCTATCAGGCTTATATTCGCAAGAGCGCCTGTGAGGATACGAAGGCAGTTATCACTGGAGCTGCCTCTACCCTCGAAAGGTTCAAGGCGCAGAGTAATACCTATACAGATGCATCACTTGGCGAATATGCCGGTGCTCCTGTAGACGGTACAAGAAAGCACGCAACTATAGGTATAACCGCTTCTACTGCCAGCAGTTATACATTGACTGCTACCGGAACAGGTGTACTGGATGGAAAAGGCACATTGACGCTGGATTCAACCGGAACAAGGGGAGGGAGTGGAGCTCTTGCCGCCGCTTGGGGAAGTTGTAGTGGCATCTGAGATCGGCAAGGTACCCTGCGCCTACGGATCCAACGCTGTAAAGCCAGACCTAGATGAATTCATTTGAGCAAAGGAGCACGCACATTTCAGGTACGTTTACGACAATGCCGGTGCGATACGACTAGCAGGCTGAGCATTCACCAGCCTGCCCATGTTGTCGAGCAGGCGCTCGACAACCCGTCCCGCCCTACGCACCGTGCCGCCGCCGATGCAGTGCTTCCACCTCCCCTACCAGTCCATCCACTGGTCCCTCCACCCGCACATTCGGAGCGATATCCTGGATGGGCAGCATGTTCACGGGTGGCGGCGCGAGGCCCATGTCCTGGTGCCAGTCAAGTAGCTGCCGGGCGGAGCTGATATAGACGATGCGGCCCAGCCCTACCCAGCCATGGGCGGCTGAGCACATGGGGCAGTGCTCGCCAGAGGTATATACGGTAGCGGTCGCCCGCTGTTCGGGGGTCATGTGCTGCGCGGCCCAGCGGGCCAATTCGAATTCCGGGTGCTGGGTATGGTCACCACCGCCGATCCGGTTGCGGGCTTCGGCCAGGGCTGTGCCCTGGGCATCGACCAGTACCGAGCCGAAGGGTGCGTCTCCGGCATCCAGTGCTTGCTCAGCCAGTTCTATGCAGCGGCGCAAGTGTTGCAGTTCCGAGTCCTGCATGATCTCAGTCTCCTCATAATCGAATCGGGCAATATGGCTTTGGCTGGTTCCGATCCGAACAGACCATGGTCTCCTCTCGGATACTATGTCCTGGCTCACACCTCCGCCAGATGCTCGCCCCACCCCACCAACAGATCCTCCGGCCCACGTACATCCTCCCGCGTATTACCCAACACCCGCACGGCACTTTCCGCCCGCTCCGGCTGAAACACAAAACAGGCGCCAGCCCGCGCGCGCATGGCTACGCCCGCATTGGGGATACGGTCCAGGTCGATGCCCTTGCTTGCCGCCACCATCACCGCCCGCCGCTGCACGTACAGGGCTTCCAGGCTCTGGTCATCCAGGTGTTCATCAGCCCAGGGCAGGATGTTGCGCAGGTCGCGTTGGTCGAACTGGTCCTGGCTGTCGATGACGGTGCCGCGCAGACGCCAGTCGAGCAGTTTCTCATCGTTCAGCCAGAGTTCGGCATGACGATGTTCATGCATGGCGCCGATCACCTTGGCGACGTATTCACGCCGCCCCGGTCGCAGGGCCTGGGACAGGGCGACCATCAGCAGATCGTACTGGTGGGTGCATTGCTGCTTGCCGTCGATATCCGGCAGGTTGACGGCGATGCGCTGGCGCAGGGGCTGGCCGACGAACTCCTGCAGGCGGCTCGCGGCTTGGGGACAGAGGGTCCAGGGGGTACGTCGGGAGGTGCTGTCGACCGCGGTGATGCGCGCTCCGTCATGGCGCAGATTGAGGACGAAGTAGTGGTGTTCATCTTCCATGGCTACCTGGCATTCGGTCGCGCTCACCTCGAAGAGCACACGGCGGTAGAAAACATGGGGGGATTGCAGCACTTGCATAGGCCTGCCTCGGATCT
>Ga0265293_10010809_pt1 | contig 12640 bp, 9 predicted proteins | sample Munlanlewell138R_FD_192505 | JGI IMG/M metagenome (GOLD analysis project Ga0265293, IMG submission 192505) | Leachate microbial communities from a municipal landfill in Southern Ontario, Canada - Leachate well 138R | ecosystem: Engineered > Solid waste > Landfill > Unclassified | place: Canada... | reverse complement strand
AATCCCGGGAAACTCCTTGCGGATGTTCAGCATCTCGATCACGTGGTTCATCAACGGACTCCTTGGGGATCATGATTTACAGAAGGGCCACCGCACTGGGAGGTGGCCCCTCACAAAGGTTGTTACAATCTGTTACTTGAACAGCCCATCACCTGTGTCCGCGACCTTGATCGCCCCGCTCTTCATCTGAGCATACGCGTGTGCCACCACATCGGTGACGCTCTTGTCGAGGTTGGGGTTCTCAACCGGGATACCCACGCCATCGTTGCGGGCATCGAGGTGGAGGATTGTACCGCCTGGGAAGCGTGCGTTGAGCTCGTTCTCGATCATGTCGTAGGAGGCACGGTCGAGGTATTTCATCGCACTGGTGAGGATGATCGAGCTGCCGTTCGGCAAGACGCCTTCGTTGTACTGGTCGACGTCGACACCGATGACCCATACCTTCTTACCGGCTGCTCCACGGTTCTTCGCCTCGTTGATGACACCGACTCCTACGCCACCGGCTGCAGCGAAGATGACGTCCACACCCCGGTCGTACATCGAGGCGGCGATCTGCTGGCCTGCTCCGATGTCATCGAAGGTGCCCTGGTAGAGGTTGTTCTCCTGCCTCATGACAACGTTGGAGCCATAGTTGGCGTTCGCATACTTGACGCCCTGCTGGAAGCCCCAGTTGAACTTCTGAACCGCAGGAATTTCCATGCCGCCGATGAAGCCAAAGTTGCCGTTCTTGATCTGCAAGGCGGCAGCAAGGCCGGCGAGGAAGCCACTCTCATGCTCAGCCCAGTACACACCCACCACATTATCCTCGATGCGGAAAACCGAGTAGTCGGCGCTGTGAGGCTCTCCATCGAGGATGACGAACTTGACGTTGGGGTACTTGTCCTGTGCTTCAAAGAGGGCAGTCTCGAACTTGAAGCCTGGGCAGATGACCATGTTATAGCCGGCATCGACGAGGTTGCCGATCTCCTTGAGGTAGTCCGCCTCGGTGGTCCCGGCGGGCTTGAGATACTTCACATCCAAGGCGAAGTCCCTGCTTGCCCGAAGGATTCCCTCCCAGGTTCCCTGGTTGAAGGACTTGTCATCAATTGTTCCGGCATCGGTGACCATACCGACGCGAAGGTTACTCTTCTTTGCCGCTCCTTCGGCAGTACCGGCGGCAAAGAGTGCCGAGGTGAGCACTGTAAGGATACAAAGCGCAACAATCAGTTTCTTCATTCCATATCTCTCCTTTTTATTTGTGGTTCCAAGTACAGAATCTGCGCTCTTGTATTCTACAGCCCCCCCATTGCCTTGTCAAACAAAGAAAACAGGGAGTGGACACACAATACCCACACAAAAGAGAGAAAAATATGGCTCAGAGCCTTCTTCGTTCGTCCTCAAGCAAGGCAAGGACGAAGGGGCCGACGCCCTTGAAATCATCCTCGACCACCGGTTCCTTGACGTAATAGGGGAAGCTGCCATCACGGTAGGGGTTGCCCCCCAACCCGGCGACACTGCAGATTCCGCCCAGGTGCAGATGCCCCTCCCCGTCGGTACGCACGACGGTCTTCTCAAGGCCGGCAAGGGCCTTGACCGCGCTGGCGACGAACCGGTCGTCGGTGACGATACCCAGGCGCACGGCTTTCAGCATCGCGTAGGCGAACATCGCCGTGGCCGAGCTCTCCAGGTAGTTGCCCTCCCGCTCTCCTTGGTCGACCACCTGATACCACATACCCCCCACATGCTGGAAGGGAAGCAGGCTTGCCAAGAGTGAGGCGACGATCGCATTGATCTGCGACACCCCCGGATGCTTGGCCGGCAAGAAGTCAAGGACATCGAGGCACGCCATGGCGTACCAGCCGATGGCCCTCCCCCAAAAGTGCGGCGACAGGCCGGTCTCCTCATCGCTCCAGCGCATCCCGCGCGACTCATCCCAGGCGTGGTAGAGCAAGCCGGTCCGCTCATCTTTGAGGGTATGGTAGGTTTCGACCACCTGGTGCACCACGTCATCGAATCCCGGCACATCACCACTGGCCTTGCAGAAGTGGGCGTTGAAGGGTCCCTGCATGTACACTCCGTCGAGCCACACCTGCCATGGGTAGATCTCCTTGTGCCAGAAGATCCCGTTGAAGGTCCTCGGCTGGGTGTTGAGCTGGTTCTTCAAGAGGTTTGCCGCCAGCATGAACCGCTCTTCGCGGCTGTGGTCATAGAGGGCGAACAATACCCGCCCAGCGTTGATCTGGTCGAGGTTGTACTCACCGAGGCGGTAGGTGGCGATCGATCCATCAGCGGCGATGAATGGGTCGTACATCGAGTACGCCCAGGCGACAAACTCCTCTTTGCCGTAGACGTTCGCCACCTCGAGGGCGCTGTGGACCATCAGCCCATGCTCATAGTGCCACCGCATCTGTGAGCTCTTGTACCGCGCCATGACACTCTCTACCATCTCCAAGGAGCGCCTGCCATCTCTCGTATCCATGTCTATTCCTTTTGCTGTCAAATGATTCGGCCACCTCCACAGAGGGGGTGGCCGATCGATTCACTGGCATCACTTAGATGAGGAGGTTGTTCTCCTTGGCAAATGCAATGCCACTGTCGTTCCAGCTCTGGCCGCCGAGCTTCTTGAACTCGTCGAGCCACTTCTCCCAATTGGCCTTGTTCAACACCCGCTTTCCGGTGATGAACTCACTGAGCCCCTGCTCATAGAAGCGCTTGAGGTCGGCGTTGGGAATCGGGAGTGTGTCGCTGCCGATGGCGGCGGTCCACTCTTTGGTCTGCATTTCACGCAGTACATCGAGGGCACTCATCTCCTTCCGGCTCGTAGCGGTGATGTACTTGGGATAGCGGGCGTAGAGCTCGATATCACCGTTGTAGAAGACCATGTTGCGCAGCTGGGTCACCGTCTGACCGACCGAGCCGGTGAAAGCCATGTCGCGGTTGGCAATGCCATCGGCGACAGGAATCCCGTCCTTGTCCAGCGTGTAGTTGACTCCCTCAACGCCCCAGCCGAGCAGGTAGTACCCCTCGTCACTGGCCATCCACTCCAAGAGCTCGGCAATCTTGTCCTTCTTGCCGGCCTGCTCCGCCTTTGCACTGATGGCGTAAATGCGGAAGCTGGCGGTGTAAGGACCGATCGACGCAAGGCCCTGTGGACCGACGGGCGCATCGACGATGATCCACTCGCCGTCGGGGAAGTTCTTGTCAAAGGGTGCGTAGTTGGACTCGGCGGCGTACGCAGCGTTCTGCTCACGCATGACACCGAAGCGCCCCTGCTTCCAAGCTGCACGGAAGTCGTCCTTCTTGTAGGCGAGCCAGTTGGGATCCATCACGCCTTCGTCGACCATCCGCTTGAGGTAGGTCATCGCATCGTAGAAGGCGGGCTTGAGGACCATGAGGCCGGGGTCTGCAGCACTGAGGCTCCACGTTCCATCAACACCAAAGGCGCCGAAGATCGGCTCAAGACGGCGTCCGGGCCACGCCTCGTAGTTGTTGATCTCCTGGAAGGCACCATAGCCGTAGGTATCGTGCTTGCCGTTGCGATCAGGGTCGTTGAACGTAAAGGCACGCATGACCTTCATCAGATCCTCAGTGGTCTTGGGCACCGCGAGGCCCAGATTGTCCAACCAATCCTTGCGGATCAAGAGCCCCTCGTTCTTGTTGATCGATCCCGGGTCGGCGAGGCCGTAGGTTTTGCCGTTGAAGCGGGCATGGCCCCGGCTGACACTGTCGTAGTGGGTCGCGGTGCGGATCGGCATCTTGGCGTAGAGGTCATCGACGGTGGCCACCAGGCCTTGGCCAACCAACCGGCCGAGCACATCACGGCGGACCATGAAGAGGTCGGGCAGGTTGTTTGCCGCTGCCGCAGCCTGCACCTTCACATCCTGGTCGTTCTCGCTGGACGGGAGGGCGGTGAGCTTGAGGTCGATGTTGAGCTTCTCCTTGATGATCTTGAAGCCGACCCAGTCAGAGGGAGGCGGTCCTGCCTCGGTGATGGCCGCGCCGTACCACAGTTCGATGGTCACAGGTCCTGCCGCCGCTGGTTCCTTAACGCCCTGACTGAAGACAGGAAGCGAGACAAGGGTGAGCAGTGCGACAAGGGCGATACACAATACATGCTGTTTTTTCATAGTGATCCTCCTTGTAAAAAACAGTAATTATCTCAAGCCGGGAAGCGGGCCTAGCCCTTGACGCTTCCCAGCAGGGTTCCCTTGGTGAAGTACTTCTGGATGAACGGGTAGGCGATGACCATCGGGATTGCACTCATGAAGACCGACGCTGCCTTGATGGCGGCGATCGGGGCATCGCCGAAGGCGCTGACCTCCACGTACTCGTTCATCCCGCTGGCCATCAGGATGTTGCGCAGCAGGATCGGCAGCGGCTGCAGGCTGTTGCTGTTGAGGTAGAGCATCGCATGGAAGAAGTCGTTCCAGAACGACACGCCATAGAAGAGGCCGATGGTCATGATGATCGCCTTGGAGAGCGGCAGGATGATCTGCCCCAGGACCTGGATCTCCGTCGCCCCGTCGATGCGCGCCGACTCCTTCAACTCATTGGGGATGCCCTCAAAGAAGGAGCGCATGATGAGGCAGTTGTAGGTGGAGATCGCCCCGGGCAGGTAGACGGCGGGAAGCTTGTCGATGAGACCGATGTTGGTGACCAGGAGGTAGGAGGGAATCATGCCGACGTTGAAGACGTAGGGAAGAATGACCAGAATGCCCAGTACCCGCCTGCCGGGAAGCGTGGGGATGGAGAGCACGTACGCCAGCGGGATGGTCAACACCAATGCAGTGGCCACTCCGCCGATCAGGATCTTGAAACTGTTCTTGAAAGCCAACAGGAACCCCGCATTCCCCAACAGGGCGCGGTAGGCGGCCGGTGACCACTTCCAGGGAGCGAGGAACATCCCCTGCAGGTTGTTGCCGATGTAGTCGTACGGGCGGAAGGAGAGGGTGATGGTGCTCCACAGGGGGATGGCGATGATGATGAGGAGCAGGAGGAGAAAGATATCGACGAAGAGGTTGAAACTATGGTCGGCGGCTGTCGGTTTGATGGCCACTGAGACGGTTCGTTGGTGTACTGCTTTCTTCATCACCGTCCCCCTAAAACAACACAGCGCCGCCGAAGCGCTTGACCAAGCGGTTCGAGGTGAGGATCAAGGCCATGCCGATGACCCCCTTGAAGAGCCCTACTGCGGTGGCAAGACCGAACTGGAACTCGAGCAACCCCTGCCGGTATACCCAGGTATCGATGATGTCGCCCACCGAGAGCACCGGCGTGGAGTAGAGCATGAAGATCTGGTTGAATCCGGCATCGAGGATCGTGCCCAGACGTAGCAGCACGACGATGATGATCACCGGCCGGATCGATGGCAGGGTGATGTAGCGAACCCGTTGCCACGAGTTGGCCCCCTCTACGAGGGCCGCCTCGAAGAGCGATGGGTCGATGCCCATCAGCGCGGCGATGAAGATGATGGCACTCCAGCCCATCTCCTTCCACGCGTCGCTGAAGATGACAATCCACGGAAACGCCCTGGTATTGGTCAGAAAGTCGATGCCCTTGCCGCCCAAGCCCTTGATCATGTCGTTGACGATGCCGTCACCAGGAGCCAGGAGGGCCAAAAGGATTCCATACATGATGACCCAGGAGAGGAAGTGCGGCAGGTAGGCCAGCGTCTGCACCACCTTGCGAAGGGCAGCACGGTTGCTCTCATAGATGGCGATGGCCAAGAGGATGGCGATCGGGAGGCTGAAGATCAGCTTGCCGAAGCTGTACATCAGCGTATTGCGCAGCAGCTCGGTAAAGTAATAGGAGTGGATGAAGGTGCGAAAGTGCTCCAGGCCGATCCACTTGCTGCCCAGCACCCCGTCGAGGGCCATATACTCCTTGAAGGCGATCTGGCCGTTGAAGATCGGCACGTACTTGAAGATGATGTAATACGTGAGGGGTATGATGAGCAACAGGTATACCGAGCGGTGTCGCTTGATCTCCCTGACCAAGACGGATGAGTGCGCACGTCTCTCCATGTTCGAACTCCTTGCCACTCTCAGCATAGAGAGTGGCGGGCAGACTATGCCGAGAGACTCTTGTACTTTTCCGACATCTTAGCGGGCTGCGCGGATCTGGGAGGGCGAGACGCCCTTGATCTTGCGAAACACCCGACAAAAATACGCTTGGTCACTGAACCCTACCCGGCTTGCCACCTCGTTGATGGAGAGCGAGCCCTGCAACAACAACTCGACAGCCAGTGCGATGCGGTGGCGGGAGAGGTACTCCCACGGCGAAAGCCCCATCTCCTTGTGAAAGATCCTCGACAGGTAGTCCTCACTGACATGCGCCGCCTCGGCGACCTGCCAGCGGGAGATGTGCTTGGCGGCATTGGCGTCGAAGTAGGCCACTGTGCGCTTTGCCAGGATCCCGGTCAGCGGAGGCAACGCCCCCTGCCCCGCTGCCAGACGTGCCAGGCGGACCAGGAAGGGGCGGCTCTGCCCCATATGGGGGTGTGCGATGATGAGGTTGGCAACGGTGCCCACCTCCTCCACCTCATCACGGGTCCACCTCCTCTTGATGATGACGATCGGGACCCGGCTGACCTTCCGTATCTCCTGGATGAGGGAGGGGTCGGCTTCGGCGCTGATGACCAGGCTCACCGGTTTTTGAGCCACGAGGGCGAGTGCCTCCTCGCCGGTGGCCCGGATGGACTCTTCCCCCATCCCCAGCTGCTCGGCGATGGTAGCCTCCACATCGCCGACCATGACCAGAAGCTGGTCTTCCCCGACCGTACGCTTTGCCGTCGTCAGCGCATAGAAGAGCGATTGGTCGCCCACAGGGCATCCGATGCAGATCATCGGGGTGTGGGCAAGCTGTGAGTGTCGGCTCATCCGATGCAAGAGCAGCGTCAGCTCGGCTGAGTCGCGCTCCCCATCCCAGGCGAGGACCGCCTCGCTGAGCTTCTCCAGCTGCACGTCGGTCATGGCAAGCGGATGGACCAGCGCTACTCCATCAAAGGATGCGAACTTGGCCGGGACGGCTACCTCAGAGGTGTCGCCCAGATAGAAGATCGGCGCTGCCGCCTCTCCGGTCCCCTCCCCCAAGAGTGTCGGCCACGGCAGCGTGAAGCACACTTGGTTGTCGACAAACCGAGCGGTGCCGCCACTTTGAATGATGATTCGTTGGGCCAAGAGCAGCCCTGGGTCTTGGGCACCAAGCTCAGCCCTCCAGCTGCCACGGGTACTGGCACAGGAGATCTCCAGTCCCGAGGCGGCGGCATGGGCAGAAATCTGGACACCCTCCCCATTCTCCTTGATGTACGAGGTGACGATCTCAAAGACCTGGGCGATTCGCTTGGGGTCGGCCATCACGACGGGAAGGGTGGGGGTGCCGACCAGGGAGGAGAGATCACAGACCACCTTCTCGAACTCCAACTCCCCGGTGAAGGAGAGGCTCAGCTCCAGCAGGTGGGAGGCGGTAGCCAGCTCACGGTGTACCTGCTCCTTGGCAAGCTCCTGCTCGTCAAGCAGCGCATGGATGCGTTCAAGCGGGCGTTTGAGCCCTTCGCCGATGTTGGCGAAGAACTCTGCCCGCTTGACCTGGGCCCGCTCCGCCTCCTCGGCGGCCCGGTTTGCCGCATCGAGCAAGAGCGCCCCCTTGATGGCGCTGCTGACAGCGCTGCGGATCTCCTCCATCAGCGAGCCGCTGTAGCTTGTGGTACCCAACACCAGGTAGCCGAGTGGTTGATTCTCCATAAAGAGCGGCTCCACCACATACACCGAGCGGCGGAGCGCCTGGCCCAACTCCTGGGGCAACAAGAGTGCCTTGGCAAACGCAACCTGTTCGCCAAAGCGCTCAGGCCCATCGTATCCACCGATGAAGGTCGAGCTCTCACTGTCAGTGAGGACCAGGTAGCCTTGCTCGATGCCCAGCGCTACCAGATGCCGCTGCAAGAGGGCGGGGATTGCATCGATGGAGCGGAGGCTGAGCAGCTCACCCTTCAGGTCATCGAGGTGCTGTGCTTGGGTGGAGAGCTCATAGGCGTGCTCGTGGGCGACCAAGTCGCGTTGGCGAAGGAAGATCTCGCCGATTGCATGGGCCGATGCCTCCCTGAAGGAGGGGGTGGCGAAAAACTCACAGTAGAAGAAGAGCGCCTCGCTGAGCAGGTCGCTATCGCCATCACGGTCGAGGTAGCGGTAGGCGAGCTCTTCGATGACCGAGAGGGAGCGCTGTTCATCCACAGAGGCGGAGGTGAGAATCGTACGCAGCGCCTCTGCTTCCCACTCATCGAGGCCGAGGGCCTGGATGAGCCAGCTGATGTAGCGATCCATCTCACCGATTGCCTTGCGGGCCTGGTCCACACTCCCCAGTGAGTATCGACAGCCGCAAGAGCGGCGAATGATCGGTTGCGAGGGGAGCATGACATCGAGGTTCGTCGGCCCCGTACCGTCCATGAGGGCCACCAAGAGCGAGAAGGAGACCTGGGCGAGCTCCTTTACCGGCATGCGGCTGGTGGTGGCCGGCAGGCGCAGCAGCCGGCTCTCCCTGCTGTCGTTGTACCCGACGATCCTCAGATCCTCGGCGATGGTGTAACCCAGCGCCTCAAGGCGTTTGGAGGCGTCGAACATCATCATGTCGCTTGAGCAGACGAGGGTATCGAAGTCGACACCCGGGACAAGGGAGCGTTCGACGACCAGCTGGTCGACCGCCTTCGCCCCCTCGGTCCAGGCCATCGGGTCGCTGATCAAGCGGCTGTCTTGTGCAATCCCCCCTTGCTCGAGGGCATCGCAGTAGGCGTGCCAGCGATCTTGGGCGGAGAAGTGGCTCACCGGACCTCGGATGAAGGCGATGCGTTTGGCACTGTGTACCCTGATGCAGTGGAGGATCAGCGACTGGATGCCGGCATAAGCGTCGAAGGAGACCGATGGATAGCCGCTCTTCTTCATCCCGATGGTGACCATGGGCATCACATCGAGGGTGGAGAGGAAGGAGAGCACCTCATCGGCTGAGACGTAGCCGCCCAGTGCACTGGCCCAACTGATCACTGCATCGATGTTCTGTCGGTTGGCCAAGGGGTAGATGGCGTTGCGCAGGTACTCCTGCCCCTCCGGACACTCGAGCCGGCCGCCGACAAAGACGAAGAGCGAACAATCGCTCTGCGAGGCCTGTTTGGCCACCTCCTGCCAGAGGCTGAGTGAGGATCCGGTGTGCATCGAGGCTGCGAGCAGGCCGATTCGCCGTTGCTGTTCTCCGCTGTCCATCATTGTTGACTATACCATAGCAAGGTACGCTTGACAGCCCACAGATGCTGCGGGTATTCTTTGAAACGATGTTTCATTTTCGCATCATTGAACAGCGCCCCACCCGCGCAAACCCCTCGCAGGGCTGTCTGATGCCAGTTTCCATCCCGCTGGCAGTCGCAGTGGGTCTCCTGCTCACCAAAGGGATCGAGGGATGGCGCTCGTTGAGTCTGCGCCTCTTTGCAACCATGACCTATGGCATCTCGGCGGAACTGTTTGGACACGCCAGGGCTACAGCTATTGTGGCCATCATCTTCCAAGAGGGCACGGCCGCCGTGTTGGCCTTGCCCTTGTTCGATTTTCCACTACCATCACCCACCATGAAAAAGGAGAGAGCATCGTGAAACCCATACACACCGTGTACACACCAGTGCAGCGACCGGAGCGTATCCTGCAGTTCGGGGAGGGAAACTTCCTGCGCGCCTTTGTCGACTGGATGGTCGACATTCTCAACGAACAGGGCGACTTTAACGGCAATGTGGTTGCAGTCCAGCCCATCGCCCAAGGCATGGGTGAGCTCATCAACTCCCAGAACGGCCTCTATACCACCGCCTTGCGTGGTGTACAGGGGGGCAAGAGCGTGGAGGAGATGAGGACCATCACCAGCCTCAGCCGGGTTCTCAACCCCTATGCGGCACACGACTGGGCCGCATACCTTCAGGTGATCGAGAGCCCGCTCCTCCGCTTTGTCGTCTCCAACACCACCGAGGCGGGCATCGCCTACGTCAGCGAAGATTTCCACGCCGATTCGGTGCAGCGGAGCTTTCCCGCCAAGGTATGCGCGCTGCTCCACCACCGCTACACCCACTTCCGCGGTGATGCATCAAAGGGCTTGGTCTTCATCCCCTGTGAGCTCATCGACAAGAATGGCGAAATGCTCAAGTCCATTGTACTGCGCCATAGCGATGAGTGGGGCCTTGAGGAAGGCTTCAAGCGTTGGGTCGAGGAGGCGTGCGACTTTCTCAACTCGCTGGTGGACCGCATCGTCCCCGGCTACCCCAAAGATGAGGCGGAGGCGTTTGGCCAACGGCTTGGCTACGAGGACAAGGTCCTCGTCAGCGCTGAGATCTTCCACCTCTGGGTCATCGAGTACCAGAGACGCTCCTATGAGGATGAGCTGCCCTTCGCCTCAGCCGGCTTGAACGTCATCTGGACCGACGACATGAGTTTCTACCGCACCCGCAAGGTACGCATTCTCAACGGAGCACACACAATGAGCGTCTTGGCCGCCTATCAGGCGGGTCACCAGACCGTCCAGGAGTGCATCGCCGACAAGGATCTGCTCTACCCCTTCATGCACAACGGTATCTTCGACGAGATCATCACCTCGATGGACGGCTCGAAGGAGGAGCTCTCCTCCTATGCCGCCGATGTCTTGGAGCGTTTTGCCAACCCCTACAACCCCCACCAGCTGCTCTCCATCTCGCTCAACTCCGTCTCCAAGTTCAAGACCCGCAACCTCCCCTCCCTGCTCGGCTACGTGGAGAAGAAAAAGAGCCTGCCCAAACGCCTGGTCTTCGCACTTGCCGCTTTGATTGCCTTCTATGAGGGCACTCAGTTCGACGGCAGTGCACTGAGGGGATCGAGGGGTGGCCAGGCCTACCTCATCCAGGACAGTGCCGATATCCTGGCGGTCTTCCAGCGCCTCTACCAACAAGGCGGAACGGCCACGCAGAAGGCCAGGCGCCTCGCCGGCGCCGTGCTCTCCACCACCACCTGGTGGGGCGTGGACCTCACCAAGGTCGAAGGGCTGGAGGCAATGGTCGAAGAGTATCTGACAAAGATTTGGACAGTCGGCATGGCCGCTGCCCTCAAGGAGGTGGTATGAAGCAGGTATCCTATCTGAAAGTCCATCCGGCCGACACGGTGGCCGTTGCCGTGGCCGCACTTGAGGCGGGAATACCGGTGACGATCGATGGGCGGACCATCACCCTCGCCGAGGCAATCGCCCAAGGGCACAAGTTCAGCCTCAAAGCGATCAAAGCCGGCGAGCCGATCATCAAATACGGCGCTCCCATCGGAGCGGCCACAGCTGACATTGACATTGGCCGGCACGTGCACGACACCAACATCCGCACCCTCCTTGAGGAGGAGGGAATCTACCGCAGGGATGAGGAGGTGGTACGCCACTATACCGAGAAGGCAGCGGCGCTGAGAGCGGTGTGGAGGGACAAGGTTCCCACCATCAGCGCCTACAAGCGCTCAGAGGGCACAATCGGCATCCGCAATGAAATCTGGATCGTCCCCACCGTCGGGTGCGTGAACCGTACCGGACAGCTCCTCGCCCGGTGGGCCGACGAACACCTTCCCGCAGCCCCCTTCTGGGACGGCATCCACGTGTGGACCCACCCCTGGGGCTGTTCGCAACTGGGCGACGACCACGAGAACACCCGCACCATCCTCGCCGACCTGGTCCACCACCCCAACGCCGGAGGGGTCCTGGTCCTCTCCTTGGGGTGTGAGAACAACACCCCCGAGTCGTTCAGGAAGCTGCTCGGTCCGGTTGACGAGAAGCGGGTGAAGTTCCTCACCACACAGCACGTCACCGATGAACTGGAGGCGGCCAAAGAGATGATCAGAGCGCTCTACGAGACGATGAAGGAGGATCGGCGGGAGGAGGTCGGCATGGACAATCTCATCGTCGGCTTCAAGTGCGGTGGCTCGGACGGGATGAGCGGCATCACCGCCAACCCGTTGGTCGGTCGCTTCTGCGATGCGCTGACCGCCATGGGGGGCAGTGCAATCCTCACCGAGGTACCGGAGATGTTCGGCGCCGAGCAGCTCTTGATGAACCGCACGGCAAGCGAAGAGGTCTTTGAAGAGACGGTGGCGCTCATCAACGACTTCAAGCATTACTTCACCGCCCACGACCAGGTCGTCTACGAGAACCCCTCACCAGGCAACAAGGAGGGGGGCATCTCCACCTTGGAGGACAAGAGCCTCGGCTGCATCCAAAAGGGCGGGGAGGCGATCATCACCGATGTCATCGCCTACGGGAAGCGGGTGACTGAACGCGGGCTCACCCTCCTCTCGGGACCCGGCAACGACATCGTCTCGACCACCGCCCTCACCGCAAGCGGTGCGCACATCATCCTCTTCACCACCGGGCGGGGCACCCCGCTCGGAGCACCGGTGCCGACGATCAAGATATCAAGCAACACCCCGCTTGCCGAGAAGAAGGCCAACTGGATCGACTTTGACGGTGCCCGCCTCCTCTCCCAAGAGGGCGATGTGGTCCTCAATGATTTGATAGCGCTCATCAAAGCCATTGCAAGCGGCGAGAAGAGGGCGCAAAATGAGATCAATGGGTATGCAGAGATATCCATTTTCAAGGATGGAGTCATCCTCTGACAAGGAGCAACGAATGAAACGAT
>Ga0265293_10010808_pt1 | contig 12641 bp, 24 predicted proteins | sample Munlanlewell138R_FD_192505 | JGI IMG/M metagenome (GOLD analysis project Ga0265293, IMG submission 192505) | Leachate microbial communities from a municipal landfill in Southern Ontario, Canada - Leachate well 138R | ecosystem: Engineered > Solid waste > Landfill > Unclassified | place: Canada... | reverse complement strand
AGCTTGTAAATAATAAAAGCGTTTCAATAAATATTTCTGAAATAAAAGTACCTGAGCTTGATGCTCAATTGGTTGCAGAAAATATAGCTGCTCAATTAGAGAAAAGAATATCCTTCAGAAGAGCCATGAAACAGTCAATGCAAAGATCAATGAGAAGCGGAGCAAAGGGAATTAAGGCTATGACTTCCGGAAGATTGGGAGGAGCCGAAATTGCAAGAAGCGAATGGTATAGAGAAGGTACAATACCACTTCAGACATTGAGAGCAGATATTGACTATGGCTTTGCGGAAGCTAACACCACCTACGGGAAAATAGGTGTTAAGGTTTGGATATACAAAGGGGAGGTACTTCCGGAAGCTAAGAAAGTAGTTGAGGAAGGAGGAGTCGAATAATATGTTGATGCCAAAAAGAGTTAAACGTCGTAAGCAGATGAGAGGCAACATGGCAGGTAAAGCTTTAAGAGGCAATACTATAACATATGGAGAATATGGCTTAAAAGCCGTTGAACCTGCTTGGATTACAAGTAATCAAATTGAAGCTGCCAGAATTGCGATGACAAGATATATAAAAAGAGGCGGTCAGGTTTGGATAAAGATATTCCCTGACAAGCCGGTTACTGAAAAACCTGCTGAAACTCGTATGGGTTCGGGTAAAGGTTCACCAGAATACTGGGTAGCGGTTGTAAAACCGGGAAGAGTATTATTTGAAATTGCGGGTGTTACTGAGGAGGTTGCACGTGAGGCTATGAGATTGGCTATGCATAAGCTGCCCGTAAAGTGCAAATTCGTAACCCGTCAGGAAACTGAGGAAGTGGGTGAAGGTAATGAAGGCTAATAAGATCCGAGAAATGTCAGTAAACGAACTAGAACAAAAGCTTTTAGAACTCAAGGGTGAACTTTTTAATTTAAGGTTTCAAATGGCCACAGGCCAATTAGAAAACCCTATAAAAGTTAGAGATGTTAAAAAGTCCATTGCACGTGTAAAGACTATTCTCAGGGAAAATGAACTCAAAGCTGTAGAGAACAAATAGTCGAGAGGAGGTAAGGTCCGTGGAGAGAGGTAACAGAAAGACAAGATCCGGAAAAGTAGTTAGCGATAAAATGGATAAGACAATCGTTGTTGCCATTGAAACGTTAGTACGTCATCCGCTATATAAGAAGATAACTAAAAAAACTACCAAATTTAAAGCTCATGATGAAAATAACGAATGTAAAGTGGGCGATAGAGTTGTAATAATGGAAACAAGGCCTCTGAGTAAAGAAAAAAGATGGAGACTTGTTGAGATAATTGAGAGAGCAAAGTAAATTCCGAAAGGAGGGTTTTGAATGATTCAACAGGAATCTCGCGTAAGGGTAGCGGATAATTCAGGTGCAAAAGAACTATTATGCATACGCGTAGTAGGTGGTTCACATAGAAGATATGGAAACATTGGAGATGTAATAGTTGCTTCTGTTAAAGACGCAACACCAGGTGGTGTTGTTAAAAAAGGTGAAGTAGTAAAGGCTGTAATCGTTAGAACTAAGAAGGGTTTGAGAAGATCTGATGGCAGTTATATAAAATTTGATGAAAATGCTGCTGTAATAATTAAGGATGACAAACAACCCAAAGGAACACGTATATTTGGACCCGTTGCAAGGGAGCTAAGAGAAAAAGATTTTATGAAAATCATATCCTTAGCACCTGAAGTGCTCTAAAGGAGGTGGCGTTATGGAAGCTAAAAAATTGCATGTTAAAAAGGGAGATACAATAGTTGTAATCTCTGGTAAAGATAAAGGTAAAAAAGCAAAGGTGCTTGTTGCATTTCCAAAGGATGGCAAGATAATAGCAGAAGGTGTAAGCATGAGCACTAAGCACAAGAAGCCATCACAGAAAGTTCAACAAGGCGGCATAATACACCAGGAATCACCTATATTTGCTTCCAAAGTTATGCTTTGGTGCGATAAGTGTAAAAAAGGTGTAAGAGCAGGTAAGAGAATTTTACAGGATGGGTCAAAAGTAAGATACTGCAAGAGCTGCGGTGACATGTTGGATAAATAAAAGGCTCTGGAAGGAGGTATAATAATTGGTTAGGCTTAAAGAAAAATACTTGAATGAAGTAGCTCCTGCTATGATGCAGAAGTTTCAATATAAAAGCGTAATGCAGATTCCCAAGCTGGAAAAGGTTGTTCTCAATATGGGCTTGGGTAATACTAAGGATAATGCAAAGGGTTTGGATGCTGCTGTATCAGAATTAGCCCTTATAGCAGGCCAAAAACCCGTAGTAGTAAAAGCTAAGAAATCAGTTGCTGCTTTTAAGGTAAGGCAGGGCATGAACATCGGTGCAAAGGTTACACTTCGAGGCACAAGAATGTTTGAGTTTGTTGATAAACTATTCAATGTTTCATTACCAAGGGTTAGAGACTTCAGAGGATTATCAACAAAATCTTTTGACGGCAGGGGAAATTATGCACTAGGCGTAAAAGAACAATTGATTTTCCCAGAGATTGAGTATGATAAGGTGGATCAAATTAGGGGAATGGACATCATTTTTGTAACAACCGCAAAAACAGATGAAGAAGCAAGAGAACTGCTCAGGCTCCTCGGAATGCCTTATGCAAATTAGTGGATAGGAGGGAAAAATGTGGCGAAAAAAGCTATGATATTAAAGCAACAAAAAACTCCGAAGTTCTCTACCAGGGCTTATAATAGATGCAAGATTTGCGGCAGACCCCATGGATATTTAAGAAAGTTCGGAATTTGCCGTATTTGTTTTAGGGAATTAGCGTACAAAGGACAAATACCAGGCGTGAAAAAAGCCAGCTGGTAAGCGTTATCGTAAAGGAGGTAAGAAATATGGTTATATGCGACCCAATTGCTGATATGTTAACAAGAATAAGGAACGCAAACACTGTAAAACATCAAACAGTCGATGTTCCTTTATCAAATATAAAAAAGGCTATGGCCGACATTCTTTTAGAAGAAGGATATATAAAATCCTTTGAAATAATTGATGATGGCGTACAGGGTATGATCAAAGTAACATTAAAATATACCGCCGATAAAGGCAAAGTTATCACCGGCCTCAAAAGAATAAGCAAACCAGGACTAAGAGTTTATGCTAAAAGAGATGAAGTTCCCAAAGTATTAGGCGGTTTAGGTATTGCGATAATATCAACATCAAAGGGAATCATGAGTGATAAAAATGCTAGAAAAGAAGGTTTGGGCGGAGAAGTACTTTGCTACATTTGGTAGTAGATCTTCATAACAGGAGGTGGAAAAATGTCTAGGATAGGTAAACTACCTGTATCAATTCCTCAGGGAGTTGAGATTAAAATAGATGCAGAAAATGCGTTAACTGTAAAGGGCCCCAAAGGACAACTTCATAAGAAGCTTAATGAAGACATGATTATAGAAGTAGAAAATGGTGTCCTGACAGTAAATAGACCAACAGATCAAAAACAACACAGAGCTTTCCATGGCTTGACAAGAGCTCTTATTCACAACATGGTTGAGGGAGTAAGCAAGGGCTTTGAGAAGACTCTTGAAATAAACGGAGTTGGATATAGAGCAGCAAAGCAGGGTAACAAGCTCACTTTGACTATAGGATATTCACATCCGGTAGAATTCATTGACCCAGAAGGAATAACAACTGAAGTTCCTGCCCCTAACAGAATAATAATTAAGGGCATTGATAAAGAATTAGTTGGAATACATGCAGCAAACATCAGAGCGATGAGAGAGCCTGAACCATACCTTGGGAAAGGTATCAAATACAGCGATGAGCATGTAAGACGCAAAGAAGGTAAAACTGGTAAGAAATAATGGAAAGAGGTGACTCAGATTGATTACAAAAGCCAGCAAAAATGACCTCAGAATGAAGAGACATTTAAGAGTAAGAACAAAGGTTTTTGGAACTGCTGAAAGACCAAGGCTCAATGTTTTTAGGAGTCTTAACAATATATATGCACAGATAATAAATGATGATTTAGGAGTTACATTAGTCGCTGCTTCAAGCCTTGATAAAGAGCTGAAGGAAACATTAGCAAAGGGCGGTAACAAAGAAGCTGCAAAGGCAGTAGGTCAATTGATAGCCCAAAAAGCTGTTGAAGCAGGGATTAAACAAGTTGTATTCGATAGAGGCGGATATATTTATCATGGTAGAGTAATGGAACTTGCCAGTGCAGCTAGAGAAGCAGGACTTGAATTTTAAAGATAAGGAGGGAATTTAATGCAGCTAATTGATGCCAGCAAGCTAGATCTTAAAGAGAAGGTTGTTGCCATAAATAGAGTTACTAAGGTTGTTAAAGGCGGAAGAAACTTTAGGTTTAGCGCAATAGTTGTTGTTGGAGACGGAAATGGCTATGTAGGCGTAGGTTCTGGAAAATCGATTGAAATTCCAGATGCAATAAAAAAAGGCATAGAAGATGCCAAAAAGAATATGATAAAGGTGTCTATTGTTGGAACTACAATTCCTCACGAAGTAATTGGAAAATCCGGCTCAGGAAGAGTACTTTTGATGCCCGCTGCTGAAGGTACAGGAGTTATAGCAGGCGGACCCGTAAGATCGATTTTGGAATTGGCAGGTATCAGGGATATCAGAACAAAATCCTTGAGATCAAATAACCCTAGAAATATGGTTAATGCAACAATTGAAGGCCTTTCATCCCTCAAGACAGTAGAAGATGTTGCTGATCTGCGTGGGAAAACAGTTGAAGAGATACTAGGTTAGGGGGGAAGTACCTTGGCTAAAATAAGAATAAAGCTGGTTAAGAGCATAATCGGCAGAAAAAAAGATCAGATTGACACTGTAAAAGCATTAGGCTTAAAGAAATTGAACAGCATAGTTGAACAAGAAGATACACCTCAGATAAGAGGCATGATAAACAAGGTATCATTCTTGTTGGAACTTGAGGAAATATAGTAAGGGAGGTGTAAACAGCCATGAAATTACATGAACTAAAACCTGCTGAGGGTTCTACAAAAGATAAAAAGAGAAGAGGCAGAGGTACAGCCAGCGGTCAGGGTAAAACCGGTGGCAGAGGACAAAAAGGCCAAGGCTCTCGTTCTGGCGGTGGGGTTAGAATAGGGTTTGAAGGCGGTCAGATGCCTTTGTATAGAAGACTTCCTAAAGTAGGATTTACCAATATATTTCGAAAAGAGTATGCCATTGTTAATGTAAGCGACTTAGATATTTTCGAAAACGGTGCTGTAATCACTCCTGAAGATTTGAAAGAAGTTGGATTGGTTAAAGCAGAAAAAAGCGGTATCAAAATATTAGGCAATGGTGAACTGACAAAGCAGTTAACAGTTAAGGCCCATAAGTTTAGTAAAGCAGCAGAGGAGAAGATAGCAGCATCAGGAGGAAAGGTAGAGGTGATTTAAGGTGTTCAATACTATTAGAAATGCATGGAAAATACCGGATCTCAGGAAAAAGATGGTATTCACCCTTTTAATGCTTGTAATATTCAGGTTAGGAAGCTTTATCCCTGTGCCCGGAATGAATAGAGAAGCTCTTGCCAGCTTGATTGAGTCAGGCGGATTGCTAGGTTTCTTTGATGTGATTTCTGGTGGAGCATTCAAGAATTTTGCAATATTTGCGATGAACATAACACCATATATCAATGCCTCTATTATAATGCAGTTGCTGACTATCGCTATACCAAGCCTTGAAGCCCTCGCAAAAGAGGGAGAAGAAGGAAGAAAGAAAATAGCACAATACACAAGATACGGAACAGTTGTATTGGCGTTAATACAAGCGACAGCCCTAAGCATTGGCTTGAAAGGGTATCTGCTTAAGACAGACTTTATATCTGTAAGCTTAGTTGCTTTGTCACTCACTGCTGGAACAGCTTTCCTCATGTGGTTGGGAGAACTTATAACAGAAAAGGGAGTAGGTAATGGTATATCCCTTATTATATTTGCAGGTATTGTATCCAGGATTCCCGTTGGAGCAAACCAAATATTTCAGCTATACAAGGCTAAAACAGCTTCAATCTTCGAACTCATTGGCTTTTTGATTCTAGCTGTTATAATCATTATGGGAGTTGTTTTAATTCAGGAAGGTCAAAGAAGGATACCTGTACAGTATGCAAAAAGAGTTGTTGGAAGAAAAATGTATGGTGGGCAGAGCTCACATATTCCACTTAAAGTAAATCAGGCAGGTGTAATACCGGTAATATTTGCAATGTCAATAATAGAATTCCCAAAACAAATTGTGGGTTTTTTCCCAGGCAGTGGTGCTTATAATTTCTTTACTAAATACTTTGCTTGGGGAACTTGGATTCATGGAATACTATATGCATTGCTCATCATTGGTTTCACTTACTTCTATACCGCAGTTACTTTCAACCCAGTCGAAGTTTCTAACAATATAAAGAAATATGGTGGTTTCATTCCCGGAATAAGACCGGGAAGACCAACTGCAGATTTCATACAAAGATCACTGTCTAGAATCACATTGGTAGGTGCCTCCTTCTTAGCTTTAATAGCTATATTGCCTATATTCATAATGGCATTTACCAACATAAAGATCTTCTTTGGAAGTACATCCTTGCTTATAGTTGTTAGTGTCGCCATGGAAACTGTTAAACAAATTGAAGCACAAATGATAATGAGAAATTATCAAGGTTTCTTAAAGTAATTTGTGGATTGGAGATGTATGTAAATGAGAGTTGTATTATTAGGACCTCCTGGGGCCGGTAAAGGAACACAGGCTGTAAGATTGGTAGGAAGATACAATATACCCCATATATCTACAGGCGACATATTCAGAAAGAACTTGAAGGAAAAAACCGAATTAGGTTTAAAGGCAAAAGAGTATATGGATAAAGGTCTGTTGGTTCCCGATGCACTGGTGGTGGACATAGTCAAAGCAAGACTTGTTGAGGATGACTGTGCTAAAGGTTTTCTTTTAGATGGTTTTCCTAGAACAGTTGATCAGGCAGATGCTTTGGAAACTGAACTTGATAAGCTTGGCATAAAGCTAGATGCCGTCATCAATATTGAAGTTGAAGATGACATACTAATAGGCAGGCTCACAGGAAGACTTGTATGTAGAAAATGTGGAGCAACCTACCACGCCACATTCAACAAACCGAAGGTTGATGCTGTTTGTGATTTATGTGGCGGTGAGATTTACACCAGAGATGATGATAAAGAAGAGACTGTGAAGAACAGACTCCTTGTATACAAAGATCAGACTCAACCTCTTATAGACTATTATACAAAAAAAGACATGTTAAAAACCATAAATGGTGAAACAGATACCGATACGGTATTTGTAAAGATATGTAAAGCTTTGGAGTAGACGCTATGTATATTAAGTCGGATAGAGAAATTGAGATTATGAGATCAGCAGGCAGAATAGTTGCCGAAGCTCTTGAAAAGATGAAAGAGGTAATCCAACCTGGAATTACTACTAGAGAGATAGATCAACTAGCTGAAGAATATATCAGAAAAAGCGGAGGAGTACCAGCTTTTCTTGGATACAATGGTTATCCTGCCAGCATATGTGCTTCAGTGAATGAAGAAGTAGTGCATGGAATACCGGGTCCGAGGGTTTTAGCCCATGGAGATATTATTGGAATAGACGTTGGAGCATTTTATAAGGGCTACTGCGGTGATGCTGCAAGAACCTTTGAAGTTGGAAATTGTTCAGAAAAGACTAAGAGGCTCTTAAGAGTTGCAGAAGAGAGTTTTTTCGCAGGAATTGAATATGCACAAGAAGGCAATCGACTTTTTGACATATCTCACGCAATACAAGTGCATGTTGAATCCAATGGATACTCAGTGGTAAGATCTCTTGTTGGCCATGGAATCGGCAAAAATATGCATGAAGATCCTCAAGTGCCCAATTACGGCCTGCCCAAGAGAGGGCCTAGACTAACGGCTGGATTGACATTGGCTATTGAACCCATGATAAACGAAGGGAAATTTCATGTGAGAACTCTTTCCGATGGATGGACAGTAGTCACATCTGATGGAAGTCTTTCAGCACATTATGAAAACACAATAGTTATAACTGCCAATGGACCTGAGATATTGACAAAGCTATAGTTGAGGTGATTAGATTGCAAAACATGCAGATAGGGTCTATAGTCTATTCAACCGCTGGAAGAGATGAAGGAAGAAAATTCATCGTTCTTAGTATAATAGACGACAACTATGTCTATATTTCAGATGGGGACTTGAGAAAGGTGAGTAAACCTAAGAAAAAAAAGTTTAAACACCTAAAATCAACCGGTATTGTAGCCGATACAATAAAGGAAAAGCTACTTTCTAATATAAAAGTTGAAGATTTCGAAATAAGGAAATATATAGCTCTATTGAGTAAAAAGGAACAGGAGGTCTGATTACCTTATGTCTAAACAAGATGTAATAGAAGTTGAAGGCAGAGTTGTGGAGTCATTACCAAATGCTAACTTTTTAGTAGAACTAGAAAATAAGCATCAAATACTGGCTCATATATCAGGAAAGTTAAGAATGAATTTCATTAGGATATTACCCGGAGATAAAGTAACAGTTGAACTATCGCCCTATGATCTGACTAGGGGCAGAATCACATGGCGCGGTAAATGATCGAGGAGGGTTTAAAATGAAGGTTAGACCATCGGTAAAACCTATTTGCGAAAAGTGTAAAATAATCAAAAGAAAAGGCAGAGTCATGATAATCTGCGAAAACCCCAAGCATAAACAAAAACAGGGTTAAAATCTTTCTGGGGGAGCGGCTGCGTCATATAGATGCCCTCAGCAGATTTTCATATATTAGATTTAACATACAGTTGGAGGTGTAAAGATTAATGGCAAGAATCGCTGGTGTTGACTTACCTAGAGAAAAGAGAGTAGAAATAGGCCTCACTTATATATATGGAATTGGTAGAAAAACATCAAATAAGGTTTTAGCTGAAGCAGGTGTTAACCCTGATACAAGGGTTAAAGACCTTACAGAAGCTGAAGTGGGAAAGCTTAGAGAGGCAATAGACAAAAACCATAAAGTTGAAGGCGACTTAAAAAGAGAAGTTTCATTAAACATAAAAAGACTTACTGAAATCGGTTGCTTCAGAGGCATTCGTCATAGAAGAGGACTTCCTGTAAGAGGTCAAAGAACAAAGACGAATGCTAGAACAAGAAAAGGTCCAAAGAGGACAGTTGGTGTAAGAAGAAAGAAGTAATTAAGATTTCCTAAGAAAAGGAGGTATAATTGAATGGTTGCTAAGCCAAAGGCAAAAAGGACAAGGAAAAGAAGAGAAAGAAAAAATGTTGAAAAGGGAGCAGCCCATATTCAATCAACATTTAATAATACAATAGTTACCTTAACTGACGCAACAGGAAATGCCCTTTCATGGTCCAGTGCAGGATCTCTAGGGTTTAGGGGCTCCAAAAAGAGCACACCTTTTGCTGCTCAGATGGCTGCGGAAGTAGCGGCTAAAGGAGCTATGGAACATGGATTGAAATCAATTGAAGTTTACGTTAAGGGACCAGGATCAGGCAGAGAAGCTGCTATTAGGTCATTACAAGCCGCAGGGCTTGAAGTGAGTATGATAAAGGACGTAACTCCCATACCACATAATGGCTGCAGACCACCAAAACGTAGAAGAGTATAATAAACAGGAGGTGTGATGATTGGCTAGATATACCGGTGCAGTATGTAGATTATGCAGAAGAGAAGGCATGAAGCTTTATCTAAAAGGTGATAGATGCTATACTGATAAATGTGCTATAACCAGGAGAAATTATGCTCCCGGTCAGCATGGACAAAGCAGAAAAAAGGTATCCAACTATGGTATTCAATTAAGAGAAAAGCAAAAAGTAAGAAGAGTATATGGAGTTTTGGAAAAACAGTTCAGATTGTATTTCGAAAAAGCTGAAAGAATGAAAGGGGTAACTGGTGAGAACCTCTTAAGATTTCTTGAACAAAGGCTTGATAATGTAGTATTCAGAATGGGGTTCGGTGATTCAAGAAGCGAAGCAAGACAACTTGTAACACACGGACATTTTACTGTTAATGGAAAGAAAGTAGACATTCCATCTTATCAAGTAGATTTGAATGATTTGGTAGCTGTTAAGGCTACTAGTAAAAATTCAGATAAGTTTAAAGAGCTTGCAGAAGCGGCAGCAGCAAAAACAGCTCCTCAATGGTTATCCGTTAATGCGGAGATGATGGAAGCAAGGGTAATATCACTTCCTGTAAGAGAAGATATAGATATGCCTATAGAAGAGCATCTAATTGTTGAGTTGTACTCTAAGTAATAGAAATAGAATCAGTTACCCTCGTAAAAATATAAGTATGGTAATATAAGGAGGGTTTTAATAGGATGATAGAGATAGAAAAGCCAAAAATCGAGTGTGTAGAACTGTCAGAAGACTCAAAGTACGGTAAATTTGTGGTGGAGCCTTTAGAAAGAGGAAATGGAACTACTCTTGGTAATTCCTTGAGAAGGATACTTCTTTCTTCTCTCCCAGGTGCCGCAGTTACTCAAGTAAAGATCGATACTGTGCTGCATGAGTTTTCCACAATTCCTGGTGTCTCAGAGGATGTTATAGAAATAATTCTTAACATCAAAAACCTTGCAATAAAAATGCATGGGGAAAACAACAAAGTCATCAAGATTGATGCCCAAGGCGAAGGCGTAGTCACAGCTGCAGATATTATTGCCGATCCTGACGTAGAGATAATAAATCCAGAGCTGTATATAGCTACTTTAGGTGAAGGCAGCAGATTATACATGGAAATGTCCATTGAAAAGGGAAGAGGCTATGTTACAGCTGAGAGAAACAAGCAGCCTAACCAGCTTATTGGTATGATACCCATAGATTCTATTTTTACCCCAGTTACAAAGGTAAATTATAGCGTAGAAAATACCCGTGTTGGTAATAGAACGGATTACGACAAGCTTACCCTTGAGATTTGGACTAATGGGGCAATAAACCCAGATGAGGCAGCTAGCTTAGGGGCTAGAATATTGAGTGAGCATTTAAATCTATTCATAACTCTTACAGATCATGTAGGGGATGTTGAAATAATGGTGGAAAAGGAAGAAGACAAACGGGATAAGGTATTGGAAATGACCATTGAAGAATTAGACCTTTCCGTCAGATCTTTCAACTGCTTAAAGCGAGCGAGCATTAACACTGTAGAGGAGCTTACTCAAAAAACTGAAGAAGATATGATGAAGGTCAGGAATTTGGGCAAGAAATCCCTAGAAGAAGTCCAGCAAAAACTTGAGGCACTTGGTTTAAGCCTAAAACAAAGTGACGATTAAGCGATAAGGAGGTATAGTCATGGCAGGATACAGGAAGCTGGGACGCCCTAGCGATCAAAGAAAGGCGATGCTCAGAAATCTTGTTACCGCACTCTTAGAGCATGATAAAATCATGACGACAGGTACAAGAGCTAAAGAAACTCAGAGCATAGCAGAAAAAATGATCACCCTTGGCAAAAGGGGAGATCTTCACGCCAGGCGTCAAGCATTATCATATATAACTAAAGAAGATGTAGTTAAGAAACTGTTTGATGAAATTGCACCAAAGTATAAAGAAAAGAATGGTGGATGCACCAGAATACTCAAGGTAGGTCCCAGACGTGGGGATGGTGTTGAAGTAGTATTATTGGAACTAGTTTAAATACATTGAAGCTGGGGGATTAAGTCTATGCTTAGTCCCATGTTTTTTAACATAAGGTTTTAGAGTTAAGGAGCTAGAGTACACTATTCTAGCTCGACTCATAAACCTTTAATAATTAAAGAGGGTATCATAAAAATGATAAAGACTGAAAATGTAACATATAAATATTCAAACCAAGAAGGCAATGATTTTTTTGCTTTAAAGGATATCAACATTGAGGTAAAAGAGGGAGAATTTGTTGCCATTTTAGGGCATAATGGCTCTGGTAAGTCCACATTTGCAAAGCATTTGAATGCTTTGCTATTACCCTATGGAGGAACCGTTTACATAAGCAATATGGACACTAAAGATGAAAAAAACCTATGGAATATAAGGCAAAATGCGGGAATGGTATTTCAAAACCCGGATAATCAAATTGTTGCTACAATAGTAGAAGAGGATGTAGCCTTTGGTCCTGAAAATTTAGGAGTGATACCTAGAGATATAAGAAGAAGAGTAGATGAAGCTCTTCTCACTGTTGGGATGTTTGAATATAGAAAGCACAGTCCTCATCTTCTTTCGGGAGGACAAAAACAAAGAATTGCCATAGCAGGCATACTTGCAATGAAACCGCGATGCATCATATTAGATGAACCCACTGCAATGCTAGATCCATCCGGTCGTAAAGAAGTTATTGAAACCATAAAAAAGTTGAACAAAGAAGAAAATATTACTATAGTTTTGATAACCCATTACATGGATGAAGCGGTAAACGCAGATAGGATATATGTAATGGAAGATGGACAGATTGCAATGAAAGGTACTCCCAAGGAAGTATTTTCAAAGGTTGAAGAAATCAAGGCTATAGGTCTTGATGTCCCTCAGGTTACCGAACTTGCTCAAATGCTCATCAATGAAGGAATCAACCTGCCCCCTGATATTCTGACCGTTGACGAAATGGTGGTGGAACTATGCCAATTAAAGTAGAAAATCTAGTACATATTTATATGAGAGACACTGTGTTTCAGCACTTAGCCTTAGACGATATATCTTTCACCATC